>Ga0073908_1001519_pt1 | contig 32586 bp, 36 predicted proteins | sample MucameincwithD2O_FD_65484 | JGI IMG/M metagenome (GOLD analysis project Ga0073908, IMG submission 65484) | Mouse cecum microbial communities from Vienna, Austria - Mucus amended microcosms incubated with D2O | ecosystem: Host-associated > Mammals > Digestive system > Large intestine > Cecum... | reverse complement strand
ATTTTTCAGCCGCTCGTCGGACAGCTTTGACTTATCCGTCCAGTTTGCGTCATCAAAGCTGGAGAATACCCCGCTCAATGTATCGGGGTTCGCCCGTTCAATCCCGTTCATAGCCTTTACAATGGCAACACCCACATCCATGCTCGTTTCCCGGACATCCTGCCAATGGCACCCCTCGGGAATCAAAAAGCGGTGGTTCTCCGGGAAGGCGGCATATTCCTCATCCCCGCCGGATTCCTCCAGCGCGGCCTGGGTCTCCTCGTCATAGACGTCGGAAAGTCGTTTGAAAAACAAAATCGGCGTCACATAGCTTTTGTATTCGTCCTGATTGATAGGGCCCCGCAGGATATTGCACGCCTCAAACAAGTGGGAAAACAGTTTCTGGCTGGTGGTCTCCTCAGAAACTGACGTGCTGTTTATGGCATCCTCGTCAGCAAAATCAAAGGCAAGCTGCATGATTTCAGAACGCTTGCCGGCTTTGATTTCAGCGCGCTGCGGAGATCGAATCCCGATGTTTCCGGCCTCACCTGCTTTTTCCGCCTTCGCCGGATAGATTCCCTCAAAATCCATGAGGACTTTTAAAAGGCGCTTGTCCAAAAAGGTCAGGGCCAGTTTCCGTATGGGAGCGGGTACACCGTAATAGGCCTCTGCAACCGCCCCGGTAATCGCCGCCAGGGTATCACTGTCGCCGCCGATAGAGATTGCGTTCCGGATGGCGTCTTCAAAGCCAGTGGACTCGAAAAAAGCCTCCAGCGCCTGGGGTACGGTATCCTGACAGGTCTCATTGAACTGATAGGTGCTACGGATGGACTCCAGCGTGAAATCAATGGGGTAGTAGTTCTTTGTGATATAATCCTGAATCTCCAGCATACTTTTTCCGGTGCGGGCGAGATAAACCGCAGCAGCAGTGGCCTCGGCGCCTTTGATTCCCTCCGGATGGTTATGGGTCACCTCGGTCACCGCTTTGGAGAGGGCTTTTGCCTCTTCAAGAGACCTTGCCGCATACCCGCAGCCGCTTACCCGCATGGCGGCGCCATTTCCAAAGCTGTTGTAAGGCTTCGGATGATCGGAATACATCCAACGGTAAAAAGATCCACCATAACCGCTGTTCGGATACGGGCGGCCAATTTCCCGCATAGAGCGGACTGCCTGCTCTCCCAGACCGGCAAAATCCGGCCGGCAGCGCATCAGCGCGTCGCATACGGCCAATGACATGATGGAATCATCCGTAAAGAAACACTGGTGCGGCATCAGGTCAAAGTCCTTGGAGCGGTGGTTGTTCCACTCAAATCTGGAGCCCACAAGGTCTCCAATGATTGCGCCAATCATAGTTTCACCCGCTTCCCGTCAATAATATTGCTCGATGTAGCTGTACGCCTTGTCGAAGACGTCTTTATCTTTGATTTTATACTTAATCCAAACTACACTGCGAAGGGCCTTCTTGACCTCCTGCTTGCCGGCCGTTGTGCTCTGCCAGCCGTCGAAGCGGACAATTTTCACGATGCTGTCAATATCAGCAACGATGCGCTCTACAATAACAGGCGTATTTTTATTCCTCACACCATTGAACAGCTCCGTCAAGGCGGCAATTCCTTTATCAATTTCCTGCTTCGGAACGACATCTTTCTCCGCCCGAGCTGCTTCCTTCGCCAGTTCCAAAAGAATCTTCAAAAATTCAATGCTGGTAACAAGACCCTTTTCATGTTTCTCGCGCAGGGCTTCCAACTTCTCACCCAGCTGGATAAATTTGGGGTCTTGGGCATGGTTCAGAATCTTTGCCACAAGGCTGATCTCAACCTTTTTTGCCGCTTTTTTCAAATCCTTCTGCTTCTCCAGAAAATCATCAATCAGGTCAGCGTCCATGGCAAGAATGTCCATATCTTCGTCAGTCTCGCCGACCGTAACATTCTGATGAACCAGTTCAATGGTCTTGGCCCCAAGGGCGGCCCAAATCAGCCCCCCTCTGCCGTCGGTGGGTTTGACGGATTCGTAGACACGGGACAGCCACTGGTAATCCGCCTTGTATGCGTTCAAGAAGGTATCCGGCGACAGAGCGTCCCAAGCACGGTTCAGCACACGATAGTCGGCGGCAAAGGTATCCTTTTCCTTGTTGGTGGGGAGACATTCCTGGGCCGCCATCAGCCCTTCCCAGCCCTCTACGGTGCGGTCAACACCCATAAAATAACCGAGGCATTTTTTCATCAGCGTGGGCAGCTGCTTTTTGATCTCCTCGATATTGGTGATAATGCGGCGCATACTGGTCTCATCAAAATCAAGAGCTTTCGCCACATCGTCAAAAATACCAATATAATCTACAATCAAGCCGTGCGTCTTTCCCTGGTCATAGGTTCGATTTGTGCGGCAGATCGCCTGGAGCAGCGTGTGATCCTTCATGGGCTTGTCCAGATACATCGCCTGCAAAATAGGGGCGTCAAACCCGGTCAGCAGCTTGGAGGTGACGATCACCAGCTTCAGTGCGCTGTTTGAATCCCGGAACACGTCCAGGATTTTTCCCTCCGCATCACGGTCACGGCGGTATTTCTTGTAGCGGTCCTCCTTGTCATTATTGGTATCCATGACGATCGTGGAAGCATCCTCGCCAAGCAATTCGTCCAGGACCGTCTTATACATTAGGCAGCATTCACGATCATAGACCACGATCTGTCCCTTGTAGCCGTTCGGCTCAATTTTCGATTGGAAGTGCTTCGCGATATGTTCGCATACCTTCCGGATGCGGGCCGGGTTGTACATGATAGCCTTCATATTGACGCGGCGGGAAAGCTCATTCTTTTCCTCCCTGCTCAGCCCCGCCTCATCGGTCATCGCTTCAAATGCCCGGTCCAGTTCATCTTTGTTGACGTGCAGCTCCACGGGAACCGGCTCAAAATGCAGGGGCAGCGTGGCGCCGTCCCGGATGGAATCGGAGAAAGAGTACCGGCTCATATAGCCGGTGCGGTCCTCCTCCGCGCCGAAGGTCAAAAAGGTATTTTTGTCCACTCGGTTAATCGGCGTACCGGTAAGGCCGAAGAAAAACGCGTTGGGAAGGGCCATACGCATCTTCTCACCCAGGTCCCCTTCCTGCGTCCGATGAGCCTCATCCACCATAACAATGATGTTGTCTCGGGCATTCAACTCTCCATTGACCTCACCAAATTTGAAAATTGTTGTAATCAGAATCTTCCGCATATCTCCGCGGAAGAAAGAGGAGAGTTCCTCCTTGGTGGACGCGCTGGTCAGATTGGGAATGTCGGAGGCGTTAAAAGTCGCTGTGATCTGTGTCTCCAAATCAATGCGGTCATCCACAATCACAACCGTAGGATTTTTGAGTTCAGGTACCATACGCAGCTTCTGCGCGGCAAATACCATCAGCAGCGATTTGCCGGAGCCCTGGAAATGCCAGATCAGCCCTTTCTTCGGATACCCGGCAAGGACACGGCTGACGATCATATTCGCACCCTCAAACTGTTGATAGCGGCAGATGATCTTATATTTCCGGTACTTTTTATCGGTGGCGAACATAGTGAAGAACTGGAAGATGTCCATAACCTTTTCCGGTGTAATCATATCTGCTATGCTGACCTTCACATCCGCAAGGTTACCCTCCGCCTTATGAGCAGAGGTGTGCCACGGTCCCCACATATTGATGGGCATATTCACGGAACCATAGCGGTAGCGCTTCCCCTCTGAGGCAAAATTGAATACATTTGCAACAAACATGGCGGGAATGCTTTTCTCATATGCGGAAATATCTCCAGCAGCATCAAGCCACGTAATAGCACTGCGGACAGGCGTCTTCAGTTCGCCAATCGCAATGGGAAAGCCGTTGATTAGCAGCACAATATCCAGACGTTTGCCTCCATCCGCCTGGGGATATACCCATTGGTTAGTGACGACATATTCGTTTAAGGCAATGTTCTCTTTGCGCATCGTACCAAAGAAGCGAATCGGAACCATACGACCGTCTTTTCCAAAGGGGAAGGAGTTTTCTTCAAACACCAGCTTTTTAAACAGCTCATTCTGGGTCACCAGGTTATGCGGCTGTACAGACAAAATAACAGTTCGAAGCTTATAAATGACCTCGTCGGCACGGGAAGGTTCCGCTGCGATCTCAGGATTCAGCCGGATCAACGCTTCCTTCACCATGGGCTCCACCATAACATCCGAATACATACGCGGAAGCTTCTCAGCGGGAATGTAGGTCCAACCATTCTCTTTCAAAATGGAGATTATCATTTGCTCCATAGTGTTGTCTTCATTAAAAAGAGCTTTCATGTAACCTTCCCCTTTACCATGCTTTTAATTGTAATCTTCTCAAAATTTCCTTATCCGCCAGGCAAAACTCGTACTGCGGTATTTCATCCACTTTAATCCACTGAATATCATTATGTTCCAACATTTGTGGAGTTCCCTCAATGATTGCCGCATTGAACAGTGTCAGGTGTACGTTCAGATCAGGGTAAACATGGTCTACCTCCATGAACACTTTGTCCACCGAGATGGTAACAGCCAGTTCTTCCCGGCACTCCCGAATGAGGGCATCTTCTTTGCTCTCTCCCGGTTCCACTTTGCCACCCACAAACTCCCACAGCAATCCCCGCGCCTTATGAGCCGGACGCCGGCAGATTAAAAACCTGTCTCCATCCCAGATCAGCGCCGCCACAACTTCGGTTACTTTTTTCTCCATACGGTCTGCCACCCTCGATTTGCCTTTTTCTCCTGTCTGTGCTATTTTATTCATATGAGTATACCACAAATTTTCCCCTGGGGAAAGTGTACAATGGAGGTGCAATGCCGTGGTACGAGAGATTATGCGGGATGAAGCGTTCCTCTCCCAAAAGGCTGAACCGGCTACATTGGAAAACTTGCCTGTCGCTCAGGATCTGCTGGACACCCTGACCGCCCACAAGGACGGCTGTGTGGGCATGGCGGCCAATATGATCGGCGTCCGCAAGCGAATTATCGTCTTTGACAACGAGGGCGCATACATGGTCATGTTCAACCCGGAGATTATCAAAAAGTCTGGTCCCTACGAGGCGGAGGAGGGCTGTCTCTCCCTCTCCGGCACCCGGAAGGCCAAACGCTGGCAGTCCATCAAGGTGCAGTATCAGAACGAGCAGTTTCAAACACGCCTCAAGACCTTCACCGGCTGGACGGCCCAGATCATCCAGCACGAGATCGACCACTGCGAGGGGGTGCTGATCTGACATGGACTTTGATGCCTATATTGCCTGTCTGACGGGAAAAGACGCCAAGGCCGCCTATGCCCTTGCCCAGCGGATCACAGAGGAAAGCAGAGTTTCCGACGCTTGGTATTCTCATTTTGATGAGTTTGCCGTTCTCCTGTCCCACAAAAACTCTCTGGTCCGCAACCGGGCCGTCTCCATCCTTGCGGCCAATGCCCGTTGGGACGGGGAGGGGAAATTTGACGCGCTGCTGGATGAATTTTTGTCCCACGTCACCGATGTGAAGCCCATCACGGCCCGTCAGTGCGTGGCGGCGCTTCCGGAAATCGCGGAGGCGAAACTGGAATTCATTCCCCGTATCCGGACGGCATTGGAGCAGGCTGATCTGAGCGGCTACCCGGACAGTATGCAGCCTCTGGTTTTGAGGGATATTGTTGCGGCGCTGGAAAAAATCAGCACATTGGGAAATCAGGGGGCTTGATATATGCGCATCATCATCGCCCCGGCGAAGAAAATGGTGGCGGACACGGACAGCTTTTCTGCGGACAGCCTGCCCCAGTTTCTGGAACAGACAGAGCGGCTGAAGGCTGTCCTCCAGGGTATGTCCTCCAAGGACTTACAGGCCCTCTGGAAGTGCAATGACTCCATCGCCAAACTGAACATAGAGCGGCTGGAACAGATGAACCTGCGCCGTAATCTCACCCCCGCCATTCTTTCCTACGAGGGCATCCAGTACCGCTGCATGGCCCCCGGCGTGATGGAGACGACCCACCTGGGCTACCTCCGGGAGCACCTGCGCATCGTCTCCGGCTTTTACGGCCTGCTGCGGCCTTTTGACGGCGTGACCCCTTATCGGTTAGAAATGCAGGCCAAACTGCCGGTAGATAGCTGCCGGGATCTATATCAGTTCTGGGGGGACCGTCTGGCCCGGCAGCTGGCCATGGAGACGGACGTGGTGCTGAATCTGGCCTCCAGGGAGTACAGCAGAGCGGTGGAGGTCCATCTGCCCAAAACTGTCCGATTTGTCACCTGTGCCTTTGGAGAGTGGAAAAACGGCAAGGTCGTCGAAACGGGCACCAAATGCAAGATGGCCCGTGGGCAGATGGTACGCTGGCTGGCGGAGAACCAAATCAAAAGCCCGGAGGGTCTCCAGGCCTTTGACCAGCTGGGCTATCGATTCTGCCGCTCCACATCGGTAGGGAATCACACCGCTTATCTTTGGATACAGTCCCGCAAGGATTGAGCCGCTTCCTCGACCGGAAATATTTTCCAATAAAATCCCCAGATTCAGGGAACACTGAATCCGGGGTGATAAATTATGGGATTTTTCCACAGCACAGACAGAACCGGCCCCTATTTTGAGGGCTGGTACTTCAAGCACCAGAATCCGCAGGGACAAACCTTGGCGTTAATTCCAGCGTTTCATGTTGACAAAGAAGGATGCCGCACCGCCTCCCTCCAGGTCATTTCAAAGGATCAGGCGTGGTGGCTGGAATATCCGGAAACACAGCTGCAAGTCTCCCGGCAGCCTTTTCAGGTACAGATTGGACAGTCCAGCTTTGGCAGTCAGGGGATCGACCTCCATATCCGGCAAGACAATCTTTCCCTCTGCGGCTCGCTGCGCTATGGCCCTTTTACCGCTCTGCGGTCTGACATTATGGGACCGTTTCGATTTTTCGCAGGAATGCAGTGCGCCCACGGCGTCATCAGTATGGGGCATTCCCTGAGTGGAACGCTGAAACTGAACGGCGGGCGTTTGGATTTCTCTGACGGGATCGGATACGTCGAGACAGACCGGGGCCGCTCCTTTCCAAGCAAATACCTCTGGACACAGTGCGTTTGGGATGGGACGGAGCGCGGCAGTCTGATGCTTGCAATTGCGACGATTCCCCTGCCTGTGGGCGGCTTCACTGGCTGTATCTGCTCTGTTTTATACCGTGGCCGGGAATACCGCCTGGCAACTTACCGGGGCGTCAAAATTGAAAAGTGGTCTCCCTCCGGCGCGGTGATCCGTCAGGGGAAGTACCGCCTGGAAGTCGAATTGCTGAACGAGCGGCGGCAGCCTCTCCGGGCTCCGGTGGAGGGCCGCATGGAGCGTACTATCCACGAGAGTCCCTGCGCGGAGGTGCGCTATCGCTTCTGGCGGGGGAGGGACCTCCTGTTTCAGCATACGGACCCAAACGCCAGCTTTGAGTACTCCTCCGGAGACCGCTCCCCCGGGACTTGCTGAACGCCGGCCGCGCCAAAGCGTACGCCGCCGGAGGCGCAAGATATTTTCTTGACAAGGTAATCGTTTACCGATATAATATGTGCCGTGCGAAGCTCCGGGGAACGCCGGCCTCCGGCGTGACCTGAAAAAATACAAAAAGGAAAGGATTGGACGACTATGATCTATTCCACCGAAGTGCAGAACATGTGCCCCGTCGCCAAGGGCGCGTACCACGGTCCCGCTCCCATCCCCGAGGAGGGCAAGTGGGTCCAGGCCAAGGAGATCAAAGACATCTCCGGACTCACCCACGGCGTTGGCTGGTGCGCTCCCCAGCAGGGCGCGTGCAAGCTGACCCTGAACGTCAAGGACGGCATCATTGAGGAAGCTCTGGTGGAGACCCTGGGCTGCTCCGGCATGACCCACTCCGCCGCCATGGCCTCGGAAATCCTCATTGGCAAGACCCTTCTGGAGGCTCTGAACACCGACCTGGTGTGCGACGCCATCAACACCGCCATGCGGGAGCTGTTCCTCCAGATCGTCTACGGCCGGACCCAGACCGCGTTCTCCGAGGGCGGCCTGCCTATCGGCGCGTCTCTGGAGGACCTGGGCAAGGGCCTCCGGAGCCAGGTGGGCACCATGTTCGGCACCAAGGCCAAGGGTCCCCGCTATCTGGAGATGGCCGAGGGCTATGTAACCCGCATCGCCCTGAACCAGGACGACGAGATCGTGGGCTATGAGTTCGTGAACCTGGGCAAGATGATGGACGCCATCAAGAAGGGAACGGACGCCAACGAGGCTCTGGAGAAGGCCAAGGGCCACTACGGCCAGTTCGACGGGGCCGCCAAGTATATCGACCCCCGTCACGAGTAAGAAAAGGAGGAATTGAGAAATGGCTCTGTTTGAAAGCTACGAGAGAAGAATCGACAAGATCAATTCCGTCCTCTCTCAGTACGGAATTAAGAGCGTGGAGGAGTGCCGGGACATCTGCAAAGCCGCCGGCTTCGACCCCTATGAGATCGTCAAGGGCATCCAGCCCATCTGCTTTGAGAACGCCTGCTGGGCCTACTGCGTGGGCGCGGCCATCGCGCTGAAGAAGAACGTGCCCACCGCCGCCGAGGCCGCCGAGGCCATCGGCGAGGGTCTCCAGGCCTTCTGCATCCCCGGCTCCGTGGCCGACGACCGCAAGGTGGGCCTGGGCCACGGCAACCTGGGCGCCATGCTCCTCCGGGACGAGACGAAGTGCTTCGCCTTCCTGGCGGGCCACGAGTCCTTCGCCGCCGCCGAGGGCGCCATTGGCATCGTCCGCAACGCCAACAAGGCCCGCAAGGAGCCCCTCCGGGTCATCCTGAACGGCCTGGGCAAGGACGCCGCCCAGATCATCAGCCGCATCAACGGCTTCACCTATGTCCAGACCCAGTTTGACTACTCCACCGGCGAGGTGAAGGTGGTCAAGGAGACCCGGTACTCCGAGGGCGAGCGGGCCAACGTCCGCTGCTACGGCGCGGACGACGTCCGGGAGGGCGTGGCCATCATGCACCTGGAGGGCGTGGACGTCAGCATCACCGGCAACTCCACCAACCCCACCCGGTTCCAGCACCCCGTGGCGGGCACCTATAAGAAGGAGTGCTACGAGCAGGGGAAGAAGTACTTCTCCGTGGCCTCCGGCGGCGGCACGGGCCGGACCCTGCACCCGGACAACATGGCCGCCGGCCCCGCTTCCTACGGTATGACCGACACCATGGGCCGGATGCACTCCGACGCCCAGTTCGCCGGCAGCTCCTCCGTCCCCGCCCACGTGGAGATGATGGGCTTCCTGGGCATGGGCAACAACCCCATGGTCGGCGCTACCGTCGCCGTTGCGGTGGCCGTTGCGGAGAGCAAGAAGTAATAGAATCCGCTCCAATCAGCTGATTTTGAGCGCTTTTTAGAACGAATAAAATCACCCGCTTCCCAGCGAAGCGGGTGATTTTCTCTGTCTGTCTGCCGTTTGTCAGCCAAAATTTCAGAATGCGTCAACGCGCGGATCCGAACAGCTCCAACAGCTGGGTCCCCTCTTCCGCCATTTTATCGACCAGGCGCTGATAGATTTGCGTGGTGACCTGGCTATTCTTGTGTCCCAAACAGTGCTGTACATATTGGGGGGACGCTCCTTTTTCCGCCAGCATGGTCGCGTGGGTGTGACGGAGGCTGTGATAGTCAAACTCGGCAAAGCCCAGCTCATGGGTTGCCCCCCAGCTGACATGCTGCATGGTGTGGCTCGAAATGCAGGAGCCGTCCGCCCTTACCAGCACAAAATCTCCCTTTTTCCCGTCTCCACCTGTGTTAAGATGGCCTTACTCGTCCTTGAAGTACTGTATGTACGAATCGCCGCAGGCGGAGCGGGCCTCGTTTTGCCGCGCCCGTTCTCGTTCCAAGGCGTCCGTTACATCCTGGGAGAGCTCAATGGTGCGCACGCTGTCGTATTTTGGGGCGGAGAAATACCAGTAGCCAGAGGTTCCCGTTTTTCTGTCCCGGTCATGCCAGATAACCTGCTGGCGAACAGTCAATGTCCTGGCTGCAAAATCAACGCAGTCCCAGGTCATACCAAAGGCCTCCGAAATCCGTAAACCGCATTTGTAGCCGATCAGGATGGGCAGGTAGGAGCTGGTCCCCTCCGGGAAGCGTTTCAAAATCAGGTCCATTTGCCCCGGAGAGAGGCAGACGTGTGGAGAGCTGCGCGCCTTCGTTGCCGGAGTGGCACGGGTAGACGGAAGCTCTACATACTGGGCCGGGTTGGTCTGAATATACTTGAGGGGCAGGACGGCGTAGGACAAGCTCCCCGTCAAGACGCCTTTCAGGACCGCCAGGGTGTTGCGGCTGTATCCGGCATTGAATTTATTGTACTCGTTCATCGCTTTCGCCCCGGCGGCGGAGGCCTCTGTCTTCGTTCGGAACCCTTCCTTGCTGATGCTCTTCCGCTTATTGTCAGCACGAGCAGCCTCAAAGCTGGATTCCCAGCGATTATTACGTTTTCTAAACCGCAGTTCATTCATAATATTGTCCTCCTTTTGAAATAGAGGACGCTGGCATAAACCAGCGTCCTTGGATTTATGGCGCACTGATGATAGGCTTTATGTCGTCCAGGTTGCTCAAATCGCGGCCTTCGTGCTTTTGGAGAAAGTTTTCCAAAGTCTCCCGCCGGACACGCAGGGAGCACAGTTTAATTGCCGGAAGCAAGCCTCGTCGAATAAGCTCATAGACGAAGCTGCCGTTAGTGTGAAGCAACTGGCTGACTTGTTTGACTGTGTACAAAATAGGCTCGCTATTCTTACAGTTTTCCATAAAAACCCCCTGTTTCCGTATAATTTCGGCTTCTTTTATTTGAGGCGGATGCCTTCGTAACCATTGAGCGGCACGCCGTCCACTCGTTTCTTCCTGGCTGTAACTTACTTGGCCAGATGTGTCCGCAGGGCCCTGGAAAAAGCTGGACGATCTGGAAAACGCGATATGCCGCAAAGGCGCAATAAATCACCCCCCATTCTCCTGCTTGAGCTTGTCTAGCAGGTCAAAATCCTGCTGCGCCGCTGGGAATGGAAAGCAGAAAGGCACCAGAAGAATGCGCTGGGAAAATGCTTCATCCCGGACCTTTAATTCTATAGAGTGGTTTGTTCCGAACAGCAGCTTGCATCGAATGTGGTCGGAATGGGGCTGCCGGTTTTTGGCTTCGATGGACAGACTGTCACCGCCGGTAATCTGCTTGATGACTGCAACGGAACGGCTGTCAAAGATTCCGTTTGGCAGGTCCATTGAGATATTGATTGAGTGGTCCGCAAGGGCGCTTAGGGCAAACCGTTCCCCAAACTGATGGACCGAAAGGCTGGAAACGTCGTCAGTCACGTAAAAGATTGGATCAGTGAACCCAGAACAGACTTTCCAGAGTTTCCCACGCCTTGAAACAGGGCGAACCGCTTTGCCTTGTGGTCTGGGCTTAGCAGGAAGCCGACCGCCTCCAAAACGCGAAGATACAGTTCAGAATCTCCCCTTGAAATTGCGTTCAGGAGATTTTGAAAAACAGGGAAAGGCTGGGGGCCGCTCCAATAGGCGTCTCGAAACTCTGTCTGAAAAAAACGAGAGTCAGACGGGCAAAACTGGAGCGTGGCAATGTCCACCGCGCCGTTGAGAACAGCGAGGCGGCTGTTAGTTTCGTCTGAATATGCTTCTATCCTCTGGTCAGATTGCAAGAGTGATAATACACTGCCGATTAGGGCAGGGGCGTTCCCAGACCGCAACTCGTCTCGAAGTACTTCAAAAATGAGCCCCCGAGCTTCGTTTTCGGAAAGCCGCCTGTAGTGAAATTGCTCCCACATGAACAATCTCTCCCCCTTCCTCTGAAGAAGGACCTTTTGTCGAAACAGGTCCTCCAGATCGGAGGGTGTCAAGGTGGCAGCGTTGGATTGGGAGTTTTCGTTGTATGTGTGGAACCTAATTGGATGATATGGATTGGACGGCGCCTTTGGAGGGGCTTCCGCTTGAGGCGTCAATAAAATCTTTGGAGTTTCTAAGCCCTGCTCCTCCTGGTGCTTCTGAGCTAACTGGTCCCGTGCTTGGAGGATTGCCCCTTCCTTGGGGGTATCGCAGAAGGTCATCGGTTCGTTCAGGTGCCGTCCCGTTTTTTCTTCGACCTCCTTTTCACGGTCTTTGGCCTCCCTAAATAATCTCGCCTCGATGCGGTCTGCCTCCTGGACCAAAGATGCCTCTTCTTGAGAAACTGTTATGAAATCGGGCCTTTTCTTCCTATCCATCCGGTCTCCTTTCCGCGATCACAGGGCAAGTATTGCATATTTTTATTGGCCCTTGCAGAAACATAATAAAACCTCCATTGCTCAAGAACGGGTTGGGGGTGTGGGGGATAGGGCGTTTAGGGCAGTCCACGCTTATTTCGCGTGGACTGCTCTACTCTTGCGGAGCAGCCCTGTCCCCCACGAATATCAGAACGCCAATTCCCTCAAACATCTGAAACAAATGCTCCAGGTCCCATCACAAAGATAATATATCATGGAAAGGCTGGGCTTTAACAAACCTCAAAACGGCAGCTTGGTTTGCTGCATGGCAAAGGCGTCTGCCTGTTAATTGCCAGGCGTTCAATTAGATATTATCTCCTTGCAGGAAGTATGACCTAGGCATTCCCTAGAGCGGCTAGGTTCATAGGAGCTTAGATAATTTCAAGGAGGTAGCATCATGACCACAAAAAACTTTACCTGCGAAATCTGCAGCGAGAAAGTGCCCATTGCCCGACGCACCCGCTTCAACGAACAGGACCTTTGCCCCCGCTGTCTGGAGGAGGAAACCGCCCTCTGCTCCCATTGCGGCCAGCGCATCTGGCGAAGCGAAAACTCCGGCAGCGACAGCACGCCCCTTTGTGAGCGCTGCTATGAGAGCTACTACACCCACTGCGCCAATTGCGGACAGCTCCTCCATATGGACGACGCTCACTACCAGGACCGGGAGAGCGAGACCCCCTGCTGCACCGACTGCTTCCGCAGTCTTTGCCGCACCCATAGGCTCTATACCATCCAGGACTACTACTATAAACCAGAGCCCCTTTTCTTTGGTGAAGGGCCACGCTTTTTCGGCGTGGAGCTTGAGATCGACGAGGCCGGGGAAAGCTCCTCCAATGCCGGAGAGCTCATGCAAATCGCCAACAGGAAAGTGGAGCACATCTACTGCAAGCATGACGGCTCCTTGGAGGATGGCTTTGAGATCGTCACCCATCCCATGAGCCTGGAGTACCACGAGAAACATATGCCCCGCCGTTCTGCAAGAGACCGTCGGCATGGGCTACCGTTCCCATCAGGCGGGAACATGCGGCCTCCATATCCACGTCAGCCGCAGCGCCTTTGGAAGAATCCCTTCGGCACAGGACATTGTGATCGCCCGAATCCTCTGATATTTTGTTTTTTACTTTGAAGGAACATAAAAGTAAAAAACGTTGCAGGAGGTATGATAAACGATGGAGAATAATCATAACGCGCTCATTGCTCTTAGGACCGGAGAAGCGCTTTCGGAACGCTCCGGGGAGTATTGGGGCGAAGAAGAACAGGACACGCTAAACCGGCTTTGGGGGACGGGCTATGGCATCTCTGAAATCGCAGTCGAACTGCGCCGGAGCGAAATGGCAATTTGCCAGCAGCTTTTGCGCCGGAATATGCTTGCCCAACAGGGGAAGCCTCGAACCCGGAGAGAGCAGCCGGAAAAGAGCTGTCACTGTCCCCGCTGTACAGACCGGGATTGTCCTCGCTGTGGAAAGGAAAAGCCTGATGCCGGAAGCGTATGACGATCTGATGACGGCTGACGAAGCCTGTGAGGCCTTAAAATCGGGAAGAACGCCTTGTATGCCCTCCTCTCTGCCAAGACCTTAAAGGCTGATCGCAACGGCAGAGTTTGGAGAATCCCCAAGCGGGCCGTTGTAGAATATATCTTGTCGCAGTCTCATTTGGGATAGGAAACGCCCTGGGTACATCAATACCCAGGGCGTTTCTAATCGTCAAGTCTGCCGGTCCAGGAGACCTTGCATGTAGGCGGAGGCCAGGGCCTTGCTCCTTTCGTCCAGGCGGTCCCATTGGGAAAGACAATCCTTTTGGTCGCCTGTCAGCTTGGCGCTTTCGTCCTGGTCGGAGAAGAACTGCGCTAGGGTAATATCGAAACCCTCGCAAATCTTCATCAGTGAGGGCACGGACGGCACATTGGTTTTGTGAAGCATGGTGCTTAGCGTCGAGTAAGGGATACCGGAAGCCTTTGCGAGACGGTAATAGGACCAGGAGCGGGACTGACAAAGCTCCTGGATTCTAGCCACAACGTCGAACTCCACCACAATCCACCTCCTGGAAGTAGTGCTATTATTCTACCCAGTAAGGCGGATTTTCGTTAGATTGTATTTACCGATATATTTTTGTTGAATTATGACGAGTATATGATATACTTAGAACCATAGCATTTTCAAATGTAAAACGAAAAGAGGGAATATTGTGGAAAGAAATTGGTTTGATGAATTGGAAAGACGTGGTGTAAAGACTACACCGGAGCAGCGCCGTAAAATCGAGGAGAAGATCAACGCAGTCTTGACCTATGAACCTCGAATCGGTGTTTTCGGTAAGACAGGTGCTGGTAAATCCAGCTTATGCAACGCCCTGTTTGGACAAGATGTTTGCCCGATCAGCGACGTGGCTGCTTGCACACGAAACCCTCAAGAAGTCTTGTTGAATATGGGAGGCAACGGGATCAAATTAGTGGACGTACCTGGAACAGGGGAGAGTACGGAGCGGGACAAGGAATATGCGGAGCTTTACACTCAACTTTTGCCTGAATTGGATTTGGTCCTGTGGCTTATTAAAGCTGATGACCGAGCGATGGGCAACGATGAAACTTTTTATCAAAATATTGTCATACCGCATATTGAACAAGGAAAACCGTTTTTCATGGTGTTGAATCAAGTGGATAAGATTGAGCCTTGGCGGGAATGGAATGATTCAACGCATGAACCCGGCCCAAGGCAGTTTCAAAACGTTCATAGGAAAATCGAAACAGTTGCAAATCAATTCAATTTGCCTGCATCAAAAATAATTCCCGTATCTGCCAATGAAAAATACAATTTGACAAAATTAGTAGATGAAATTATATTTGCGCTGCCAAAAGAAAAAAATATCACGCTTTTCAGGGCAGTTGATAAAGAGTTTCAATCCGTCGCTGCTGGGGAACACGTTAAAAAGGGATTTCTTGAAATTGTTGCAGATACTATTACAACGGTAGTTGATCGTGTTGCTGACACAGTGGAAACCGTAGTGGAAACAGTAAGAGATGTGAAGGATTGGATTGACGATCACCTTCTATGGTGGTGGCCGTTCTAAAGAGAAAATACTTAATATGCGTGAAGGCTTGATACTGCATTTAAAAAATAAGGAAGGCTTGGATGCCTTAATTCGACGTTTTCGAGCATTTCAGAAACTGAAAAACACCACGATATGGGAATATGAGAATCAAAATGGCAGATTTATTCGACATAAACATTTTCGGTGGATTTATGACGAAAAACAAATTGTGTTATTGCAGATTATGTTCATCGGAAAAACAGGCTATGGAAAATCATCTTTGATTAACTCTATTATCGGAAACGACTTGTTCGAAGTTGATGACATAGAATCCTGTACTAAAAAGTTGGACACCGTCTTTTATCAATTGGGAAAAAGTAAGACCTATTATTTAGCACTTAGCGACCTTCCTGGTGTTGGCGAAGGTAAAACGGTGGATCGGCAATATCGGAATTGGTATAAGCAGATGGTCTCTCACTCGGGTTGCGTGGTATACGTTCTTCGTGCAGACCAAAGAGATTATTCCATCGACGAACTTATATTTGAAGAGGTTTTTCAAACAGAGGCCCAGCGCAAAAAGGTGGTGATTGCACTAAATTTCGCTGATAAAATCGAACCACTTAATAGAGGCGTCCATATCTCGGAGGCACAAATGCGTTCTCTGGATATAAAATCAAAGGCTGTTCGAAGGAAGTTTAAGGTCAACACCGTGATACCTTGCTGCGCCAAAACAGGTGAAGGTATTCCTGAACTCGTAAAAGAAATTGTGAGCACTCTTGACGCATATGCTTACAATGTGGATGTATGATAAAGGCTGTTCCTACGATAAGGGCCATGTTGTCAACCACGTGTCAACCGCCTGTTAAAAACGATACATGCTCAAAAAATAAATAGCGGTTGACAAATATTTTCATGTCGAAAAATAGTACATATTCCGGGCTGATTTAAGAGCATTTAAGGCCATCAAACGGCCAAAAAGTGCCTGTTCTTTATGGGCAACAACCCCATGGCCGGCGCGCCCGCGGCCGAATCCAAGAAATAACAGGAGCTGTTCCGGGGATTTGTCTCCAAAGGGTCAGAAGCTCCCGCCGGCCGGAAGCAGAAACGGGAATCACGTCACCGGGCGGAAACGCGCCGTGATGTGATTCCTGTTTTTGGTCCGCAGCGACCCTCCTCTCCGGCGGAGGGCGCTTTTTATTTGACGATTTTATAAAACCGGAGTATAATGGAGGCACCTAGAAAGGAGGTCCCGCCATGAAGACCATCATCACCATCGGAAGACAGTTCGGCAGCGGCGGCAAGGAAGTCGGCATCCGTGTGGCCAAGGAGCTGGGCATTCCCTTTTACGATAAGGAGATTTTGCAGCAGGCCGCCAAGAAAAGCGGCCTGTGCGAGAAGATTCTGGAGAACTTCGACGAGCGGCCCAAGAGTCTGCTCTACTCCATTGCCATGGACTCCTACATGTTCGCCCTGCCGGGCACCGGCGTGGGGGATTCCCTGGAGCAGCAGGTGTACCTGGCTACCTTCAACACCATCCGCCAGATCGCCAAAGAGGGTCCCTGCGTCATCATCGGCCGCTGCGCGGACTACGCGCTCGCCGGCAACCCCGACCATCTGAGCATCTTCATCCACGCTCCTATGGAGGACCGGGTCCGCCGGGTGGCCCAGCGCCAGAACCTGACGCCGGAGAAGGCCAAGACCCTCATCACCAAGACCGACAAGCGCCGGGCCTCCTATTATGAGTACTACTCCTCCCAGCGCTGGGGAGCCGTGGACAGCTATGACTTCTGCATCAACAGCAGCCTCTTGGGTCTCGGCGGCACCGTGGAGCTCATCCGCGCCATGGTGGAGCACAAAGAGCATCCCATGCCCAGCCCCACGGAGTTGGACCCCACGCAGGAATAAATCCTTTTTTTGAACCGGCTGAAATCCGGTGGAATTTCCTCTGCCGGATTTCTTCTTTTTTGTATTTTTTGGAAGATGTTGCCTCCCGTTTTTCCGGATATCTAAAATTTTCCCCCGCATTTGTCAAGTTAGTACTTCCGCTTTCGTGGAAAGTCTGCTATAATGCTGTTTTAGTTGAGATATCTCTGGCGCCTTCCACCGTGACAAACGGGATTTGTGATGCCGCAGCCATAATAGAGGGAGTATGGTATGGATCAGATTTTAATTATTGATGACAGTCCTGTGCAGGCAAATTTCCTGAAATCCATCCTGGAGCATGACTATGCTATTACGGTCAGCAACACGGCGGAGGACGGATTGAACCAGGTGCGGACGGGGGACTATTCCCTGATTCTGCTGGATGTGATTATGCCGGGAATGGACGGCTTTGAGCTGCTGAAGAAATTGCAGGAGGAGGTCCTGCTCCAGCGCGCGCCGGTGATTTTGATCACCAGCCTCAACGACACCGATCATGAGGAAAAGGGCCTGACGCTGGGGGCTGTGGACTACATAACCAAGCCCTTCCATCCCGCCATTGTCCGGGCCAGAGTCCACACCCACGTCAAGCTGTATCAATACCGGACCCAGATCGAGCGGGAGGCCACGATGGACCAGCTCACCGGCGTGGCCAACCGGCGGCGCTATGACTCCGTCAGCCTCAAGCGCTGGCAGGACGCCATCCGGCTGCACGTTCCCTTTTCCATCTGCATGTTCGACATTGACAAGTTCAAGGTCTACAACGACACCTTCGGCCACCCCGCCGGGGACAAGGTCATCTCCGCCGTGGCGCAGACCGCCTCCACCCTCCTGCGGAGGGGGACGGACTTCTTTGCCCGTTACGGCGGGGAGGAGTTCGTGGCCTTGATCCTGGGAGGGAACGGCGCCGCGGATTTTGCCCACTTGAAGCGGGTGCGCCAGGCGGTGGAGGACCTGCACATCCCCCACAATCCTGAATTTTCCCCCTGGGTAACCATCAGCATCGGCGGTATCACCGTCGTGCCCAAGGTGGGGGACTCCTACGATACCTATTTGAAGCTGGCGGATACCATGCTTTACGACGCCAAGCGCTTTGGCCGGAACCGCGTGGTGTGGACCAACGAGAAAATGGAGCAGTGGCAGGAAAAGTGATTGCGAAAAGCGGCGGCGCGGAACATTCCGCGCCGCCGCTTCCTTTGCAAATGCCTGCCCGCGCCGGACCGGGGGAGAGCGTTTTTCTCCTTACAGGGCCTCGATCCCGGCGGACAGCGCCTCGTGGAAGCGCCCCACATGAAGCCCGTCCACAAAGCGGTGATTCAGCTCCAGGGAGATGTGAAGAACCTTCCGCTCCCCCTCCTGGGCGTACTTCCCCCAGGCAATCCGGGGCACGGCGTCGTTGGGGTCAAAGTCCCGCTCGTTGGTCAGGGCCGTCAGCTCCACCCAGGGAAGGCACGAGAAGTAGATCAGGTCCAGGCTGTCCTCCTGGTCCAGGAATGTGTTCTGGGCAGCGCTCTTGGCCTTGGCGGCGGCGCAGAAGTCCCGGATGGTCCCCTCGCAGGGCAGCGTGACAATGTGGAACTGCTCCGCGCCGGGCTTCAGGTCCGTGAAGCTGGGAAGGCGGCGGTCAAAGAGAACCAGGTCCTCTCCCCGCAGGGCATAGCGGAAGGCCTCCACCTGGTTGACCGCCTGGGTACAGAGGTAGACCAGGGAATCGTAAAAGGACAGGCCGCTCTCCTTTGTGAACGCATAGAGGCGGGTCACATCCTGGCGGAAGGTGACGCTGAAAAACGGCTGGGACATGGGGGAGAAGAAGTCAAACAGCTCTCGCCGGGACCAAGCGGCCCGATCGACAATCCGGGTCATGGAAACCCCTCCTTTCTGATGATGCCAGTATACCAGAACCGGGGAGAATTGCAAGGTCCGCCGCTCCCGGCGCCAGAAAAAGAATTGAATCGCAGGTGGGGTTGTGTTATACTCTCCTGTGAAATCGAGCATGCTTTTTCAGATGCACCGGAAGGAGAGACAAGGCCATGAACCTTTGCGACCGGGAGACCCTGCGCGCCCTCTTGGGGCGGCACGGCTTCCATTTTTCCAAGTCCATGGGGCAGAACTTTCTCATCGACCCCGCCGTCCCGGCGGACATCGCCGCGGCCTCCCAGGCGGACAGGGGCTGCGGCGTGCTGGAGATCGGCCCCGGCGTGGGATGCCTCACGGCGGAGCTGGCAGGCCGGGCGGGGAAGGTGGCCTCCGTGGAGCTGGACAAGAAGCTCCTCCCGGTGCTGGCGGAGACCATGGCCCCCTATGAAAATGTGGAAATCGTCCCGGGGGATGCGCTGAAAATGGACCTCGCCGCTCTGGCGGCGGAGAAGTTCCCGGGCCTCCGCCCCCTGGTCTGCGCGAACCTCCCCTACAACATCACCACGCCGGTGCTGACAAAACTGGTGGAGACCCCCTGCCTGGAGAGCGTCACCGTCCTCCTTCAAAAGGAGGTGGCCCACCGGCTGGCGGCCCCTCAGGGGTCCTCCGGCGGCGGGGCGTTCACCCTCTGGCTCCAGTACTTCATGGAGACGGAGGTGCTCTTCGACGTTCCGGCGGCGAAATTCCTGCCCGCCCCCAAGGTGGACTCCGCCGTTCTCCGCTGCGTCCGGCGGGAGAAGCCCGCCGTGGAGGTGGAGGATGAGGCGTATTTCTTCCGTTGTATTCGGGGGGCCTTTCTGCTGCGGCGGAAGACCCTGATTAACAGCCTCTCCGCCGCTCTGCCGGAGATGGGGAAGGAGCGGGTCCAGTCCGCCGTCGAGGCCTGCGGTCTTCCCCTGTCCGTCCGGGGGGAGAAACTGACTCTGGAGGATTTTGCCCGTCTGGCGGCGGCCCTGGCGGGATAAGGAGGGCGAATATGGAAAACTACTTTCAGCCCCGCCTCTCCCGAGGGGCCATCCTGGACATCAGCTCCATCGGCCTGGCCCATATGGGGGACGCGGTGTTCGAGCTGCTGGTCCGCTCCTGGCTCTGCGCCCACGGCGGGGCCACGGGGCGGGGGATGCACCGGGCCGCCGTGGCCCTGGTGTGCGCCGAGTCCCAGGCGGAGAAGGCGGAGAAAATCCTCCCCCTTCTGACGGAGGAGGAGCGGGCCGTCTTCCGCCGGGGACGGAACGCACAGGTCCACACCGTCCCCCACCACGCCAGCCGGGCCCAGTACGGCGAGGCCACGGCTCTGGAGGCGCTGCTGGGCTGGCTCTACCTCCAAGGAGAGCTGGAACGGATCAACGAACTCTTTTGCAGGATGATGGAGGAGGAAGACCATGGCGATTGACGCGATCTGCTTACAGGCCGTGGTGGAGGAGCTGCGCCCCCAGCTGACGGGCCTCCGGGTGGACAAAATCCAGCAGCCCGCCCGGGACCAGGTGGTGCTCCTCTTCCGGGGAAAGCGGCTGCTGCTGAACGCCGGAGCGGGGGCCCCCAGGCTCCAGCTGACGGCCATCCTCCGGGACAACCCGGCGGAGCCCCCCATGTTCTGCATGCTGCTGCGTAAGCACCTCTCCGGGGCCCGGGTGGCGGACATCACCCAGCCCCCCCTGGAGCGGCTGGTGAAACTGGAATTTGACGCCGCCGACGAGCTGGGCCGCTCCGGCCGGCGGACCCTGGTGCTGGAGGCCATGGGCCGGCGGTCGAACCTCATTCTCCTGGACGGGGAGGGCCGGGTCCTCGACAGTCTCCGCCGGGTGGACGCGGACATGTCCGCCGCCCGGCAGGTGCTGCCGGGACTTTTCTACCAGCCTCCGGCCTCCACGGGCCGCCTGCCCTTCCTGGAGGAGACAGAGGAGGGCTTCGCCGCCCGCTTTGCCGCCGCTCCGGCGGAGAAGACCCTGGACGCCTTTTTGCTGGACTGCTACTTTGGTCTCTCGCCCCTCATGGCCCGGGAGCTGGCCTTCCGGGCGGCGGGGGATACGGACGTCCGCCTCTTCCAGCTGGGGGACCCCGGTCCCCTCTGGCGGGCTCTGGAGGACTTTCGGACCCGCGTCCGGGAAAACCACTTCACCCCCGTCTGCCTGACGCGGGAGGGCAAACCCCTGGACTTCGCCTGCGTCCCTGTGGCCCAGTACGGCGGCGCGGCGGAAACCGTGACCTATGACAGCTTCTCCCATCTGCTGGACGCCTTTTACGAGGCCCGGGAGCGCCAGGAGCGAACCCGCCAGCGGGGGGCAGACCTTCTGCGGGCGGCCTCCACGGCCCGGGACCGCCTCCGGCGGAAGCTGACCCTTCAGGAAAAGGAGTACGCCGCCACCCAGGAGCGGGACCAGCTCCGGATACAGGGCGACCTGATCACCGCCAACCTCTACCGCATGGAGCGGGGACAGACCCGGCTGGAGTGCGAGAACTACTACGACGGGGGCGCTCCCGCCGTTATCCCCCTGGACCCCCTGCTGACCCCCCAGCAGAACGCCGCCAAGTACTACAAGCGCTACGCCAAGGCCAAGACGGCGGAGAAATACCTCCGGGAGCAGATGGACCTGGCCAGGCGGGACCTGGACTATTTGGAAAGCGTCCTGGCGGAGGTCGCCCAGGCGGAGACGGAACAGGACTTCCTGGATATCCGTTCCGAGCTCCGGGAGGCGGGCTTCCTCAAAAAGCAGGGGAAGGGAAAACGGGACAAGGCCCGCCCCGCCGCCCCCTGGGAGTTCCGGACCACCTCCGGCCTCCGGGTCCAGGTGGGGCGGAACAACCGCCAGAACGACAAGCTGACCTTGAAGGACGCGGACCGCCGGGACCTCTGGCTCCACACCCAGAAGATTCATGGCTCCCACGTGCTCCTCCGCTGCGCCGGGCAGGCCCCCTCGGAGGAGGACATCGCCGAGGCGGCCATGCTGGCGGCCTGGTTCTCCCAGGCCAGGGAGAGCGGAAACGTCCCTGTAGACTACACGGAGGTCCGCAATGTGAAAAAGCCCGCCGGAGGGCGGCCCGGCATGGTGATCTACACCACCTGCCGCACGGTGAACGTCACCCCCAGGGAGGAGACGGTAAACCGGCTGCGGGCAAGGTAACGAATGATGGGAGCAGACCGCATGAAAAATCCCTGGACCAGCGTGCCCCTCTCGGACTACGAGGCCCACATGTCCCTGGAGGGCGTGGCACAGCTCCAGGCCATGGACGGCCTGATGCGGCGGCAGTTTGAAACCCATTCCGCCGCCGGCTCCGTTCTGATCTTCGGCGTGGCGGGCGGCAACGGCCTCCGGCACGCGGAGCGCTTCCGGACAGTCTATGGCGTGGACATCAACCCGGACTATCTGGCCGCCTGCCGGGAGCGGTACGGGCAGCGGAATTTCGTCCCTGTGCTGGCGGACGTGGCGGACCCAGCCTGCGTCCTGCCCAGGGCGGACCTGGCCGTCGCCAACCTGTTTGTGGAGTATGTGGGCTACGCCGCCTTCGCCCGGGCGCTGGAGAAGGTGGGTCCCCGATGGGTCTCCCTGGGCATTCAGCTGAACGAGGGGGAGGACTTCGTCTGTGATTCCCCCTACCTCCACGCCTTCGACGGGCTGGAGGCCGTCCACGTGCAGATGGAGGAGGAACCCCTGACGGAAACGCTCCGCGAAGCCGGGGTCCGGCTGGCGGGTACCCGCCGCATCCCCCTTCCTCAAAGAAAGGCTCTGCTGGGACTGGATTACGAGCGGGTATAACAAGAGGCCATGCCATTAGGCATGGCCTCTTGTTTCAGTTTCCGGTCTCAGCGCTTCTCGCCCCGGTCGTACGCCACCACCACCCGGCGGTTGGGGTCCGCGCCGGTGGAATAGGTAGTCACGCCCTCGTAATCCTGAAGGGCGGTGTGAATCACATGGCGCTCATAGGCGTTCATCGGCTCCAGGGTGACGCTGCGGCGGTACCGGATTACCTTTCCCGCCACTTTCCGGGCCAGATGCTGGAGGCTCTGCTCCCGCTTGGCCCGGTAATTCTCCGCGTCCAGGTGAACCCGGACCCGGGTTCCGCCGCTCCGGTTCACGGCGTAGCTGGTCAGCTGCTGGATGGCGTCCAGCGTCTCGCCCCGGCGGCCGATGAGCGCCCCCAGGCCCTGGCCCTCCAGAATGACCTTATAACGGCCCTTCTCCGGCAGGTACACCTTGATGGCGGCGGCGCAGCCCATGTGCTCCAGCAAACCGGACAGGAAGGTCTTGATGGCCTGAGCCTTCTCGTCGTCCACTTCCTCCCCCAGGGGAAGGGGCTGGAAGGGGGGCTCCTCCTGGCGGGGCTCCCGCTCCTTCCGCTCCGGGGGAGCGGGGCGGGGTTTGCGCTCCTGGGGGGCGGGACGCTCTTTTTTCTCCGGGCGCTCCCGCCGCTCCTGCGCGGGGCGCTCCTTCCGCTCCTGCGGGGGGCGGGGAGGCTCCGCGGCCTCCGGCACAGCCGGGGCGGGGGGCGGGAGAATCTCCTCTTCCTCCTCGGGACCGTAGTACACGCGAATCTTCGCCGGGCAGGCGCCCAGTCCCAGGAAGCCGGACTTGGCCCGCTCCAAAACCTCCACGGACACGTCGTCCCGGTCCAGCCCCAGCTGGGCCAGGGCCTTGGAGATGGCCTCGTCCTCGTTCTTGCCCGTCACATCAATATAGTCTCTCATAACGGTTTCCACCTTTACGTTTCGTCATAGCGGTCCGGTTTATAGGCCCGGCCCCTGGCGTAAGGCCGGTCGCCTACCCGGCCGGCCTCCGTGGTGCTGGAGGCGGCCTTGGCGGCTTTGGCGGCCTTGGCCTCCCGGGCGGCCTGCTGCTTTTCCTTCAAGGTCTGCTTCTGGGCGGTCTGCTGGCGCTGCTGCTCCTGAAGGACCTTGGCCTCCTCCATCTTCTTTTTCCGCTCCGCCTGGCGGGCCTCATAGCGGGCGTTCTCCTCTTCCTCCAGCTTCTTGTTGAAGAACCGGCCCATCAAAAACTCCTGCACGGCGGAGAAGGCGCTCTGGGCAATCCAGTACAGGCCCAGGGCGGCGGGCATCATGAAGGCGATATAGATGGAAAAGAGCGGCATGAACATCATCATGCGGTTGGCGCTGGCGGCGGAGGGATCCGTCTGGGGCTGGTGCTTCATGGTGATCTTGGTCAGCAGAATCTGGCTGCCGCCCGCCAGAATGGGAATCAGAATCATGCCGATAACCGCCCAGCTGAAGGCGAACTGCGTCACGGAGTCCCAGGGGTTGGCGGCCATGTCCAGGCCCAGGAAATTGTAATTGACATTGATCCAGCCGTCCACCTGCGCGCCCACCTCAGGCAGCTGGGAGGCGACGGTCTTGACCAGGTTGATCTGGCCATAAGGCTGGAGCTGGGTGACGCCGTCCCGGATGACGGCGGCGCCGTCCTTCATCTGCACGATGGCGGACACGTCCAGTCCCGCCCCCGTAACCGCGTCCACCATCTGCTGCACCACCTCTTCGGAAAGCATCATGAAGTGGGTGATGGGCTGGCGGATGATGGAGTACAGGGCCAGCAGGATGGGCAGGGGAAGGAAACTCCACAAACATCCGGACATGGGGCTGACGCCCTCCTCCGCGTAGAGCTTCTGCATTTCCTCCGCCTGCTTGGTCTGGTTGTTGGCGTATTTCTTTTGAATCTCCTGAAGCCGGCCGGACATGCGGCTCATGCGCATCATGCTCTTCTTGGACTTCATCTGGAAGGGCAGCATGATCATTTTCAGCACCAGCGTGAAGAGGATGATGGCCACGCCGTAAGACCCGGTCAGATTGTAAAACAGCCGGACCAGCCAGGCGAAGGGGATACAGATCAAGTATCCGATGGTTGAAAACATAATTTGTTCCTCTCAAACTAAAGTGGCATCCCCGCCGGGGCAGGAAGTTCCCCCGTGTTCCTCCGCTTGGCGGAGAAATCCAGTGGAATCGGTCTCCCGGCGGCATGCGCGTCAGGAAACTGCCGATACTCTCCAGCCGCCTTGGGCGGCGCTGCCGGAGGGGGAGGGCCTGTCCCCTCTTTCCCTACGGCACGGGGTCATATCCCCCTTTATGAAAGGGGTTGCATCGGAGAATCCGCTTGAACGCCAGCCAGCTCCCCCGCGCCGCCCCGTATTTCTCCAGGGCCTCCACGGCGTACTGGGAACAGGTGGGGATGTAGTTGCAGCACCGGGGACGGCAGGGGGAGATGTTGCGCTGGTAAAACCGCACCAGGGCGATCAAAACCCGCTTCATGGCTTGTCCCCCAGCAGATTCAGCTTCCGGCAGAGGCGCAGGAAGGTCTCGTTCAGCTCCTTCCAGGGGGCGGTCAGCGTCCGGCCCCGGGCCACCAGAATGATGTCCCACCCCGAACGGAGCCGGGGACTGTTCAGCCGGTACACCTCCCGCAGGCGGCGGCGGGCCCGGTTCCGCTTCACGGCGTTTCCCAGCTTCACGGAGACGGTGACCCCCAGCCGGTTGTGCCCCAGGCGGTTTTTCCGGCAATAGAGCACCATGCCGCCTCCCACCGCCGACGCGCCCTTCTGGTACAGGCGGCGGAATTCATAATTCTGTTTCAGCGTCACCGCCGCTTTCATTCGTCTTCCTCCCAGCCGGAGAACCAGCACAAGGGACGGAGGAATCAAAAGAATTCCAGCCGCCCCTGTCAGGACCCGTGTTCAAGTGTCTCCTCTGCTCGCCGCTCAATAGGAGAGACGGGCGCGGCCTTTGGCGCGGCGGCGGGCCAGGACCTTGCGGCCGTTGGCAGTAGCCATGCGCTTGCGGAAGCCGTGGACCTTCTGACCGTGCAGTTTCTTGGGCTGATAGGTACGTTTAGTCGCCATGATGAGACACCTCCTGTCCATATTCCGTCCGCTCCGAAGGAACCTCCGGGGCGGCGCTTTCCCAACACCGCCCGGCCCCGGCGGGGCGGACGGCGCGGCAGACATAATTCCAGCGCCGATTCGACGCATGGGATAGTATACCATAATTCTATAAAGAGTGTCAACAAAAAAATATTCCTTCCTCAACTTGTGCTGGAATGATTGGAAGTTGCGGACGGAACTTATTGGAGAAGCTATGCCGGGGGAAAGGTCTCGTTGGGTTCCTTAGGTTCCGATATGGAGGAATATCCGTATTACTTATGATCCGCGCAGCCGGCGGCGGGGGAGCATTCCGCTCTCTCCGGCGGGGCGTGCCTATTGACCCCGGGGGAATTTTGTCCTAAAATAAGCGGGAGCGTGAAAAAACGAAAAAAGGAAACGGATGCACTATGAACGATTTTACTCAGCGCTACCTCGCCGCCCGCCGCAGCGTCATCGCCGGGGACCTCCGGCGGCTGAACCCCATGCAGCGCCAGGCCGCCATGACCACCGAGGGGCCCCTCCTCCTCCTGGCCGGGGCCGGCAGCGGCAAGACCACCGTTCTCATTCAGCGGGTGTACAACCTCCTGACCTACGGCCGGGGCAGCGACTCCTCCTTCGTCCCCGGGGACGCCACGGAGGACGACCTGGACTTTCTGGAGCGCTTCCCCGAACAGCCCACTCCCCAGGAGGCGGACCGGGCCCGGCGGCTGTGCGCCGTGGATGTGCCCCGTCCCTGGGAGATCATCGCCATCACCTTCACCAACAAGGCCGCGGGGGAGCTGAAGGACCGCCTGGCCGCCCGGCTGGGCCCCCAGGCAAACGACATCTGGGCCTCCACCTTCCACTCCGCCTGCGTCCGCATCCTCCGGCGGGACATCGACCGCCTGGGCTTTCAGAAGGATTTCACCATCTACGACACTGACGATTCCCGCCGGGTGGTGAAGGACCTTTTGAAAGAGCTGAACCTGGACGACAAAACCTTCCCGCCCAAGAACGTCCTCTCCGTCATCAGCGCCGCCAAGGACCAGTACCAGAGTCCGGAGGACTTTTCCAAAAAACACAGCGCCGAGAGCGACTGGCGTCTCAGCCGCATCGCGAAGATTTACGCCGCCTATCAGAAAAAGCTGGCCTCCGCCAACGCCCTGGACTTTGACGACATTATTTACCACACGGTCACTCTCCTCCGGCAGGAGCCCGAGGTGCTGGACTACTACCAGCAGAAGTTCCGCTATGTGCTGGTGGACGAGTACCAGGACACGAACCACCTCCAGTATCTCCTCACCAGCCTCCTGGCCGGGGGGCGGAAAAACCTCTGCGTGGTGGGGGACGACGACCAGTCCATTTACCGCTTCCGGGGGGCCAATATTGAGAACATTCTGAACTTCGAGCGGCAGTATGAGAACGCCCGGGTCATCCGGCTGGAGCAGAACTACCGCTCCACCCAGAACATCCTGGACGCGGCCAACGCCGTCATCCGCAACAACACGGGCCGCAAGGGCAAGACCCTCTGGACCGACAACGGCGGGGGCGAGAAGGTCTCGGTCCGCACCACTCTGAACGAGAGCGACGAGGCCGCCTTTGTGGTGGGGGAGATTCTCGCGGCGGTGGAGGGCGGAGCCTCCTTCCGGGACGCCGCCGTGCTCTACCGCATGAACGCCCAGTCCAACGCCCTGGAGTACGCCATGAAGCGCAGCGGCGTGCCCTATAAAATGGTGGGGGGCATGAAGTTCTTCGACCGGGCGGAGGTGAAGGACATGCTGGCCTACCTCTGCGTGCTGAACAATCCCCTGGACGACCTGCGCCTGCGGCGGATCGTCAACACCCCCGCCCGGGGCATCGGCGCCACTACCATGGACCATGTGGCGGACCTGGCGGCGGCGCAGGGGGCCTCTCTCTACGAGATCATCCGCAACGCGGACCTCTTCCCGGAGCTGAAAAGCGCGGCGAAGAAGCTGCTCCAGTTTGCGGACCTCATCGACGGCCTGCGTAAGGCCGGCGGAACCCTGGCCCTGCCGGAGTTCTACGACGCGGTGTGCCAGCAGACGGGCTACACCCAGGCCCTGAAGGACAAGAATGACATGGAGAGCCGGGGCCGGCTGGAAAACGTGCAGGAGCTCAAGTCCAACATCCTGGGCTTTCTGGACCGCCAGCCGGAAGACGCCACCCTCTCCGGCTTCCTCAACGAGATCGCTCTGTACACGGACCTGGACGCCCTGGAGAAGAGCGACGACTGCGTCACCATGATGACCATCCACGCCGCCAAGGGACTGGAGTTCCCCCTGGTCTACGTGGTGGGCCTGGAGGAGGGCATCTTCCCCGGCAGCTCCGCCCAGTTTGAAGAGGCGGAGCTGGAGGAGGAGCGGCGGCTGTGCTACGTGGCCATGACCCGGGCCAAGCAGCGGCTGACTCTGACCTGCGCCCGGCAGAGGATGCTGTACGGCAGGACCTCTTCCAACCGCCTCTCCCGGTTCCTGGAGGAGATTCCGGAGGAGAACCTGTGCTGGGAGGGCAGGAATCTCCAGCCCGGCGGCAGCTTCGGCTCCGCTTACGGAAGCGGCTCTTACGGCGGCGGGACCCTTGGCGGCGGAAGCGCCGGGGGCGGCGCCCAGCGGAGCGCCCCGGTGTATGCCCGTCCGGCCCGCCCCTCCTATCAGGAGGCCCGGCGCACCGCGGTCAGCCAGACCGCCGCCCCCGCCATCGCCCTGGAGCCGGGGGACCGGATTGAGCACGGCGTCTTCGGGGCGGGGACAGTGCTGTCCATTCAGCCCATGGGGGGAGACGCCCTGGTCCAGGTGGATTTCGCGGGCACGGGGAAAAAGAAGCTGATGCTGAAGGCGGCGGCCAAGCACCTGAAAAAATTGGATACATAAACGGAACGCCGGATGTTGAAGAAAAAGGGCGGACCCACAGGTCCGCCCCAGGCTGCCGAAACCGTATTTTCGCCAGCCTGCGCAAGTTTTTCAAAACTTTGAAAAACTTCTGATTGAAAACGAAAGGAACCCCTCCTGGGTTCCTCTCGTAACTCTCTTCCTTCCCGTTGCGTCAATCTTCTTCGTTTTTTGACACGCTGGGGCGGACCCACAGGTCCGCCCTTTCCTGCGGCGAAGAGGCCCCCCTTACTTGAAGGAGGGCCTCTTTTTATTCAGCAGCGGCAGCCGCAGCAGGGGATGCGCTTGATGCAGTCCGCGCTGATCTGGGGCGGGATGCTCATGGTCATGGCGCCGCTGTACTGGATGCAGACGCACTCGCCCGGACGGAAGCAGCAGGCGTCGTTGGTATGGACCAGCACCTCCTGACAGCCGCACAGGTCGCAAACCAGCAGGTCACAGCAGTTCACCCGCAGAATACGGGCGTTCATCGTGACGGGCTCCCGGCACTCGGTGCACTCATTGCACTCGTTGCAGACAGATTCCATAATGAGGACCTCCTATTCCATAAGATGTATTCCATCCTATGCGCAAGGCGGGTCAGAGGTCCCGGAAATGCTCCTCGAACCGCTGGAGGGCGTAAGCGGACACCTCTTCCCGCAGGGCCTGATAGGCGCTCAGCAGGGCCTCCGCCTCCGCCGTCAGGGCCGCGCCGCCGCCGTGGCGGCCCCCAATGGTGGAGTCCAGCAGCTTGCAGCCCAGGGCCTCCTCGGCGGAGCGGACGATGCGCCACGCCTTGGAATAGGCCATGCCCATGGACCCCGCCGCCGCCCGGAGGGAGCATTTCTCCCGCACCTCGGCGAGAAGGGCGGCCACGCCGGGCCCGAAGCGGCGCTGGCCCTCGCCGTCCAGCAGACGGAGGGTGACGGCGAGGCGAAGGTCATTCTGGCGAATCTTCATTGGTAAACTCCTCCCGGCTGGTCAGGACCAGCTCTCCGTATTCCTGATTCCAATCCAGAATTTCCGTGTAACGGGAGACCGTGCCGTCCTGCTGAACCTTGGCGACGGGATACTCCACATGGAAGTAGTGGAAATCCTCCTCAAGGTTCAGGCCGGGACCACCGGGCCGGATGGGGCCGGCCTCCTCGTAGGGAAGCCAGATTTCATGGCTGGGCCGGTCGCTGTCCCCGGTGCTCTCCCAGGTTTCGACCTCCACCCGGTCCAAAAGCAGTTCTCCGGTTTCGTCGGGCTTGTAGACCTCTGTGACATACCGGGACCCGGCAGGGCCGGATTTGTACCCGGCGGTGAGCTCCCCCGTCTCCGGATGGGCCTCCACCCCTTGGAGTGTGAAAGCGTATTGATACTGCTCCGTCTCCGGGCCCCAAGTCCAACAGTAATAGGGAATCGTGTTGTTGGCAATCCAGCCGAAGAGGCCGAAATCCGTATTACCGTCGAAATTCAGGTCCAGGGCCTCCATGCTCTCCTCTGGGGACCAGCACTCCGTGTAGTTATAGAATGCTTCCGTCATGCCCGCGTCCCAGTCGCCCTCAATGGCCTCCCGGCTCAGGATGGTCTGAAGGAGCTCGTCCCCGTCGTACACCCGAACCTCCCGGACGCCATAGCTGTATTCGTCAACCCGCCGGCCAATGGCCTCCAGCCGCAACGTTCGCCCGTCCGCCAGGGAGGCGTCTAAAGTCAGGAGGACATGGTCCTCCGCCTCCTCCCGGGCGGCGGAGCCATCCTCTTCCCCGGAGGAAGTCTCCCCGGCGTTCTTTGGGGACAGGGTTTCCTCCGGGCCGGACTCCGCCGGGAGGTCCTGAGACGGCGGAACCGGCGTCTTCTCCGCCGGAGCGGCGCAGGACGCGAGCAGGCAGAAAAGGAACAGCATCGTAAAGCAGCGGCCGATCCTGTCAACCGCCTTTCCGCAGAATTTTACGCACGGGGCGTGTCCGGCTTTTCCAAAAACGCCGCAATGCCGGTGATAGTATGCATCCATCTTTTTGTCTCCCGTCTTTCAAGATGCTTCCATTCTATCACAATCCCTTTCCCTTGTGTAGATGCTATCTGGAAAATCGCGTCGCTCGTTGCACCGCCTCCGCCACCAAATTTTGGAGAATAGTAAATAAAATCACTTCGCCCATCCCACGGACTTCCTGCAGGCATATCCGCCTCAAACCTTGCCGGCAGCTCCTTGCTGTTTTCCTCCGTGATAGGCTTACCATTGGTCAGGCAGCCTTCCCGGCAGGCGATAGAGGCATGGATACGGTCCCTCATCTGCTGGGCGTTTTCGCCGGCTGAGGGAATCGACATCCCAAGGTCCACCAGCAGGTTATACATACATTGGGCCATATCCTCCCGGGGAAGGTCCGCCGGACCTGGATGCCCGGCTGGTGCCGTTCAGGATATTATGCCGGTTCATACTGGCTTCCCCGGCCTCGGTTCCGCCGTTTGGATCTGCCGCCAGCTCCCCGGAGCAGAACGCCCGCGCCGGCACCAGGGAAGAGGCGGCGTAGGAGACCGGGGCGGCGGACGCTCCGGCAGGACCTCTATAACCACGGGGCCGGGGTCGCCGGTGCCATCATCCACCAGCCGGACATAGATAGTCGTGCCGGGGATAATCGTACCGCCGTTGGGCAGGTTACCGGTCGGGGTGTGGTGCTTTCCACGCCGTCTGCGCCGGCGTAGGTCAGTGCAACGGAAGCGATGCCCTCCATGCCGTCCGCTCCGTGGTAACGCTGGAGAGCGCCGGTATAGGTGACGGTTTCATCCTCCAGCACGGGGCGGATAGTACCAGCCTCGCCGGAGGCGCGGGTGATGTGCAGCGCAGGGGCGGGGAGCGGAGGCAGGATGAAATTCTTGACGTAAATACGGGTAGGCCGTCCCTGCCCCCTGCTTGACACGCTCGATCAGGCCGGTGCTGTCCAGCTCCGTGAACAGCCTGACCGCCTTGTTGTGGCCGCAGTCCATCATATACATGACATTTTCCAGCGTGAAGTAGATGCAGATGCGCTTTTTAATGTTCATCCAGCTATTCTTGACCAACAGACTCATGCGGTCCAGCAGAAGGCCGCAGAGGACCTTGGCCTCGATGGAAACGCTCCTATAGCGAGGGTCCGTGAGCAGGGTTTTGGGGATACGGTAAAAGCTGTACTGGTCCGCTTCGGTGCCGTAGTAATAGTCCAGATTCAGATTTGACGGCATGGTGATTGCCTCCTTTTGAAATGTGCGGAAACACAAAAAAGCGGCCCGGAAACTGTGTCAGTCACCGGGCCGCTCCTGTTCTGTCCGCTTGTTGATTTGTCCGCAAACGCAAAAAACCGCCCCCGCAACTGATGATTCGTCAGTTGCAGGGGAGGTTGTGATGCGCTATGCTATATATGTTCTTTTAAGGCTTGCTGAATGGACTGGATATGCACCCGCGCACAGGCGACTTTATACACCGCAGGCGAGATTTTGGGGCATACCCTCAAAGGTATTGGTATGTCGCCGGGTATCTCCGCCAACCTTGAAGCGGTGGCGGCGCAGTACGTTGACGTGCGGTTGGAACGGAAAAAGGCTGTGCTGGAAACCGATCACAAAACCCTGCGCCCGCAAAACGCCACACCTGAAATGGACGCAGCCGGCAAGGACACCCCCAAGAAAACAGAAAAGCGAAGCAGCGGAATGGGATAAGGTACAATAAGTTGCGCAAATAAAAAAGACAAGGTTTGCAGCCCTCTGGTAGAATGAAGCAGCAACACACCATTCTGAGAGGAGAGAGCAAACCATGTCAGAGAAGATTGTAC
>Ga0073908_1001487_pt1 | contig 33165 bp, 26 predicted proteins | sample MucameincwithD2O_FD_65484 | JGI IMG/M metagenome (GOLD analysis project Ga0073908, IMG submission 65484) | Mouse cecum microbial communities from Vienna, Austria - Mucus amended microcosms incubated with D2O | ecosystem: Host-associated > Mammals > Digestive system > Large intestine > Cecum... | reverse complement strand
ATCTGAGAGGGCAAAACTATCTGCGCCAACATCTGTAAGTAGTCATTTTCCATGACACAAAGCTCGCAATAATCTTTGGTTGTGAAAAATTTATTTCCCCACGGTTTTTCTACTGACCCGGTCTTTGGCGAACTCGTTGTATGACTTTCCCGCGGCCGGTTCTTTCCGGTTTTTTGTTACCTCGTTAAACTCGTCGTTCATGTAGTACATGTCGTGGCGTGAGGCATCGGTGCGGAGCGTGAGCTGCGGATTCTTCTCTTTGAGCGTCCACAGTTCGTTCATCATCGAAAGGATGCAACGGACGACGGGAGTGGAGCGCGCTTCGATATGGGCCTTTTTGGAGAAGATCTCCGGAAAGTTGCGGTACATGCGTTCGGCAATTCCGCGGTGCTGCATGGCCCCTACGTCGGTCAGTTCGCCGTAGCGTCCTTTGGCCATACGGGCCAGCGTGTCCGTGACGGCCAGTACTTCGCGTCCCAGCGGGGTCAGGACGCCGGCCGAATCGGCTTTCAGCAGTTTCCGCAACGGAGAGTCATATTCGTTCTGACTGATGAGAAAGCGCGAGCCGTGGCGGGCGTATGTGCTGATATAGAAAGGCTTGTATCCGGAAGGCGCCGCCGTGTATTTCACCCTCTCGGGAGCGGGATAGGCGTAATAGTTACTGGCCGACCGGTGAAGGTCGGCATAGATGTCCTCTCGCGCCGTCTGACCCGTCAGCGTGGAAAAGCCGAAGGCCAGACAGGCGAGCAGAAGCCGGAAGGTCTTTTTCATGGTTGGTGGTACAAAGTGGTGAAAGATGATGGCCGTTCAGTCGATGCGGTCGATGCGCAGTCCTACGTCGGTGATGCCGGGCAGAACTTCGCGGCGCATGATGTGGCTTACCGATAGCCGGCCGGCTGCGGGTTGGGACAGTCGGAACGTACCGGCCGGAAACTCATACTGAAAGAAGGCGATGCCTTTTCCCGAGTTGTCTCCGGTGGTTGTGGTCAGCGGACAGACAACCGTGTCGCACCGTGTCGTGTCGGTTTTCTTCCACGTCTGTTGCAACAGCAGGGTCAACGAGCGGTAGGGGTAAGGGATGGAGGCCGATGTGCGCAGTCCCAGCGTCAGACTGTAGCGTCCTGCCGGCAGCGTGTCTGTCCGGAATACCAGTGTGTCGGTGAGTTCCCATCCGTCGGCGGAGACCGGCTGATACTCACATTCGGCCGGCGGCCGGCCGCAGCCCGAAAACAGTGTCGCTATGCAGACTGCGAGCGGGAAAAGCCTTGTTTTCCTCATCATTGTCCCGTTTTTTTATTTGGACGGTCTGTCTTCCTTCCCTTTTCCGCCGTTCTGTTGCCCGCGTTGCCGGTTCGTGTTGTTGCGCTGGCGTTCCCGCGGTTCTCTGCCGCGGGCCGGGGTTTCTCGGTTTCCGTCGGTACGCGTTTGCTTGCGCTTGCCGGATTTGCGGCGTTTGCTCTTGTCGAAGCGTGTCAGCTCCTCCTGTTCCACCAAGTCTATGTGCCGTGCGGGAACCTCGTTGCTTTCTTCGTTGAGGGTGAGGGGCTTTTCGCCCTGTTTGTTGAGGCGTATGACCTCGAACGCTCTTGCCGCGGGGATGGTGACGAGGTTGGCGGCCATTCTTTTGTCGGTGCTGTAGGTCACGGTTCCGGCAAGGATGTCCACCTTGAAGACATAGTAGGTGTTGTCTGCCGTTTCCAGCTGTACCTCGCGGCTGGGCAGTTTCTTGAAAGCCTCTACGTAGGTATCTACCTCATAGTTGAGGCAGCATTTCAGTTTGGCACATTGCCCCGCCAGTTTCTGCGGATTGGGGGAGATGTCCTGAAAACGGGCGGCGGCTGTCGACACGGAGTTGAAGTTCTTCATCCAGCTGGCGCAGCACAGTTCGCGGCCGCAGGGTCCGATGCCGCCGATGCGGCCTGCTTCTTGCCGGGCGCCGATCTGCTTCATCTCGATGCGTACGTGAAAGGCTTCGGCCAGCACCTTGATCAGTTTGCGGAAGTCCACGCGTGCGTCGGCAATGTAGTAGAAGATGGCTTTGTTGCCATCGCCCTGATATTCCACATCGCCTATTTTCATGTTCAGTTCCAGCTCCTTTGCAATCTGTCGCGAGCGGATCATGGTCTCCTGTTCGCGCGACTTCGCCTCTTCGTATTTTTCCAGGTCTGCGGGGCGTGCCTTGCGGTATACGCGTTTGATTTCCGTGCCCGCCTTCAGGTTCGCTTTCTTCATTTGCAGGGGAACCAGTTGTCCTGTCAGCGAGACCACCCCGATGTCGTGTCCCGGACTGGCTTCCACCGCCACCATGTCTCCTTTTTCCAAGGGCAGGCGGTTGTCGTTGTGGTAGTATCCCTTGCGGGTGTTCTTGAACTGCACTTCCACCAGATCGGTGCCTTCCGTGTTTCCGGGGATGTCGGCCAGATAGTCGTAGGTATTGAGCTGCTTGTCCTGCCGGCCGCATCCGCGGGCGCAGAAACCGCGCAGTCTGTTGTCTATTCTGAAATCGTTGTCCATATTCGGGTTGGGTGTATGTGTATAAGGAATGTATATATAGGAGTGTCGTCCGCTCCGGTCCGTCCGTTTTTCTCTTTCTTACCGGATGAGCAGTACGATCATTTTCAGCGCGAAGTCGAAAAATACCATGCGCGGGTTTACGTTTTGTGAAATGTCTCTTTCCGCCAGTGCCAGCTCGTCCGTGATGCCGATGACGTTGCGTTCGTTGATGAAACGGGCGAAGCGCACGGCAAAATCCGCCTCACGCGCGTTCATGTAGTTCAGTTCCGGCCGGTGGAAATTATAGATGAAGTTTTCCCGCACCAGCCGCTGGCAGTAGGCCAGGAAGTTTTTCTGCCGTTCCCTTCCCCACGAGGCCACCTGTTCGGACCATTCGTGCATGTCCTTTATCTTACGCATATAGCTCAGGCGCATGAGCAGGACGAACATGTCGAAGAACAGGGCGTTGTCCTCATCTATATGTATCTGCTGCAAGGCGCGGATATAGCTTCCTTCGCTCAGGTGTGCCACGTTGGCGGCGTCTGCCGGTTGCAGGGCGTTGCGGCTGATGAGGGCTTCGCGGATGGTGGCGGCCGGCAGCGGTCCGAAGTCGATGCGCTGCGTACGGCTCAGGATGGTGGCGAGCAGTTGTTCCGGCCGGTCCGACACGAGCAGGAAGACGGTTCCGGCAGGCGGTTCCTCCAGTATTTTCAAGAGTTTGTTGGCAGCCGGTATGTTCATCTGTTCCGGTTGCCAGATGATCATCACCTTTTTGCCGCCCTGTCCGGCCATGAGGCTCAGTTTCCGTAGGATCAGGTCGCTCTCGGCCACTCCTATCTGCGATTGCTGGTTTTCTACCCCGAGGCGCTCCAGCCAGCCCAGGCGGTCGAAGTAGGGCGTTTCGGCCATCTGCTCGCGCCATTCCTTCAGGTACTGGTCGCTGACGGCCTCGCCGCTTTGTCCTTTCTGCCTGATAACGGGAAACACGAAATGCAGGTCGGGATGAGCCAGCGCGTGTGTCATGCGGCAGGCGGGACACTTCCCGCAGGCTCCGCCTTCTTCCGGTTCCCGGCAGAGCAGGGCCGAGGCAAAGGCGAGAGCCATCGGCAGTTTCCCGCTGCCCTCCTGACCGCAGAACAGCTGGGCGTGGGGCACACGGTCCTCTGCGAGTTGGCGGCGCAGCAGTGTCTTGATTTCTTCCTGACCTATGACTTCATCGTATAGCATATATTATATTTGCCGGACGGTTTTTTCTTAGTAAATGCGGCGAGCTATCTCCGCGATGCTCTCCACGGCCGAGACGGTGTAGAAGTGGATGCTCGGTACGCCGCGGGCCATGAGTTCCCTGCATTGTGCCGTGCCCCATTCTATGCCCAGTGCCGCCACCTCCTCGTCGGTACGGCATTTCACGGCCTCGCGCGCCAGTTCCTCCGGAAAGTCGCAATGGAACGTCTTGGGCACATTGGTCAGCTGCGACAGCCTGGTGAGCGGTTTGATGCCCGGGATGACGGGTACGGTGATGCCTTCGTTTCTTGCCTTTTCCACAAAGCGGAAGTAGGCGGCGTTGTCGTAGAACAATTGGGTCACTCCGTATTCGGCCCCCATCTCCACCTTGCGGCGGAACCACCGGAAGTCCTCTTCCGGGTTGAGTGCCTCCTCGTGTTTCTCAGGATAACAGGCCACTCCGTAGCTGAATTTCGTTCCCGGAACTTTCACCGGCGAGCCGTCGATGAACATCCCTTCGTTGAAGCGGTTGATCTGTTCCATCAGTTCGGTTGTGTGGGAATAGCCGTCGGGAACAGGGCGGAAGGTGCTGTCCTCTTTGGCCTTGTCGCCGCGTAGGACAAGCAGGTTCTCGATGCCTAAGAACTGAAGGTCGAGCAGCACATATTCCGTCTCCTCGCGGGTGAAGCCCGAGCACAGGATGTGGGGCACCACCGGAATGCCGTATTCGTTCTGTATGGCGGCGGCCACGGCCACCGTTCCGGGCCGGCGGCGCAGGCGGTTGCGTTGCATCAGGCCGTTTCCCAGATCCTTATAGATGTATTCGGAGCGGTGGGTCGTGATGTTGATGTATTGGGGGCAGAATTCGCGCAGGCGGTCAATGGTCCGTTTCAGGCCGCCGATGCCTGTACCCTTGAGGGGAGGCAGCACTTCAAAGGAGAAGGCGGTCCCGTTGTTCCGACCGATTAGTTCAGTTATTTTCATGTTGTTTGTTTTGGTGTGGTGGGACCCGTGCGGGCCGTCTCGCGCACGTTTGCAAATTTACAGAAAAGGAACCGAAGCACCAAACCGCCGCATTATTAATTGTGAAGTTTCGGAGGGGGGAAGGCGGGAATCCGTATTTTCCGAAAATCCGTTCTGCCCTTTGAAAGACGTTGGCCTATGCAAAAAGTGTGCCAAACTGAAACGGGCGGAAATGTGACGGTGTGCGATTTCCGGTTTTTTAATACATAAGTATAAAGTTTAACGCAGGCGTCAAAAGGTTTTCAAAAAAGATAGGACCTTTTTAAAAAAACATCGGACCTTTTTTGAAAAAGATAGGATCTTTTTTCGGGAAAAATCCATGTTTTTTTCATGTTAAGCATCGAAAAAAAGCCGCCCATTGGCGGCTTTTCAGGGATTTCCTCTTTTGCACCAGCAAATATACAACATTTTGGAGCGGAAAGCAAATGTTAATTAATTTATTTTTAGATTCTCCGAATTCTGTTCGGATGGCTTTTTTTGTGTGCGGCGGTCGGAATTTTGTGGTGGGGCGGATGCCGTCCGTCCGTTCGAAATCCGTACCTTTGCAGTCTATGATGAACCATGAGCCGGTCCTGTCCCTTGACCGTCTGAGTACGGGCTATCCTGCCAGACGGAGATGCCGTGTGCCTGTAGCGCACGGACTTACCGCATCCTTGCCGCCGGCCACGCTCACGGCCCTGCTCGGAGTTAACGGGGCGGGCAAGAGCACACTGCTCCGTACGGTAGCGGGTTTTCTGCCTCCGTTGGGGGGCAGGGTGTTGTGGGAGGGACGTCCGCTGGACGGCTTCACGCCCCGTGAACTGGCCCGCAAGGTGGCGGTGGTGCTTACCGGTCGTATCGAGGCCGGAGGGTTGTCGGTGCGGCAGGTGGTGGAGAGCGGTCGGATGCCTTATACCTCCTTTGACGGCCGGCTGGGGCAGACGGACCGCGAAGCGGTGGAGCGCGCCATGGGCCTGACCGGTGCCGACCGGCTGGCCGGACGCACCATGGACCGCCTGAGCGACGGGGAGCGGCAGCGGGTCATGATAGCCAAGGCACTGGCGCAGGACACGCCCGTCATCCTGCTTGACGAGCCGGCGGCCTTTCTCGACTTTCCTGGCAGGGTGGCCGTGTTGCGGTTGCTGCGCCGTCTGGTGAGCGAAGAGGGGAAGACGGTGCTCTTCTCCACCCACGATTTGGAACTGACGCTTTCCGTGGCCGACCGCCTGTGGCTCCTTGCTCCGGACGGCATCACCGAAGGCGCGCCCCGTGCGCTGGCCGATGAGGGAGTGCTTTCCCGCCTTTTCGAGTCGGAGGATGTCCGCTTCGACCGGAACGCGTTGCGTTTCGTGCCGTGCGGCTGGCCGCAGGTGTGAAAGAGCGTCCCCTCCTTCATTCTGAAATCTGAAAAAACAAATATATTCTTCATGATAGTCTGTATCGCCGAAAAACCGTCTGTGGCCGGAGAAATCGCAGGATTTCTCGGTGCCACCCAGAAAAAGGACGGATATTATGAGGGCAACGGGTACCAGGTCACGTGGACCTTCGGCCACCTTTGCGAACTGAAATATCCCGAGGACTATACCGCCGGCTGGAAGCGGTGGAGTCTGGGGGCGCTGCCGATGGTGCCTGCCCGTTTCGGCATCCGCCTGAAGCAGGACCGCGGCATAGCCCGCCAGTTTGCCGTCATTCAGGAACTCATGCGAAAGGCCGACAGCATCGTCAACTGCGGCGATGCCGGACAGGAAGGCGAGCTCATCCAGCGGTGGGTCATGCAGAAGGCCGGAGCAGCCTGCCCTGTAAGCCGTCTGTGGGTATCGTCCATGACGGAAGAGAGTTTTCGCGAGGGCTTCGCTTCCCTACGGCCACAGGAGGACTATCGTTCCCTCTATGAGGCCGGTCTGTGCCGTGCCATCGGCGACTGGCTGCTGGGCATGAACGCCACCCGTCTCTACACCCTTAAATACGGACGGCAGGAGCAGGGTGGCGCACCCCTTTCCATCGGACGCGTGCAGACCCCCACGCTGGCCCTGATCGTGCAGCGGCAGCAGGAGATAGAGAACTTCCGGCCCGAACCGTTCTGGGTGCTCACTACGCTCTATCGGGACGTGACGTTCACCGCTGTCATGGAGGATGAGGAGGACGAAGAGAAAGAAAAGAAAAACAAGGCCGCCGTGCGCCGTGGTTTCACGGATGAGGCCGAGGGGCGGGCCGCCCTTGAGCGTATTCGGCAGGCTCCCTTTACCGTGACTTCCGTGGCCCGGAAGAACGGCACCGAGGCCCCGCCCCGCCTTTTCGATCTTACTTCACTTCAGGTGGAATGTAATAAGAAATTCAGCTATTCCGCCGAACAGACCCTGCAACTCATCCAGTCGCTCTACGAGAAGAAACTGACTACCTATCCGCGTGTGGATACGACTTATCTGAATGAGGACATCTATCCCAAGTGCAAGGGCATTCTCAACGGCATAGCCGGCCGCTATGCCGATTTGCTCGCCCCTTTGCGGGGAAGCTGTCTGCGGCAAAGCAAGAAGGTGTTCGACTCCTCCAAGGTGACGGACCACCATGCCATCATCCCCACGGGAGTGGCCCCGAACAACCTGACGGACATGGAACGGAATGTCTACGACCTTGTGGCGCGCCGTTTCATTGCCGTGTTCTATCCCGACTGCCGCTTTGCCACTACCACGGTCCGGGGCGAGGCGGCTGAGGTTCCCTTCAAGGTCTCCGGCCGTCAGATTCTGGAGCCCGGCTGGCGGGTTGTGTTTCTTAAAGAGAAGAATACGGAAGAGGAACAGCAGGACACCGCTGCCGAGGAGCGGACCCTGCCGGTTTTTGTCAAGGGCGAGAGCGGACCCCACCTTCCTGATCTGGCCGAGAAGATGACGCAGCCTCCCAAACCTTATACCGAAGCCACGCTGTTGCGGGCGATGGAGACGGCGGGCCGCACCGTCGACAACGAGGAACTGCGGGAGGTGCTGAAGGAGAACGGCATCGGCCGGCCTTCCACCCGTGCCGCCATCATCAAGACGCTTTTTCAGCGCGACTATATCCGCCGGCAGCGCAAGGCACTCATTGCCACGCAGATGGGAGTAGAGCTGATCGGTATTATCAAGGAGGAACTGCTGAAAAGCGCGGAACTGACCGGTATTTGGGAGCGGAAACTGCGTCTCATAGAGCAGCGTAAGTACAGTGCGACGCAATTCATCGACGAATTGAAACAGATGGTGGCCGACATCGTGCGGCAGGTGCTGGCCGACAACGAGAACCGCCGTCTTACGGTGGATGCCGCCGCTGCCAACGATGACGGCTTGCCGCCTGTCCTGAAACGGGTGCGGCAGCAGGAGGCCGCGGCCGAAGTCCGTCCGCGGCGCAAGGTGCTCAGAGCCGGCAGCGTCTGTCCGGAGTGCGGCCGGGGAAAAGTGATCAAAGGGAAAACCGCCTACGGCTGTTCCCGCTGGAAGGAGGGCTGCGCCTTTCGCAAGCCTTTCAAAAAATAGAAAACGGAATTACGGTTCTGTCTGTGACAGGCGGAAGAAGCCGTCGCGCAATTCAATGCGACCTTCTTTCGTCAACAGTCTGATAGCTGCGGCGCGGGCTTTGTCCGAGAAGCCGTCGTGGTCCAGTTCTTCGGGCCGGTGTGCTTTCCCGTCGGCCAGCAGTTCCAGAAAGCGTCGGGCCAGGGCGGTGTAGTCGGGGTGTTGCCGGCGGTGGGAAAGACAGATGTCGCAGTGGCCGCAGTCCTGACTGTCGCGGTCGCTGAAATAGTCCAGCAGGAAACGGCTGCGGCATTGCGTTTCCTGTGTGGCATACGTCAGTACGGAGTGTATGCGTTGCTCGTATTGTTCACGCCGCAGTTCGTAGATCTCGGGAGACAGATGCAGGCGGCTGCCTTCCTCGCGTCTTTGCAGATAGGTGATGTAGGGTGTGGATTTGCGCGGGATGTAGTGAAGGACGCGCTGGTGGGTCAGTGTCTTCAGCGTCTCGTAGATGTCGTTCTCGGTCAGTCCGCAGGTCTGTGCCAGCAGGCTTTCCTCAATGTATACGTAATCGCTGAACACCCCGCCGTAGTTGCGCAGCACGGCGCGTATCACCTTGTCGCCCCGCGGGCTGATGTCCCGCAGGTTGTACAACTCGTCGCGGTCGGTGAGGAAGAGCAGGCGCGAGGTGCTTTCCTCTTCCTCACGGTAATGGATGTAGCCGGCACGTGTGAGCAAGTTGAGCGCACTCACCACCGGAACGGGGAAGAGCTTGAAATTGACGCAGAACTTTTTCAGATTGAATTCGTAGGTGACGTGAAAGCCGTCACCCAGTGCCAGTTGGAAGAAATAGGCCAGTTTTTCGTATACATCGCGGATATATTCCTTGTCGGGGAATGTCTCCGGAATGCGTCGCAGCATTTTTCCGTGGTCGTTCCGGTTGTAGAGCAGGACGGCGTATGCCGTGTTTCCGTCCCGTCCGCCTCGTCCGGCTTCCTGAAAATAGGCTTCGATGGAGTCGGGCAGGTCCAGATGGACAACCAGCCGTACGTCCGGTTTGTCGATGCCCATGCCGAAGGCATTGGTGGCCACCATAATGCGGGTGTCATCTTCCTGCCAGGATTTCTGGCGCACGTCTTTCTCCACATTGGTCAGTCCCGCGTGGTAGAACAGGGCGGTGAAGCCTTCGTCCTTCAGGGCACGGCATACGTCCCGCGTGTTCTGTCGGCTGCGGGTATAGACGATGGCCGGACCAGGTACGCTGCGGAGGATGTGGATCAGTTCGGCCATCTTGTCTTCCGTGTGGCGCACGATGTAGCGCAGGTTGGGGCGGGCAAAGCTCATGCGCCGCACGGTGGCGGTGGTGCTGTCGAAGGCGAGGCTGCGGCAGATGTCCTCGATCACCTCCTCCGTGGCGGTGGCGGTGAGGGCCAGCACGGGCACATCGGGCAACACCCGGCGGATTTCCGCGATTTTCAGGTAGGAGGGGCGGAAGTCGTAGCCCCATTGCGAGATGCAGTGTGCCTCGTCCACGGTGATGAACGAGATTTTCATGCGGGCCACTTTCCGCAGGAACAGTTCGGAGCCGAGGCGTTCGGGCGAGACGTACAGAAAATCGTAGGCTCCGTAGACGGCATTGTCTAAATGACGCTGGATGTCGGACCGCGACAGTCCGTTGTAGATGGCCGCGGCCCGCAGGTTACGCCGTCGCAGGTGCTCCACCTGGTCCTTCATCAGGGCGATGAGCGGTGTGACGACGAGACAGAGGCCGCCCAATGCCAGTGCCGGCACCTGGAAGGTGATGCTTTTGCCGCCGCCGGTAGGCATGAGGCCGAGAGTGTCGCGGCCGGCCGCGATGCTGCGGATGATGTCGAGCTGGATGCCGCGGAAGTCGTCATATCCCCAGTGGGTGCGGAGAATGTGGCGGAACGTCTCGTCATCAGGCTGTGGCCGGGGAATGTCTATTCGCATGGACGGATGTCCTCTATTTGTAATTGGACCTCGCCCCGTTTGTGCGTGTTCTCCTCGATGGCATAGCAGATGTCGAAGGCGCGTTTTGTCTTGATGTAGCGGGCCTGTGAGCTTTGTCCGAAGGCGATGCCGTTCATGACATTGTTGCTTTTGTTGTCCACGAGTTCCAGTTTGATGTGTTCCTGTCCGCGTCCCACCACTTTGCTCGTTCCGTAGTCGTAGACGCGGCGTGTGCAGAAGACGGGGCGGGCATTGCACGGTCCGAAGGGGGCGAAGCGCTTCAGTTCCTGATAGAAGCGGAAAGTCACGTCCTTGAAGTCGAGTATGCCGTCGATGTCCAGGCTGGCCTGCGTCTGTTCGTCCAGAATATGCTCGGTCACGTAGGCCTCGAAACGGCGGCTGAACTCTTCCACGTTCTCCACGCGCAGAGTCAGGCCGGCGGCGTAGGTGTGTCCGCCGAAGTTCTCGAGCAGGTCGCTGCAACTCTGTACGGCCTTGTAGACATCAAATCCCGACACCGAGCGGGCCGACCCTGTGGCCATGCCTTCGCTGCGTGTCAGCACTACGGCCGGCCGGTAGTATTGTTCCGTCAGACGCGAGGCGACGATGCCGATGACTCCCTTGTGCCATTCTTCGTTGTATATCACCACCGCGCGCCGTTCGTCCAGCCGGGGCAGGTCCTTCACCTGTTCTATGGCCTGTTCCGTCATCTGCTTGTCCAGATCCTTGCGGGCCTCATTGTACAGGTTGATGCGGTCCGCTTGTTCGAGGGCTTTGGCAAAGTCCTTCTCCACCAGCAGTTCCACGGCTTCCTTGCCGTTCTGCATGCGCCCCGAGGCGTTGATGCGCGGGCCAATCTTGAAGATGATGTCGTTGATGGACAGTTCCCGGTCGTTCAGTCCGCACACCTGGGTAATGGCCTGAAGGCCGATGGAGGGATTTGTGTTGAGCTGGCGCAGGCCGTGGTAGGCCAGGATGCGGTTCTCGCCCATGATGGGGACGATGTCCGAGGCGATGCTTACGGCGCAGAGGTCGAGCAGCGACATGAGTTTGTTGAATTCGATGCCGTTGCTCACGGCGAAGGCTTGCATGAACTTGAATCCCACCCCGCAGCCCGACAGGTGGGTATAGGGATAGCGGTTGTCGCGGCGTTTGGGGTTGAGGATGGCCACGGCGGGCGGTATGATGTCATCGGGTACGTGGTGGTCGCAGATGATGAAGTCGATGCCCAGTTCGCGGGCGTATGTGATTTCCTCTACCGCCTTGATGCCGCAGTCCAGTACGATGATGAGTTTCACCCCCGTTTCGTCGGCATAGTCCACACCCTTGCGCGAGATGCCGTAGCCTTCCTCGTAGCGGTCAGGGATGTAGAAGTCGATGTTGGAGTAGAACTGCCTCAGAAACTTGAATACCAGTGCCACGGCGGTACAGCCGTCCACATCATAGTCTCCGTAGACGAGAATGCGTTCCTTGCGTCCCATAGCGTTGTTGAGCCGTTCAACGGCGGTCTGCATGTCGTTCATGAGGAAGGGGTCGTGCAGGTCGGTGAGCTGGGGGCGGAAAAAACGCTTCATCCCGGCCTCGTCCGTGATGCCGCGGTCCAGCAGCAGGCGGCCCAGTGCCGGGTGTATGCCGGCAGTTCTGGCCAGTTCTTCAGCCTGGGCGGCGGCAGCGGGCGGGAGTGGTTCGTAATTCCATTTGTAATTCATTTTATGCTGTTTTTTTCTGATCCGAAGAAGTGCCGGAGCCTATTCCGGCAAATTAGGAGCTAAGATAGGCATTTTTTCCGAATTGGCAATCGGCCGGGGCCTACAATCCGTCCGCTGTTAATATTCCTTTGGTTTCCGTACCCTGTGGCTGTCCGCATTTCATTTTTGTTGTATCTTTGCCAGGTACTAATTGAATGAAACGATGAGTGAACGGAAACGGAACAAAGCGCGGACGAACATCGCGGCCATTCTGGCCGGCGGCACGGGCCGGCGAACTGGTGGAGACCTGCCCAAGCAGTTCTTGCCGCTGGCCGGAAAGCCGGTGGTGGCCCATGCGGTCGAAGCCTTTGAGCGGAACGCGAATGTCGATGAGATTGTCATTGTCAGTCATGCCGACTGGGTAGACCGTATGCGGAGCATTGTGGAACAGACCGGCGCGCGCAAGGTGAAGGCCGTGCTTGCCGGCGGGGCCGAGCGTTGTGACTCGAGCCTGGCGGCCATCCGTTACTGCGGAGACCGCGAGGTCAATCTGCTGCTGCACGATGCGGCGCGGCCGTTGGTGACGCAACGCATCATCGACGAGGTGTGCGCCCGGCTGGCGGACGGTGCCGGGGCGGTGAACGTGACGCTGCCTGTGGTGGATACCATCGTGGAGGTGGAGGACGGGCGTGTCGTTTCTACGCCGGATCGCTCGCGCCTGCGAAGGGTGCAGACGCCGCAGGGTTTCCGGTTAGACGTGATCCGGAAGGCCTACGCGTTGGCGCTGGCCGATCCCGCTTTTCGTGCCACGGACGATTTCGGAGTTGTGGCGCGCTATCTGCCCGATGCCGTCATGGAACTGGCAGAGGGCGACGGGCGGAACCTGAAACTGACTTATCGGGAAGACCTGCCGGGACTGGAGGCGCTGCTGACTTCGGACGGAGACGCTGCCCGCCCTTGAATCTCTTTTCGCCCGGACGGAAAAAACTTATTTTTTATCTGATACTTCTTTACGGAAACACTATGACTGACATATCGGTTCTCATTCTCTTTTTCAATCGTCCCGACGATTTGCGGCGGCTGTTCGCCGAGGTGCGGAAGGCCCGTCCCGCACGTCTGTTCCTCTATCAGGACGGTCCGCGCGGCGCGCACGACCTGCCGGCTCTGGAGGCCTGCCGGCAGGTCGTGGCCGAGGTGGACTGGCCCTGCGAGGTGCATCGCCTTTATCAGGACAGGAATTACGGTTGCGACCCTTCCAACTATATGGCCCAGAAGTGGGCTTTCTCGCTCACGGACAAGTGCATTGTTTTCGAGGACGACGATGTCCCGGCACAGTCCTTTTTCCCCTTTTGCAAGGAGATGCTGGACCGTTATGAGCATGACGAGCGGATTGGGATGATTGCCGGTTTCAATCCGGACGAGGTGACGACGGATGTGGCGGAGGACTATTTCTTCACTTCCAATTTCAGCATCTGGGGTTGGGCCTCGTGGCGGCGGGTGATAGACCGGTGGGACGGGAATTATTCCTTCCTTGACGACCCGCAGGCCGTGGCTCAACTGGAGGAAATCATCCGGGAGCGCGGGTTGCGTGAGGATTTCCTGCCGATGTGCAGGGCGCATGCGGCATCGGGAAAGGCATATTACGAGACTATTTTCTATGCTTCCCTGTTGCTGCGCTCCCAGTTGGCCATTGTCCCGGCGCGCAACCAGATCAGTAATTTCGGCGTGACGGACAATTCCACCCATTTTGCCGGAAGCGTCCGTCTGTTGCCGCGGGCCTACCGGCGGATTTTCACGATGGGGCGGCCCGAAATGACTTTTCCGCTACGGCACCCGCGCTACGTGGTGGAGCACATACCTTTCCGCCGCAGGGTCTACCGCATACAGGCATGGGGACACCCGTGGCTGAAGGTGGCCCGTTCGGTGGAGGAACTGTGGCTCAACCTGCGCTACGGTAACTGGAAGCGCATCACGCAGGCGCTGGCCAACCGCCTGCGCATCCTGACAGGCCGGAGGAGTTTTCACTGAGAAACGGGGCGGCGGTCCGCTCCCACCGTCATGAAACGGATGGGCAGTGAGAAATAAACGTTTACAGGTTTCCCGTCGATTGTCCCGGGTTTGAATTTCTTTTTCACGGATTTGATGACATTCGTTGCCTCGCGGTCCATGGCAGGGTCGCCCGAGGAGCGGTATACCCTGACATCGGTGATCTTTCCGGTCTTGGAGATGACGAAGTGTACGATTGTTACTCCCTTTTCCTGTTTGGCGTCGCGGGGATAGACGGTGTTCCGGTTGATGTAGTTGAGAAAAGCCTTGTCTCCGCCCGGATACTGGGGGCGTACTTTCACTTGTTCGACCCAGTATGTTTTTTCGTTTTCATCCGTTGTTCCGTCTTGCGTTTGCTGTGCTGCGCAGGAAAGGCTCATAAGGAACAGCGGGAGGAGCAATAGCCGATGTGTTTTCATAGTGACGAATAGATAATACAGCCACAAAAATACACATATATTTATTTTTGTCCTACTTGGATTCCGTAGTTTTTTCAAGAAGGCATGAAAAAAACGCTCTGCCTTTCCGGAAAAAGGCAGAGCGTAAGGGGTGTGTGATTTATTTTCCTGAGGGGAGAAATCAGAGCTGCGGACCTGCTGCAACGAGTGCCTGGCCGGCTTCGTTGGTGGTGTACTTGCCGAAGTTCTTGATGAAGCGTCCGGCGAGGTCTTTGGCTTTTTCTTCCCACTGTGTGGCGTCTGCGTAGGTATCGCGCGGATCGAGAATCTCGGTGGCAACGCCAGTGAGTTCCGTCGGAACCTCGAAGTTGAAGATAGGAATCTTCTTCGTGGGAGCCGTCAGGATAGCGCCGTCCAGGATAGCGTCGATGATGCCGCGGGTATCACGGATGGAGATGCGTTTGCCCGTACCGTTCCAGCCGGTGTTGACGAGGTATGCCTTGGCACCGCTCTTTTCCATACGCTTAACGAGTTCTTCGGCATATTTGGTCGGGTGCAGTTCAAGGAAAGCCTGGCCGAAGCAAGCCGAGAAGGTAGGCGTGGGCTCGGTGATGCCGCGTTCTGTACCTGCGAGTTTGGCGGTGAAGCCGGAGAGGAAGTAGTACTTCGTCTGCTCGGGGTCCAGAATGCTGACGGGAGGCAATACGCCGAAGGCATCAGCCGAGAGGAAGATGACATTCTTGGCTGCGGGAGCGGCCGAGATAGGTTTCACGATGTTCGTGATGTGGTTGATGGGGTAGGAAACGCGGGTGTTTTCCGTTACGCTCTTGTCATCGAAGTCGATCTTGCCGTTGGCGTCAACCGTAACGTTCTCCAGCAGGGCGTTGCGCTTGATGGCGTTGTAGATGTCGGGCTCGCTCTCTTTGTCGAGTTTGATGACTTTGGCATAGCAGCCGCCTTCGAAGTTGAACACGCCGTTGTCGTCCCATCCGTGCTCGTCGTCACCGATGAGCTGACGTTTCGGGTCGGTGGAGAGGGTGGTCTTTCCGGTTCCGGAGAGGCCGAAGAAGATGGCCGTCTCACCCTTCTCGTTCGTGTTGGCGGAGCAGTGCATGGAGGCGATACCCTTCAAGGGGAGGTAGTAGTTCATCATGGAGAACATACCTTTCTTCATCTCGCCGCCGTACCATGTGTTGATGATTACCTGTTCGCGGCTGGTGATGTTGAATACGACTGCCGTCTCGCTGTTCAGGCCCAGTTCCTTGTAGTTTTCCACTTTGGCCTTGCTGGCGTTGTAAACTACGAAGTCGGGTTCGAACTCGGCCAGTTCCTCTTCCGTGGGACGGATGAACATGTTGGTAACGAAGTGAGCCTGCCAGGCCACTTCCATGATGAAGCGGACAGCCATGCGGGTGTCCTTGTTGGCACCGCAGAAGCCGTCTACCACGAAGAGGCGCTTGCCGCTCAGTTCCTTCTGGGCTATTTCCTTGACGGTTGCCCAGGCTTTCTCGCTGGCGGGTTTGTTGTCGTTCTTATATTCTTCGCTAGTCCACCATACGGTATCCTTGGAGTTCTCGTCCATGACGATGAACTTGTCCTTGGGGGAACGGCCCGTATAGATACCCGTCATTACGTTCACTGCGCCCAGCTCGGTCTGCTGACCTGCTTCGTAGCCTTCGAGACCGGCTTTGGTTTCCTCCTCGAAAAGAACCTCGTAGGAAGGATTGTGTACCACTTCGGTTACTCCGGTGATGCCGTACTTAGTCAAATCTAATGTTGCCATAATATTTTATAGAATGATTAATGAATGATTTTTTGCGGAGGGACAGGTCGGGACGCTTGCCCGCTTTCCCTATACCGTAGCAAAGGTACGGAAAAAGATTTTTGTCCGACATAAAAAAGCCAAGAATTTCCTTGTGCGACAGGTAAATATTAATTCATTTTTGGCAATTTTATGCAACAAACCGAAAATTTGTAAGTTCGGGTTTGCAAATCCTGTCGGACACCCGCAGCCTTTGTTTGTCCCATTCAAAAAATAGTACTACTTTTGCAGCATATATATATTGTATATCTACAAAACACCTACTGCCACATGAAAAAGTATCTAACAGTTGTTTTCTTCAGCCTGGTGGCCTTCGCGGCGTCGGCCCAGGCCGAAATCAAGTACGGCTATCTGAGTTACGACAGCCTGATGTGTTCCATGCCTGAATATGCCGAGATGAAGAGCCAGATGGAGAACCTGCGCAAGAAGTACGAGGCCGAGGCGCTCTATAACGAGACTTCTTTTCGGCGTATGTTTGCGGAGTTTCTGCAAGGGCAGAAGGACTTTCCGCAGAACATTCTTCTCAAGCGCCAGCGCGATTTGCAGGAGGCCATGGAGAAGGGGATGGCCTTCCGCCGCTCGGCCGACAGTCTGCTTGTCCGTGCGGAGGCTGATATGCGTCGTCCCATCCGTGAGCGTCTGAACAAGGCTATTGCCGAGGTGGGACGGGAACGCGGCTACGAGTGTGTGGTCAATACCGATATGGAGACTTTTCCCTTTCTGCATCCCTCCGTGTCGGAAAACGCCGCTCCTTTTGTCATCAAAAAACTGAATGCCGTCAAGCCATGAGCCTGTCTTCCACGGAAGTTTCCGCTGCCGGGCCTGTCGGTGTGTTCGACTCCGGCTATGGCGGACTGACTATTCTGCGTCAGATACGCCAGCTCATGCCGCAGTATGACTATCTGTATCTGGGCGATAACGCCCGTGCGCCCTATGGTTCCCATTCCTTCGAGGTGGTCTATGAATATACGCTTCAGGCGGTGGAGGCCCTGTTTGCCCGTGGGTGCAATCTCGTGATACTGGCCTGCAACACCGCTTCGGCCAAAGCCCTGCGTTCCATCCAGCAGAACGATCTCTCGCGCATCGACCCCACCCGGCGTGTGCTGGGAGTCATCCTGCCTACGGTGGAGGCTGTCGGCGGCATCACCCGTTCCCGTCATGTCGGCGTGTTGGCGACGACGGGAACCATTCTGTCGCGTTCCTACGAGATGGAGATTCATAAATTGCATCCCGAGATTGCCGTCACGGGACAGGCCTGTCCCATGTGGGTCCCGCTGGTCGAGAACGATGAGTTCGATTCGCCCGGGGCCGATTATTTCGTGAAGAAGCGCGTAGAGGGCATCCTCCGCACGGATCCGGACATCGACACGCTGATACTGGCCTGTACCCACTATCCGCTGCTGATGGAGAAGATCGTGAAGTATACTCCTGCCGGGGTGCGTATCGTCACTCAGGGCGAGTATGTGGCCGCCAGTCTGGCCGACTATCTGCGCCGCCACCCCGATATGGACCGCCGGTGCGGCAAGGGAGGACGCAGCCGCTACCTCACCACCGAAAGTCCGGAGAAGTTCCGCGAGAGCGCCCTTCTCTTTATGCGTGAGAAGGAAGTGGACGTGGAGCGGATCTCCCTGGGGTAATTTCCCCGCTCCGCTCTGTTCCGGATAAAAAAGTATTGTTGACGGGAAATTTACAAGGCGTGTAAAAAGTTTTTACGTGCCTTGTAAATTTTTTTACACGCCTTGTAAAAGTTTTTACATGCCTTGTAAAAAAAAGACCGTGTGTTTCCTGTTTTGCGGTTTGCCGGAAGTAGTGAAAAGCGGCCGTGCCGCTTTCCGGTATCCATTAAAAAATCCTCCCGCTGTCCGTGGGGCAACGGGAGGATGTATCTCGTGGAAATGTCGGTCCTTTTTACAGGTTCGGGTTGATTTCCTTCCACTTGGCTATTTCGGGAACGATGTTCAGCGTCACCAGTTCATCGCGCATCTTGCAGAGGTGGGCGTAGCTGGCATCCAGTTTGGCCTGCTCCTCGGCAGTTCCTTCGGGCATCACGTAGTGGCAGCCCGTAGCGTCGAGCGTGGTGTCCATGGCCATCATGATGTGGCTGTATTTCTCGTTGTTCACGAATGTGCCTGCGGGGTAGCGGAATTTCTCGCCGCCCATCACCGAGCGGATCATTTCCACGCTCAGGTAGGACGGGCTTTGGAAGGAACTGCGGCCGCGCAGTTTGATGATGGCGGCGCCGCCCTGCGTCACGTCCTTCTTCATCTGTTCCCATTCGGCTTCGGGGAATTCATCGGTGCCGATGATGTCCGTCAGCGGGCGTCCGGCAATCTTCACGGCCGATCCGTATACGGCCATCTGTTCGCCGTGGCCGCCATAGGTGGCGCAGCCTGTCACTTCGCTCTGCATCACGCCGAACTTCTTGGCCAGCGCGCTTTGCAGGCGGGTGCTGTCCAGAGCGGCCAGGGTGGTTACCTGCGAGGGTTTCAGGCCCGAGTAGAGCAGGGTTACCAGACCCGTCAGGTCGGCGGGGTTGAAGATGATTACCACGTGCTTCACATCGGGGCAGTACTGTTTGATGTTTTTGCCCAACTGCTCGGCGATCTCGCAGTTGCCTTTCAGCAGGTCCTCGCGGGTCATGCCTTCCTTACGGGGAGCGCCGCCCGAGGATATGATGTATTTGGCATCCTTGAAAGCCTCGGCCACATCGGTCGTAGCCGTGATGTTCACATCGCCGAAGCCGCACTGGCGCATCTCCTCGGCCACACCTTCGGGCGAGAACACGTCATAGAGGCAGATGTTCGAGGTGAGGCCCATCATCAGGGCGGACTGAACCATGTTGGAGCCGATCATGCCGGCAGCTCCTACAATCACAAGTTTGTCGTTGGTCAAAAAAGCCATAGTCGTATGTTTGTTTATAAAGTTATGGATAATGTTCTGTCGGTTTGTCCCGTTTCTGCAAAAGTACGAAATTACTTTGTGTCTCTCCCCATCTTCCCCTCTTTATTTTTCTTAAAAAAAGAGATTTCCGGGGAGTGGGATTCTCTCCCGCTTACGCGCTTTCGCCGTTCCTGCGGAAGACACGTTACGGACGGAAAAAACATCGGTGATGTCAATTTGTCTCCGTGGGCTGTCGCGCTTCGTTTTTTTGTTGTATATTTGTCGTAATTTGTATAAAAAGCATTCTGACTATGAGAACACTTCTCTCGCTTTTCTGTTTTGTGTCCCGGGGCTGTTCCTGAAGGATGCTTCGTGGAAGCGGACGGAACAGGGAGAAAGAAAATGAATTGTTTAAATGATTAATATAAAAAACATGATGTCTTGTAAGATTCAGCAAATTCGTTGCCTGCTTATGCTGCTGCTGTTTTCGGCGGCGGGTGCAGGCTGGGCGCAAGACGCCTATGTGAGAGGCAGTCTCTACCGCGTTATTTCGCAGGCCGACAGGTCGGGCAAGGCGCTCGGCATGACGGCCGGAGGCAAGTTGCAGATGGCGGCGCCTGATGCGGCGGACGTGTCGCAGTATTGGACGCTCTCTGAACTTTCCGGTTCGTGGCGCATCATCAACCCCTTCAGCAACCGGGCCGTCCGCACCGAGGGCGACCGTGTGGAGCAGGGCGAGAACAACGGGTCGGACGAGGCGCAGCTCTGGAAGACGGAGCCGGCGGCGGGCGGTACTGTCCTGCTCGTCCCGACTAACCGGTCCGACATGGCCGCCGCAGTGAGGCCCGACGGCAGCGTGGCACTGCTGCCCAAGGCGAAGGCGGCCGCCGACAAGGCCGCGTGCTTCCGTATCGCCGAGGCCGACAAGGCCGGCTTCGACGTGGCGCTGACCTACCGCATCCGTTCCGTGGCTCATCCCGAACTGGTGCTGGGCAATGGCGATTCGGGCGAGAACAACGCGCGCATCGTGGGCGAGAAGGCCGATGCCGGCAACCGCGGACAGTACTGGACGGTCAAGATGCTCGACCTGGACCGCCGCGTGGTGGAGAACGCTTTCTACACGCAGCATTTCGATGACGGCGGTGACAATGCCGCCATCGACTACCTGTTGCAGTGGCCCGCGCAGGAGGGCGTATGGAACAACGCGCAGTTCCGCTTCGAACCGGTGGGACAGGACGGGGCCTGGCGCATCCTTTCCGCCTCGGAGCGGAAGGCCGGCAAGATGTATGCCCTGCGCGACGGTCGTCTGCGCCTTGTGCCCTATGACGCGAAGGACCGCGAGGCGTGGTTCACCTTCGAACAGGTGGAGAAGCCCAAAATCAAATCGCCCTATTGGGAGGACGAGACCGTCTTTGCCGAGAACAAGGAGCCGGGTGCGGCTACTTTCCTGCCCTATGCCACGGAGCAGGAGATGCTGGCCGATGCCGCTTACTACGCCACGCCCTGGACCGTGCCGCAGAGTTCGCGCTACCATAGTCTCAACGGCACGTGGCGCTTCCACTTCGTTCCCGAACCCTCGCAGCGTCCGCAGGACTTCTGGCAGGAGGGCTTCGACGTGTCGGCATGGGACACCATTCCCGTGCCCTCCAACTGGGAGATGCAGGGCTATGACCGCCCCATCTACTGCAACGTGGAATATCCCCATTCCAATACTCCGCCCTTCATCAAGGCCCGTCCGGGCTTCAACGACGGCGGCAAGAACTACGGCATCAACCCCGTCGGCTCATACGTGCGCACGTTCACGCTGCCCGAGGGTTGGGACGCGCGCCGCACCTACATCCACTTTGGCGGTATCTATTCCGCTGCCTTTGTCTGGATCAACGGGCAGTACGTGGGCTATACGCAAGGCTCGAACAACGTGGCCGAGTTCGACCTGACCCGCTACCTGCGCAAGGGAGAGAACCGGCTGGCCGTGCAGGTGTTCCGCTGGTCGGACGGTTCCTATCTGGAGTGTCAGGACATGTTCCGCATGTCGGGTATCTTCCGCGATGTATATATATATAATATGCCCCGCACGGCCGTGCGCGACCATTATATCACCTCGCAGCTGTTCGACGGCTACCGCAACGCGAAGCTCAACGTGAGCCTCTATTTTGATAACCGCGATGACTTGAAAGGCGACAAGTCGCTGCTTGTCACGGTTTACGACCCGGCCGGCCGCAAGGTGGGCGAACGTGTAGCTAAGTACGAGCACGGCGCCGTCAAGTGTGGAAAGATAGACGTGCCTTTTGAACTCAAGGATGTGCTGCCTTGGACGGCCGAAACTCCGAACCTCTATACCGTGCGTGTCGTGCAGAAGGACGAAGCCGGAAACGAGGAGATGGCCTTCTCCACCAAGTACGGTTTCCGCGACATCCGCATCCATGACTCGCAGGTCTACATCAACGGCCGGCGCGTGCTCTTCAAAGGTGTGAACCGCCACGACAGCGATCCGCTCTACGGCCGCGCCGTGCGCACGGAGTCGATGCTGCGCGACGTGTTGCTGATGAAGCGGAACAACATCAACACCATCCGTACCAGCCACTATCCCAACGCGGCGCGCATGTATGCCATGTTCGACCACTACGGGCTGTATGTCGTGGACGAGGCCGACCTGGAGGACCATGCCAACCAGAGCATCAGCGACCGTGCCTCGTGGGTGCCGGCCTTCACGGACCGCATCGACCGCATGGTGCTGCGCGACCGCAACCATCCCTCCGTCATCATGTGGAGCCTCGGTAACGAGGCCGGCAACGGTGAGAACTTCCGCTATTGCTACGATGCTGCCAAGCGGCTCGACAGCCGGCCCGTCCACTATGAGGGCACACGTTCCAACGGCTCCTACGGTGGCGGCCGATTCTCTGACTTCTACTCGAAGATGTATCCCGGCATGGCGTGGATGAACAAGAACACCTCCGGACTGGACAAGCCCATGTTTATCTGCGAATATGCCCATGCCATGGGCAATGCTGTGGGCAATCTGTCGGAATACTGGAACATTATCGAGAACAGCACATCGTGTATCGGCGGCTGTATCTGGGACTGGGTGGACCAGGCCGTTTACGAGCCGAAAGAAATCAAGCAGGGACTGTTCCGTCTGCATACGGGCTATGACTTCCCCGGCCCGCATCAGGGTAACTTCTGCTCCAACGGCATCCTGCCCGCCACGCGCCACGAGAGCGCCAAACTGAAGGAGGTGAAAGCCGCCCACCAGTTCGTGAAGTTCGCCCTGACCAACGTAGACCCCTCGGACAATACGGCCGGTGTGCGTCTGTACAACGGCTATGCCTTCCAGACATTGGCTCCCTTTGACCTGCGCTACGAGGTGGTGCGCGACGGAAACATTGTGGGCACCAAAACCGTGAAACTCGGTGCCGTGGCTCCCGGCGATAGTCTGACGCTCTTGCTCAAACTGCCTAAGGCTGCGCTGAAGAAGGCTGCTGCCGCCGGCATGGAGACGCTGCTCAACCTGCATGTCGTTTGCCGTGAGGCGCAGAACTATGCTCCCGCCGGTCATGAGGTGGCCGCCCGCCAGTTCACCCTTACGGAGCGCGGTCCGCTGCCTCGCCTGCAAAGCGACACGAAAGCTCCTTTGGCTCAGACAAGCGCGCTGCATGAGGTACGTATCGGTAATGACAACGTCTCGGTGGCCTTCGACCCGCAGACCGGCCGGCTCACGTCGCTTGCCTTCAAGGGCCGTGAGGTCATTGCCGACAGACAGGGTTTCCTCTACGACAATCACCGTTGGATAGAGAACGACCGCTTCGGCGATACCTCCAACGGACTGGAGGAAAAGGGCACCTGCACCGTTACGACCGAGGGCGGCAACACGGTGGTGAAGACCGTGCGCCGCGGCAAACTGTGCGACACGGAAATCGACTACACCATTTATCCGCAGGGCATCGTTGATGTGGAGGCCCGTTTCCTTCCCAAATCCGCCCACCTGCGCCGCGCCGGCCTTGTCTGCGCGTTGGATTCCGCCCTCGGCCGTGTGGACTATTACGCCCTCGGTCCGTGGGAGAACACCTGCGACCGCCGCGACGGAGTACTGGCCGGCCGTTACAGCACGACGGTGGCCGATATGCCTGAACGCTATATCAAGCCGCAGACTACTGGTGGCCGTGAGCAGTTGCGTGAACTGGTTCTCTCGGACGGCAAGGGTTTCGGTCTCAGAATCGAGACCGAGGGGCACGTAGGATTCTCGGCCCTGCGCTACACCGATGCCGACCTGATGAACGCCGCCCATACGTGGGAGCTGAAGGAACGCCCCTATACGGTGCTTCATCTTGACGCCTGGACACGCGGTATAGGCAACGCCTCCTGCGGTCAGGACGTGGGTACGCTGCCACAATACTGCGTGCCCGAGCGGCCCTTGACGTACAAACTGCGTCTCAGCGCCGTGAAGTGAGAACATCTCTTATGAAAAAACGCCAGCTTACAAGTTAATCCTTGCAGGCTGGCGTTTTAGGTTTATTATAGTTCCTTTTTAGGAAACACGTTGACGAAGGGCTTATTCGCCCGGCTTTTTCTTAGGCTTGATGTTGAGACGGTAGATGACGTGTGCCATGAAGTAGCGGGGAATCACGTTGCGGTAGGTCTCGGTGCGTCCCTGCGAGTTCATGGTCATCGTCAGGTTCGAGAGTTTGCCCAGCATGTCGAATCCGTCTATCAGGAACGTGAGGTTTGCCTTGGGCACCCGTTTGCTGAGGCGCGCGTTCCACACCAGATTGTTCGTGTTGGCTTCGGGGTCGTCATAGCCGCGGCGGCAGTACAGGGTCAGGTCCGTGGAGAACTGGATGCCCCAGGGCAGATCGGCCTGTAGTGTGGGACCGTAGTTGAAGTCGTAGACGTTTTGCGTGCCGAAGTCCTCGCGCGAGGAGCGCACGTTGTTATAGCCCAGGTAGCCCTTTGCGCCGATTTTCACTTTCCGGATGCGGTAGTCCAGGCGCAGGGTCTCGGTGATCCAGGTGATTCTTCCGGTGCTGCGCTGCGGGGCCTCGGTGGTGGTGGAAATCAGGTCCACGCTGTGCGAGTATTCGCCATAGGTGTAGGTGTTGAGTGTCAGCCGGCGTTTGTGGTCGAGGGGTAAGGTATAGTTCGCGCTGCCCCAGATTATGTAGTTTCCGTTGATGTTGTCGGGCCGGTAACGGCGTACGCCTGTGGCACGGTCGTAGGTGAAGCTCATGGTCTTGGCATCTTTCCTCAGGCGGTAGCCGGCACTGCCGCTGAAGAAGCGTTGCTTGTCGGGCCGGTTGTGCTTCATCCTGACGTTGATGTTGTGCGTCTTGGTGTCTTTCAGTGCGGGGTTCCCGGTGTGTATGTTCAGGGGGTCTGAGTTGCTTTCGATGTCGAGGAGATCGGTCAGGTCTACGGCAGTGGCGGAGAGGCGGTATTCGGCGGTGAGATTGCTGTTCCAGCTGTTCCAGTAGCGTTCCAACTTGAAATGCGGCTGGAAGAATACCGTGTTGCGGTGTGGATTCAGGTCCTTTCCGGCGCGGGAGTAGGTCATACGGTAACGGGCAAAGCGTACCGGGAGGTTGATGCTGACGCGCCAGTAGCCCGAGGAATGTTCGCTGTCGCCCTTCCCCTCCCATTTGGAATAGAGGTTGACCTGATGCCATGTGTTGGTCTGGTTGTGGCGGTAGCTGTTCTGCAAGTCGAGTGTGCGTAGTGTGAAATCCACTTCCGAGGGCAGTGCGCCGAGGGGATGGTCTGAGCCTTCTGCCCATCCGTCCAGTTGTTCCAGACGGTTCAGTGCGTAATCCTTGTCCGTGTGTTCCTGGCTGAACGAATATCCGGGTGTGATGCAGAGATTGTTGGGGAACCAGAAGTAGTAGTCACCCTTGAAGCCGTATGTCAGTTCGCGGTCGGGCGAGGAATGGGACCAGCGGTTGCGGAAGTCGGAGGGCAGCGTTCCACCCGCGGCCGGATAGTCGTAGAGCGTATGGCTGAAGTTGTCACTGCGGCTTTCTTGCCAGTCTGTCCAGGCGTTGAAAATGATGATGTCGGAGTTGTTAGGCTTCAGATAGGTATACATACCCACATTGGCGCTGGTGGTGTGGCCCTCACCCTTGCTTTGTGCGAGATAACGGTTCAGGGCGAGCCGGCGCAGCAGCGGTCCTGCGTCGGGACGGCTGATGCTGTCGAGCAGTCCCGTGCCCGCAAAGGGGAAGGGATCTTCGGAGAAGGTGGCCGAGAGGCTGTTTCCGTGATTTTTCCAGCGGCGGTGACTGAAACTGGGACGAATGCTGGTCTCCTGCATGTTGCTCCACTTGTATTCGAAGTAATGCTGCGTGCTGACGCTCAGGTTGCTGTTGGTCTGCCGGCTGTTTCCGTACCGGTAGGTGTCGCCTTGCGGCAGGAAACTGACGGCCGAAGTGCGTGTGTAGAAGTCGCCGCCCGTATAGTTCACGCTGGCGCTGCCGTTCACCTCGTAGTGTTGCAGGCGGTCCTTCACCTGGTAGTCCAGTCCTCCCGTCTTGGTGGTGACCAGTCCCAGCGGCATTTTCTCGGGAGTCCATTCGCTGTTCTCGCCCGGCTTGCGGTTGTCGTTCAGGTTGTTCATGTTGCCGTAAAGGGAGACGCGCGACTGTGGCGTGAAGCGCAAGGCGAAAAGGCGGCCCAGGTAGCGTTCTTCCGTGCCGTAGCCGCCTTCCACGTTGGCAATCCATCCGATGCTGTATTGCCTTTTCAGCTTCACGTCCATCACCAGTTCGCGGTCGCCCATGTTCTTGCCGGCAAACTTCGAGAGGCGGCCGTCCTTGTCGTACACCTGCACGTTCTGCACCATATAGGAGGGCAGGTTGTCGAGCATCACCTGGTTGTTTCCCTTGAAGAAATCATCGCCGTTGAGCAGCAGGCTTTCCACTTGTTTGCCGTTCACCAGGATGCGTCCGTCGTCCTTCAGTTCCGCACCCGGCAACTGACGGATCAGGGCGTCGAGCATCGACCCTTCGGCCAGCTGGAAGGCATCGGCGTTATAGACAATGGTGTCGCCTTTCGTGTAGATCTTCACCTTCGAGGCCGTCACGGTGGCCGCTCCCAGCTGACGTTCTTTCTGCCGGCGGCGCATCAGTATGTCGCCTGTATGGCGGAAAGCATTGCGCCCTGTGAAGGGGATGCTGTCTATGTTGAGCAGTTCCGTCTCGTAGCCGTCCGCCTCGCAGCGCAGGCGGTAGTGTCCGCCTTGTTTGGGCAGGTAGAAAGAGTATACGGCATCCCGGTTTCCCACCCGGTTTCCCCAATTAATCTGGCACGAATCCGTCACCGTGCCGTCCGGCCGCTCCAGATAGACGCGTGCGCCTATGAGGTCTTTGCGCGTGACGGAGTTCATCACGTTTCCGTAAATGCCGTAGTGCGCCTTCAGCTGTGCCGCCACCGGCATCCCCGTCAGCAGGCCTATGGAGATTAGCAATAGCTTGTTTTTCATTGTTGTTCAGGTTGTTACAGGTTAAATAAAAGATGATTCTCTTGTGTGGAACAGAAGCCTCGGTGGGTGCGGTCGGGTTGTATTGCCTACAAAGATTGTGCCAATGAGTGCAATGCAAGTTTACTTGCAAATTGCCGAGTTCAGCCAGCTTTCTGCAAAGGTAATGTATTTGTCTGATATAGAAATTACCCCCCCGATTTAACATACGGTAACATAGCGGTTTTCTTCCCTCTGTCTATATGTTAAGACACATGAAACGGCGGTTTGTGACAGCGAGACCTATATTTTTCCATGATTTGCTTGGAAATGTAAGAGTGGCGGGGCCAATGGCCTTTCCGGAAAAAACAGTATCTTTGCTGCGGGAAAGGAAACACTCTTTTCGCGGCAAAATATAAATGCGGAATTAAAAAAGAAATTGTAAGTATGAAACAGACAGACATCGCCCGCCTGGGCAGCGAAGACACTTTCAGCATCATCGGCAAGGAATGGATGCTCGTCACTGCCGGAACCCCTGATCATTTCAATACTATGACCGCATCGTGGGGTGGTCTGGGGTGGCTGTGGAACCGGCCCGTGGCTTTCATCTTCGTGCGTCCCGAGCGCTACACGCACCAGTTTATCGAGGAGACCGACCGGCTGACGCTTGCTTTCTTGGGAGACGGCCACCGCAAGGCGCTCAGCCTGTGCGGAACGCTTTCGGGCCGCGACTGCGACAAGGTGGCGCAGGCCGGACTTACGCCCGTTCTCGTTGCCGGCGGATGTGTCACCTTCTCGCAGGCCCGTCTCACGGTTGTGGGCCGCAAACTCTATCGCACGGAGATGCGGCCCGAGGAGTTTCTGGACAAGGAGACGCTGGCCCGCTGGTACGGCCCGGAGACCGGCGGATTCCATACGGTCTACGTCATCGGTATTGAGGAAGTGCTTGAGGACTGAGAACCTGCGTTTACGACGGCAGGTTCGTCAGCAGCGACTGGAGGTTGGCTGTGAACAGGCGTACCGAGATGGACAGCAGAATGATGCCGAAAAATTTGCGTAGCAGGTAGATGGCACTCGGGCTGATGATGCGCTCCATCTTCTCCGTGGCGCGCAGCACGAAGTAGACGAACACCATGTTCAGCAACAGGCCGATCAGGATGTTCGGACTGGCATATTCGGCACGCAGCGAGAGCAGCGTGGTGAACGATCCGGCACCTGCCAGCAGCGGGAATACCACGGGGACGAGCGTAGCCTCCTTGATGGGGCCGGTGTTCTTGAATATCTCGATGTCCAGAATCATTTCCAGCGACATGAGGAAGATGACCAGCGATCCGGCCACGGCAAACGATTCGATGTCCACGTTGAACAACCGCAGCATCACGTCGCCCGCGAAGAAGAAGCCCAGCAGCAGGGCGGTAGACAGCAACGTGGCCTGGGTGGCGTTGACGGGCCTCCCTTTGGTTTTCAGGTCAATGATGATGGGAGTGGAGCCTAACACATCGAGCACGGCGAACAGAACAATGAACGTGCTGGCTATTTGCTGGATGTCCAGACGGGACAGGATGTAACTGAAGGTCATAAGCATGATTTTTTTGTTCAACGTGCAAAGGTAATCAAAAAACAGAAAAGGCCCTTCGGCCGCAGTGCTAAATAAAATTGAAGATAGTGGATACTTGTCGGGGTACTTGCCGGTATGTCATGTCAAATGGAAACTGAGGAGGATTTTTCTGTTTGTCTGCGCTTTTTCTTTTTCTTGCGAGAGCATGAACCTATCCATGTGCACGTGGAAGGCGCGGACGGAACGGCCAAGTTCAATGTACTGCCCGAAGGAATCGTTTTGGTGGAGAACAAGGGACTCAAGCCTAAAGATCTTCGTCTTGCTGAATCCGTGCTGGAGGAGAATAAGGAACTGGCCATCGAAAAGTGGAATGAATATTTCTTGGGCAAATAGATTGAAAGGAGGCAAGATATGAAAATTACACGTATCTGGTTTGCTGATGGCCGTACCTTGTGGCAGTCTCTTCTTTATTACCGCCGTCTGCGTACCGCTTCAGACAGTGAACGGGCACGGTATGAGATGGGTCTCGATGGCATACATTGGCCGCAACTTGACGAGGATGTTTCCTTTGAGAGTTTTGAATATGAACAGCCTGAGCCGGAAGGCATGAGTCGTTTTTTCCTTTCGCATCCCGAAATCAACGTCGCTGCAGTGGCGCGTCGGGTTGGCATCAGTCAAAGTCTTTTTGCTCAGTATGTGAACGGAATCAAGTGTCCTTCCGAAGCGCGGCGTAAGGAAATTTTGGCCGTAGTCCGTGGTTTAGGAGTGGAACTCGCTGCCGCTGTGTTCTGATTTCTCTCCGGCTTAACATTCTCTTCCTCTTTTAACGAAATTTGCGGCAATCTTCCCGAATACAGGAGGATTGCCGCAAATTTTGTCGGGGTAACAGGATTCGAACCTGTGACCCCCTGCTCCCAAAGCAGGTGCGCTAACCGGACTGCGCTACACCCCGAAGGCGTTTCCTCCGCACAAGGCGTGCGGAGGAAACGGTGCAAAGGTAAAGATTTTTTTCTTTCCGTGCAAGTTTTAGGACCCGAATATGCAAAGTTCTCCCGACGAATCGCGCAGCAGGCGGATGTTCGTCGGGAGAACTTTTGCTTCTATGGGGTTGCTGTCCTTATTTTTCCAGTTCCTTGGCGGCGATGGCCTGGTTGGCGGTGATGGCCACCATCATGTAGATGTCTTCGATGGAACAGCCGCGCGACAGGTCGTTGACAGGGCGGGCAATGCCTTGCAGGATGGGGCCCACGGCAGTGGCGTGTCCCAGACGCTGCACAAGCTTGTAGCCGATGTTGCCCACTTCAAGGCTCGGCACTACCAGCACGTTGGCTTTTCCGGCGATGGGGCTGCCCGGAGCTTTGGAGGCGCCTACCGAGGGAACGAGCGCGGCATCGGCCTGTAGCTCGCCGTCGATGACGAGCGAGGGATCCATCTCGCGTGCCATGTTGAAGGCTTCCACCACCTTGTCCACCACTTCGTGTTTGGCTGAACCTTTGGTCGAGAACGACAGCATGGCCACGCGTGGCTCTATTCCGGCCACGGCCTTTGCGGTGCGGGCGGTGCAGACGGCTATCTGGGCCAGCTGGTTGGCATCGGGAACGGGGGTGACGGCCACGTCGCCCATCACGAGCACTCCGTTGTCGCCGCATTCGGGGGCGATGGTCAGCAGCAGCATGGCTCCGCTGACACAGGTGATGCCCGGAGCGGTCTTGATGATCTGTAGGGCAGGGCGGAGAACGTCGCCGGTGGTGTTGCGGGCTCCGGCCAGCTGGCCGTCGGCATCGCCGGACTTGATGATGAGGCAGCCGAGGAAGAGCGGGTCGAGCACTTTCTTGCGGGCTTCCTCAATGGTCATGCCTTTCTTCTTGCGGAGTTCGCAGAGCAGCTGGGCATATTCTTCCTGTTTGGGATGGTTGGCAGGGTCGATGATAGTGGCCTTGCTGATGTTTCCGAGTCCCCATTCCTTGGCGAGGCCGTGTATTTCTTCGGGGTTGCCGAGGAGGATAAGGTCGGCTACGCCGTCGGTCAGGATCTGGTTGGCGGCTTTGAGGGTGCGTTCTTCGGTTCCCTCGGGGAGCACGATGCGCTGTTTGTCGTTTTTGGCATGTGCGATGAGTTGTTCTATGAGTGTCATTTTGTTAAAACGTTTTTGGGTTTTCGTGGTCGGGGAGCGTTGTCAGGCATGTACGAAGGTTCCTATCTCTTCGCCGGCGAGCACGCGGTGCAGGTTGCCCGGGATGTCCATGTTGAAGACGTAGACGGGCAGGTTGTTGTCCTTGCACATGGCGGTGGCGGTGATGTCCATCACGCGCAGGTTGCGGGCCAGCACCTCGTCGTAGGTGATGTCGTTGAACTTTACGGCCGAGGGGTCTTTTTCGGGGTCGGCGGTGTAGATGCCGTCAACGCGGGTGCCTTTGAGCATCACGTCGGCTTCAATCTCGATGCCTCTCAGGCTGGAGCCGGTGTCGGTGGTGAAGTAGGGGTTTCCCGTGCCGCCGCTCATGATGGCCACTTCGCCGCGTTCCATGGCTTCGATGGCTTTCCATTTCGAGTAGAACTCGCCGATAGGCTCCATGCGGATGGCGGTGAGCACGCGGCTCTTCACGCCGATGGCTCCGAGCGCTGAACTGAGGGCCAGCGAGTTGATCACGGTGGCGCACATGCCCATCTGGTCGCCCTTGACGCGGTCGAAACCTTTTCCGGCACCGCTCAGTCCGCGGAAAATGTTACCGCCGCCTATGACGATGCCTATCTGGACGCCTTCGGCCAGTGCGTCCTTTATCTGTGCGGCGTATTCGTTGAGGCGTTTCACGTCAATGCCGTAGCCCTGTTCGCCCATGAGGCTCTCGCCGCTGAGTTTGAGAAGAATGCGTTTGAACTTTGTCATGGTATTTATGTTTTTTCGCTTTTTTCCGTTTTTATTTATTGGGGCAAATTTAAGGGCAAAGATATATTTTAATTGACAAATGACAATCGGGAATGGCTTTTTTTTGATGGCGGGCCGTCCTATTCATATACATTAATTCATATTCTTATCTTATGGCTACACTTAAATTGAAATTCCGGCCTTCTTCCGTAGCGGGCGAGGCGGGAACGCTCTACTTTCAGCTGACCCACCGGCGGACGGTGCGGTGTCTGCATACGGACTATCGCGTCTTTCCCGGGGAATGGAGTGAGAAACTGTCGGCGGTGCGCGTCTGTGGCACGGCGGAGCGGCGGGAGCGGTTGCGCCTGATCCGCTCCATGGCGGAGTGGGAACAGAAACGGATGGCCGCCGTCATGGTCCGGATGGAACGGGCGGAGGCGGACTGTACGGCCGATGACCTGTGGTGTGCCCTGGAGCGGCTGCCTGCGGCCCTGACGTTTTTCGGCTTTGTCAGGAGCGAGGCGGAGCGGAAGCGCCAGATGGGCCGTGAGGGCACGGCGCGCACTTATGTCAATGCTTTGCGGAGTTTTTCCCGTTTCAGGCAGGGCAAGGACATCGCCGCCGAGGCGTTGGAGGCGGACATGATGGAACGCTACGAGGCATGGCTGGTGGCGCGCGGGTTGAAGCGCAATTCCTCGTCCTGCTACCTGCGCACGTTGCGCACGCTGTACCGCCGGGCTGTGGAGGCCGGGCTCACGGAAAACAGGAACGTGTTCCGCCATGTGTTTACCGGAGTGGCAGGCACCGCCAAAAGAGCCCTTCCGCTCCGGTATGTCAAGGCCATCAGGCGCCTGGACCTCTCGGCCGATGCCTCGCTGTTGCTGGCGCGCGATGTGTTCCTGTTCAGTTTCTACATGCGTGGCATGCCGTTTGTGGACATGGCCTATCTGCGGAAGTCGGACCTGCGCGACGGGATGGTGAGGTACAGCCGCCGCAAGACACGGCAGACGCTGGAGGTGGTCTGGGAAAACGCGATGCAGGACATCGTGGACGGATATGCCCACCTGACGGCCGGCAGTCCCTACCTTCTGCCCATCATCACGCGCTCCGACGGGACGGAGCGCCGTCAATACGAAAGGATGGAAAGGAAGGTGAACCGCGGTTTGAGAAAGATAGCCCGGATGGTGAATCTCCCGATGCCGCTCACCACCTATGTGGCGCGCCATACGTGGGCCAGTCTGGCGCGCGATGCCGGCTTCCCGCTGTCGGTCATCAGCCGCGGCATGGGGCACGAGAGTCTGAGGACCACGCAGATTTATCTCTCCTCGATAGATAACGCGGCGGTGGCCCGTGCAAACAGGCTCATGATAGAGCAGATTCAGGAATAGAGATACCGGACAGAATGTGAACGGAAGTTAATTAACATTTGGATTTCGCTCTCTGAAGTGCTATATTTGCACCGGCAACGAAGAGATACCCCTGAAAAGCCGCCTAACGGGCGGTTTTTTCGTCCCTTAACGTGAAAAAAACATAGGATCTTGTTGAAAAAAGGTCCTATCTTTTTCAAAAAAGATACTATGTTGTAAAAAATAGGTCCGTTTCCGTTCGTTTTCCGAAAAATCTCAAAGTTAAACTTTCCGGACGAATATTAAATAACTGTAAATTCGGTGGTGGTTTGCCGGATGTGTTTTCCGCCTCAAAACAGCCGTTTGCCGCTTCAAAAAAAACACGTGTACTGAAAAGCGGTGGAGTCTGTCCCTTATCCTTCCAAATATGGAGATATACCGTTTGAGCGATTCGGTTTCAGCTTTTGCCATTACCGTCAGGAATGCCTCCGGCCGGTTCTGCGTGTGCCATGTTTTCAATGCCCGGTAGTATTTCAGTCTGTCTTCTGACTTGTGAAAATATAGCGGGGAGCCAATGGCGTATAGGTGTGCTGTTTGGTTCGGATTTGTTGAACCTGGAGCCGTGGCGGCGGCGGCTTTTTCTACAACAAATCGATTCTGACGAAAATGTCATTGCTTTACATGTGTGGCAGTTGTATAATGTAAAACGGTCATCTTGTGGCAAAGATACATAAAAGGACTTTATTTTTAGAAGTTTTTACCAGTTATTTTAATATGTTTTTTTGCCGGATACTGCCGGATGTTTGCAAAAACGAAGTTTTTACCCCCCCCATTTAATATTGATTATCAATGTATTATAAATAAGATGACCGTTTTACGGGTCAATCCGAAATGGCGGTGCATGGATTTTGAGAAAAGTGTTAAATTTGTGGCATGAAAACCGCAGAT
>Ga0073908_1001486_pt1 | contig 33237 bp, 32 predicted proteins | sample MucameincwithD2O_FD_65484 | JGI IMG/M metagenome (GOLD analysis project Ga0073908, IMG submission 65484) | Mouse cecum microbial communities from Vienna, Austria - Mucus amended microcosms incubated with D2O | ecosystem: Host-associated > Mammals > Digestive system > Large intestine > Cecum... | reverse complement strand
ACACAGAAACTTCAACAATCTTTTCTAACAATTCTTTGTATTCTGCTATTCTAAAATTAATGAATCCTTCTAAAACAATTTTTTTATTTTCTATCAAATAGTTTTTTATAATTCCCTTTAAAATTTCATTTTTATGCCCTATTTTCTCATCTGGTAAATCTAAAACTTTTTTAGTAATCTCGTATATATAGCATCTTTCAATACTGCTTAAATAAAAATAATTCTTTTCAACTGTTTTTTTTATAAAATCATCTTCAAAAAATTTCTCTATGCAATTTTTAATAATCAAACTCACAACTTCGTAAAACTCATCAATATACTCTTTTTCTGTATAATGAATTATTAAATTATCAAAAGTTTTAAATCTGTAATTTGAAATATAAATATTCATCGGAATCTTTTCAAACTGTTCTATCAAATATTCAATTTTTTCCTCACTAACTGTCTTTATACAAACACTCTTCAAAGCAAATACCTCTTAAAATCTTTCAAATTAATTACCTAAATTTACTAAAATATAGTATTCGTATTTTTCCATTATTGTGTTTATCTTATTCAAAAAAAATGAAATTTAGGGACCATCCCTAAATTTCATTTCGCATTTTATTGTTTATCTTCTTCTGTGCTACTATTATCTAAAACAAAATTAACATTTGTAACTGTATTATCAACTTCAACTATCATACATGTTACCCAACTTCTTGAAAGATTTCCTTTGTATCCATCTGTTTTATAAATATATTTAACTGTTGCATCTGTTCTTGCTTCATTATAAATAAGATCTGTTATATCATGAATATATTCTTTAGATGTATCTTCACTAACAGCTACTATTGCAAGTTTTTTTGTTTTAAAAAATTCTTCATTATATCTTTCTTTTATAGAATATTTTTTATAATCTATTGTTATTTCATCATTTAAACTACTTTTAGTTATAAATCTTTTTAATGTTTTACTATCTTCTATAAATGTATTTGAAGCTGATCCTGATGCTTCTGCAATACCATATACAATAGGTTCTTTTTTATTAGCTATATTTAAATATACAACTACACCAATAATTATTACTGCTACTATTGCAATTATTATTATTTCTGCTTTTCCTTTTAATTTTTCCATGTTTATCCCCTTATTCTTTTGAATATTTTATATTAAAATATTATACTAAAACATAAAAAAATACAATAGGATTTTTTAAAAACTCATATTAATTCCTTCTGAAACAATTGTAGTCATATTTTCAATTAAGCTATCTATTTCTTTTGGAGTAACTATAAAGTTAAAATTATTTAATTTCATCTTATCTACAATCTCATCTTCTGAAATGCTTACATCACAAACTTTTAAAGTATCTATAACAATGGTTGCTGCATCTAAAACCGTTGGTATTCCTACTCCTATAACTGGAACTCCTAAAGTATCATTAGACAATTCAGCTTGTCTGTTTCCTACACCTCCACCTGGCACAATTCCTGTATCTGAAATTTGAATAGATTTGTTTATTCTATCAATATTTTTTGAGCACAAACTATCTATTGCAATTACAAGTTTTGGTTTTATGTTGTCAACTATTCCTTTCACAATCTCTACTGTTTCAATCCCAGTAGTTCCAAGTACTCCCGGTGTTATTGCACTAACAGATCTTGTATTTCTATCTATTGCATTTGGCAAATAAATTTTTATATGACGTGTAATTTCAATATTCTCAACCACTTTTGTTCCTAAAGAGTCTGGAGTTGAATAAGAATTTCCCAGTCCTACAATTAAAATTTCTTCATTAGGTTTTACATGTTTATCAATAATAGATTTTAACTCTTTTGAAAAAACTTCTATTATTTTGTTTTCTTTCTCTTCTGTTATATTATGAATCTTTTTTATATCAATAGTTATATAATTTCCCATTCTTCTTTCTAAAGCTCTTTCACCTTCACTATTAGTTATTTTCACTCTAGTAATATTCATATCTTCAACTTTCTCTTCTTCACACTCAACACCTTTTATCTCATCTTCTAACTTATTAGCATTTTTATATAAATCTCTTCTTTCAACAGCCATATCTGTTCTAAAAAACATAATCTCATACCTCCATAATACATATTTTATTCTAAATATTTTTTACTTTTTTTAGAAAAATATTCATGTGAAATTTTTCGAGCATCCCTAAATTTCATTTTATATAAAAAAAGAAACCTAAGGTTGTATCCTTAAATTTCTTTTCTAAATTTACTTTATTTTACAATTATTCTTCCCAGTTATGGAATACTTCTAAAACATCGTCTAAATCTTCAAGATTATCTATTAATCTTTGCATTTTTTCTGCTCCACTTTCATCTAAAGAAACATATGTACTTGGAACCATTTGGACTCCAGCTTCTAAAAATGTAAGATTATTTTTAGATAATTCTTCTGTAACTTGTGTAAAATCTGCAGGTGCTGTTGTTATTTCATAAACTTCTTCTTCACTTGAAAAATCTTCTGCACCTGATTCTATAGCAAGCATCATTAAATCATCTTCAGATAATGAGCATCCTTCTTTCTCTATAACAATTATACCTTTTTTCTCAAACATATATGATACGCAACCATTTGTACCTAAACTTCCGCCTGATTTACTAAATACATGTCTTACATCTGCTGCAGTTCTATTTTTGTTATCTGTTGAAGCGTTTACTATAATTGCAACTCCATTTGGTCCATAACCTTCATAAGTTATTTCTTCATATGATTCATTACTTCCAGCTCCAGATGCTTTCTTTATAGCATTATTTATTGTATCATTAGGCATATTATTTGCTTTACATTTTGCAATAACATCTTTTAATTTTGAATTACCAGCAGGATCAGGTCCACCTTGTTTTACAGCTATTAATAATTCTCTTCCTAATTTTGTAAATATTTTTCCTCTTGCTGCATCAGCTTTTCCTTTTTTTGCTTGAATATTGTGCCACTTACTATGTCCTGACATGATTAATTCCTCCTTTAATATTTATATTATCATCAAATATTTTACTCCAAATATTCTATAAAGTCAAATTTTTTCATATATTTAGAGAATTTAATTACATAATTTATATATCATCTCCTTATATTGATCAACTAATTTTTCTAAGCTTTCTTCCGTTATATATTCATTTGCTTTATGAGGATTAACAGGTCCTACTCCTAAAATATATTTATTTTCTGCATCTATAAAACTTGCTTCTGTTATAAAATTTGTACTACAAATCTTTTCATTTTTATTACTAAAAGAAGTTATATTATTTATCACCTCATAAGTTGCATCATATTTTAAAGTAAGTCTATTTATCATATCTAATATTAAATTTATGTGTTCATTTTTAATAACTCTAAAATCAATAAGCGCTTCACAATAGTTTGGAACAATATTTATACTTGTTCCTCCACTAATTTTTGCAGTATTCATAGTTGTATAATTTATTTCAAAATCATTATTTGTATCCTTTTTTAACTTATTATAGAAAATTTTTAATTCATTTAAAAATTCAATTGTTTTTTCAATTGCATTTTCTCCTTTATTAGGCATACTTGAGTGAGCAGAAACTCCATTAAAAATTAATTTTATTTCTAGTAATCCTTTACTAGCATTCATTACTATATTATTTGATGGTTCTCCTATTATCATATACTTAGGAAATTTTTCATTTTTATCTACTATTTCTTTTATTCCACCAAACCCAATTTCTTCATCATAAGTAAAATATAATTTCATTCCATAATTAACCTTTTCCCAATCAATTTCTGTCACAGCTTGCAGAATTCCAGCAAGCCCACCTTTCATATCACAAACTCCCAAACCATATAACTTTCCATTTTCTTCTATCATTTCATATGGATTTGTTTTCCAATTACTATCAGCAATCACTGTATCTGTATGTCCTAAAAATCCTAATTTATAGCCATCTTTAATACTCATTACTAAACATTTACTTTTATTTTCAAGTTTAAATCCTTTGTTTTTTAATATATTTTCTATATAATTAATTATACTTGTATTTTCTTTATCATTTACTGTATTAAAGCTTATTAAATCTTTTAAAATCTCCTTTGCTATCATATTTTATTCCTCCTATAATACTTTTCCTAATACAATAGCTTCTTTTATATAATCATTTTGCATTTTTAAATTAATATTAATGGAATATCCTGATGGTTGCATAACATCTATATTTTCAATTCCTTCTGCATATCTTTTATAAATAGCTGTAGCTAAGCTTCCACTCCCACATGCAGTTTCATAATATAGTGTATCTACTGTTTTCACCCATATAATAGGATTAATTTTTGTCTTTTCATTTTCTTTTTCTAATAATATAATTCCTACTGCTTTTTCTTCTGTATCAAAATTTTTCATTAATTCTTTTAACTCACTTTTAGACTTATTTTCATTTTTTCTTAAATTTTTAATTAAATTTACTGAATCATTCTCATTTACTACTGCTAATAAAATTCCATCTAGCTTTACTAAATTGAATATTTCTTTTATATCTATTATACTATCAATTTTTTTATTAATTTTCATATTAACATATACATCTTTTCCCTTCGTTATACCACCTATTATTTTACTTTTATAACCTGAAACTTCTAATTTTATTTTTCCTTCTTGACCATTCAAATAGTGCCATATTGCACATCTAGTAGCATTTACACAAAATTCTCCACCTGCCATTTCAAGCTTATTTTCTTTTGTATCAATAAAACCAACTTGTTCTACATCTGGATTTTCTTTTAATATCTTAGCATTAATCTGACTTTTTTGATTATCACTATATTTATCTCCTATTACTAAAGCTGTTTTATTCCCTCCTGGATTCAATATTTTAAAATTTTCCATATATACCACCTTTCTATATGAATACAAAAAAGACTATTCATAGGTTTTAATTCCTACAAATAGTCTTTTAATAAAATATTTTTAAACTATATTGTAGGCACAAGTTTTAGCCTGTACCTACACATAAAATGCTATAGTTACAAGCTCCTACAATGATGATGTAATTCGTTTAAAAATATTCTTAATTTCATAATTATTTTCCTCATGTTTTATATTAACATAATTTTTAAATCATGTCAATTATAGGTATATTTTTTCATCAATAACATTTCCATTCAAATCTTTTAAAATTAATTTTTCATCATTTATAATTAAATAACTATTTGGTGTATTATTTTTAGGTAATGATATTGAACCTGGATTTACAAATATAGTTCCATATTCTTCTGTAATAAAACCTGTATGAAAATGTCCATATACTACAACTTTTCCAACTGGTGGAACGTTATCCATATTATATTTATGTCCATGACTAAAGAAAAAATCAACTTCATTTATATTTAATTCAATATATTCTTCAAATTTAAACTCAGAAATCATTTCGTCAACTTCAGCATCACAATTTCCTCTTGTACATAAAATAATATCTTTATATTCATTTAAAATGTTTGCAACTTCACTTGGATTATATTCTTCTGTTAAACAATTCCTTGGACCATGATAATACAAATCTCCTAATAAAATTATTTTATCTGGATTTTCCTTTTCCATTATTTCTTTTACTTTTCTCGCATAAAAACTTGAACCATGTATATCTGACACTACTAAATATTTCATATCCTCACTCCTTCTAACTTTTATTTTATTACTATTTATACTTTTTTGCAAGGAAAAAGAGATCTAGCATTGCTAGAACTCTCCTTCTTAAATATCTTATTTGCTCGAATACTTTTTCTCAATCAAAGGCATGATATCCTGCCCTCTCGACAAAATTCCCAGTTTCACAAAGTGTTTCGTTTCTCCCTCTGTGATACGGTATTCATGTGTAGTATTGCCCTTGGTTTCAAAAATAATGAACACCAACATCTTGCTTTTGCTCTCACATCTTTTGAAGTGCAATGCTTTGAGCCAATTCTTTATCACTGCTTCGTCAGGAAGTCCATAAAGCTGCAAATATGAAGAACCGACCTTATTTCCGTTGTAATCATACCATTTCTGACCATTGGAAATAATTTGCTCAATTTCCATACTTTCCACTGGAGTTAAGCAAAGACAATACTTTTCAAGTTCCTCATAATTCAAACCAAACTTTTCAGCCAAAGCTTTTGCCTGCTCAGCCTCAGCTTTGATAGTTTTACTACTTCTAAAAGCTGTAGTATCCACCATCATAGAAACGATAATCATCTTGGCTTCTTCAGCAGTTATACGATATCCCGCCTCTTCCATGATCTCATAAACAAGATATGCAGCAGCGCATGCTTTCCTTGTATACATGAAACCATACGATTTATCAGCCTGATTTGGATGATGATCAACACATCCAATGACATTTCCCATATGAACTGTTTCATAATGATCAAGCAGAAACAAAGTTCTCTCATAATCTTCACTTACATTTTCCCACTTTTCCATCTTGATTCCAAACATTTCTTCTGCAATCTCATAAGTGTCATCCTTCTTGACCTTATCTAAGATTGCAAATTCGTTTTCAATTCCAAGAAAAGTTAAAAGCCGAGACATCAAGAGGCTTGAAAGCAATGCATCTACATCGATATTATCATGTCCGATAATTGTGACATATTTCCCAGTTAAAGCACTCTTCAGTTCCTCTACATAACTACTAGTTGTCATTTTCATACTCTCTCTCCTTTTTATAAAGTTATTATTTCTGAGTTAACTTAGGATACGCATTAAACATAGTAATTGCCTTTTCAAGCATTTCAGTTTGCTGATATGCAAGCTCGTGTGATAATACCTCACTTATTTCATAGAATTTAACATCAGAAAAACTCGTATCTGATGAATCCAAAGCACTTTCATATTTGGATATATCATCCTCTATGAAAACACCAAAACACTGTGAGGAACCACCTCGACTTCCTGCATACTTCTCATCTTCGGAACTATATATTCCAATTGTGTGTAACTGTTCCAAATTTGAGTCTGGTACATTTGCAAACCTTATGATTGCTGGCTCAAGTGAGTTATCAAGTACCTTAATCTCAAGCCCTGCAACTTTTTGGCAAGTGCGGACAACAGCCTTCATTGGAGTTTCAAACTTTTTAATTTCATCTCCAATAATACCAAGATATCCCTGAAAATCAACCTTCTCTTTAGAACGTCTGCCAAGTAAGACATATATTTTGCCATCTGAAGAATTTCTTACAAGCACAATAATGTCTATTGTCTGACGACCTTTTACAAACTTGATTCCCTGATTCTTGCTGGCTGCAATGATTTCCTTAAAAGTATACTTGAATAAAATAGGTTTTACTTCATCTGGTATCAACCTCTCAAGCTCCTCATAATTTCCATCAATTATCAATTTACGTATATCAGTAGCATGATAAGGAAAATCAGAGCCATCTTCTGGATTTACCATTTCAGCACCAAGACTCTCGCCTCTTTGTGCAAGTACATCAAGGATATCTTCCTTGTTTCCTGTTATGAAATGAGTAACTCCATATTGATTACAAGCTTCTTTTACATTGGAAATCCACTCATCAAAGGTTTCGGTATCCTCTTGTGTTATTATTTCAAACTGACTTTCAGGAACACCTGCTCTTTTGTAAACAGCTCTCACCATTTTTTCTCTTTCAGAAGCAGGGATGCAGTTCCTTTCCTCTCCGTTTTCATAACACGAGCCGATCATCACAATCATTTTGCCTTTCCGAGCCCATTCAACAAGAAATCGTTTATGCCCATTGTGTAAAGGCTGAAGCCTCACCACTGTGGCAGAAACAATTCCATTGTTTGATTCCATTTGAATTGTATCATTTGCTACCATATTCAAACTCTCCTTCCATGTGCTATAATTTTTAGTTACATTTTTTATTATAACACAATATTTTTGCACTTTCAACTGTTTATGTAAACATCAAAAGGCAGTAGAGAGACTCTCTACTGCCTTTACACTTTTATGGCTGAAGTATCTGATTAAATGCTTCATAATTCCTTGCATCTTTAGACGTGCAAAAAACTGCAAATTCAATTGTTTTAAAATCGTACTGATATTCCTTTAAGACAATTTTCATTGCTTCTGCTACAATTTGAGGTGGGTTGTAAAACGCTCCACACCCAAATGCACCTAATATTACAACATCTTCCTTCTCACGTTTTGCTATTTCAAGAATCTTACGAATCCTCTTTATGTGCAAATTTCTCAAGGCTTCCGCTGTGAGCTTAACTTGCTTTTTTCCTGCATCTGGATTCATAATATTACTTGAATCTGGGCGAAGGTTTGGGGCAGCACAGGTTATAACATCCACATTATACCAATTGCTCTCATCAAGCAATTTAGGAGTACCAATATCTGATTTAAATACAAGCACTCCTGGAGTATAAATGCAATCATCATTGTATGTGACATCCATTTTATCTTCTCGTATCAGCCTTTTATGAAGATTATGATATCTATCAACAATCCTTTTCTCGCTAATATTAAAATACAATGTACTACATCTGCAAAGTGCTTCTTCTTGTGCACTTGACCCTTTAAGTACTCCTCCACCAGGACTTGTTGCAGACGCAAAATTGTGAACACATACTTTCTGCCCAGTATATCCTCTTGCTGCTTCAAAGCTCCTTTTCTGAGATACTATAATCTCAGCAGGATGTTTAAAGCGGTGTTCTTTGGTATTTTCAATTTTATCTTTTTCTGTTACAATATACTGCTTGGCACTTGATTTACGAATTGCATCAATTAAACGACTATTTGTCTTGCACAGCCGTTGCGTATCCTCAAATACTTCCACATTCTTTTCTCTGATATTAGTCATAATATCCATCTCCTTTTAAAAACTAATTAATAGTTACATTAAAAATCTTTTAATAACCCGAAACGGAATTATGTAACCCATAATATCATCAATATTACTATTTGTCAAGAATACTAGATATTAGATATCCTTTCTCGAATTTCTTGTAAGTTTTTTACTCCTTTGCTTTGCTCTTCAATTATTAAATTAGCAATCTCCACTAATCTAGGATCAATATTATATTTAAGAACATTTTCACACATTCTAATAGCGCCTTCATGATGTGGTATCATCTCATCAATAAAATTCAAATTGATATTATTACCTATTGGCGCATTTCTCATTCTACAAATCATATTTCTTGTTATAGACAAATATGCTCTTTCATATAAACTAATATCTCTTCTTGTATTAGAATAACCATAAGTTGTTATTGCGACTTCTCGCATCTGTCCTATTCCTTTAGTTTGTGTGCTAATTATATTTTCTGCAATATTTTTTAATGGCTCATTATTTGTAAATCTCAATAAATTCTGACACATATATATTGCTGCTTGATGATGTGGAACCATTGTTGTAATGAAATTTATTGTTATATTATCTGTAATTTGAGCAGATAACATCTTATTTTCCATTGTATTTAATATTTGATAAAAAGCACATAAGTATTTTCTGGTTTCATTTGTTTTTGTACATCTCATATGTTCACCCCTTTATACAATATGCTTTTTATGGATATTTGTTTGTATAAATAAAAAAATTAACATTTTATTCTAACTCAAAGGCTCCTGTATATAATTGATAATAAGTTCCCTTTTGCGCAATCAAATCATCATGGTCTCCTCTTTCAATAATTCTTCCATGGTCAAGAACCATAATTGCATTAGAATTTCTAACAGTAGATAATCTATGTGCAATTACAAAAACTGTTCTTCCATTCATAAGTTTATCCATACCATCTTGAACAATTTTTTCAGTTCTAGTATCTATACTTGAAGTAGCCTCATCTAGTATCATAACTGGTGGATCTAAAAGTGCACATCTTGCAATCGCAATTAATTGTCTTTGACCTTGCGATAAGCTTGCACCATCTCCTGTTAAATATGTGTCATACCCATTTGGAAGTCTCATTATAAAATTATGAGCATTTGCAAGTTTTGCTGCTTCTATTACTTGCTCATCAGTTGCATTATCAAAACCATATTTAATATTTTCTTTTATTGTACAAGTAAAAAGATTTGTATCTTGAAGAACCATTCCAAGAGATAATCTTAAATCATCTTTTTTAATTTTATTTATATTTATTCCATCATATCTAATTTTTCCATCTTCGATGTCATAAAAACGATTTATAAGATTTGTAATAGTAGTTTTTCCAGCGCCAGTAGCTCCTACAAATGCAATTTTTTGACCTGGTTTCGCATATAAACTTATATCATGTAAAACTAGCTTATTTTCTTCATATCCAAAATCAACATCATGCATTTCTATATGCCCTTTTACTTCCACATATTCAAGTTCACCATTGCTATGTAAATATTTCCAAGCCCATACATCAGTTTTCTCAGGAGTTTCAGTTAATATTCCTTGGGTATATTTAGCATTTACTAGAGTTACATATCCAGCATCAATTTCTGGTTCTTCATCCATTAATTCAAAAATTCTTTTTGCTCCAGCAAGTGCCATAACTACTGAATTTAATTGTTGTGATACTTGATTTATAGGTCTTATAAATGTTTTGCTTAATTGAAGAAATGACACAATTAAACCAACACTAACATTACCTATTCCATTAATTGCAAGTAATCCTCCACAAAGAGCAAGTAATGCATATTGAACATTTCCTAATGCTCCATTTACTGGTCCTAAACAATTTGCAAATTTATTTGCATTATAAACTTGTTCACATAGTTCATCATTTAATTTATCAAACTTTTCTTTTGCTCTATCTTCATAACAAAAAACTTTAACAACCTTTTGACCATTAATCATTTCTTCAATATAGCCATTTACTTTACCGATTGATTCTTGTTGCTTTATAAAATATTTACCACTTTTAGATGTAATTAATTTTGTAATGCTTAAAATAATTATTAATGAGACAATTACTACTAATGTAAGATATATATTTGTAATTACCATAGAAACAAATACTGTAATAATTGTAATTGCTGATGATAAAAATTGTGGTATACTTTGAGAAATCATCTGACTTAATGTATCTGTATCATTTGTATATCTACTCATTATATCTCCATGAGTATGTGTATCAAAAAATTTGATTGGTAATTTTTGCATTTTTACAAACATTTCATCACGAATAATTTTTAAAGTACCTTCTGAAATATATACCATAACAACACTATAAACGTAACTTGCAATAACACCAACTAAATAAATAACACACATAGTTCCAATCGCATGAAGTAATTCTGTATATATTGGATTTTGCATTCCCATCAAAGGAACAATATAATCATCAATTAATGTTTGCAAATATAAATTTCCAGCAACTGATGAAATTGTACTAAGAACTATTGATACTAAAACTACAAAAAGTTTAAATTTATAATTTTTAGTAATATATTTCATTACTCTTCCTAAAACTTTAAAATCCACTTGAGGCTTTACTTTCTTATTATTCATTCTCTTCTCCTCCCTTCATTTGAGAATAGAAGACTTCTTGATAAATGCTATTTGTTTTTAATAGTTCATCATGTGTGCCACATGCATTTATTTCTCCATTATCTAAAACAATTATCTTATCTGCATCTTGGATTGAAGAAATTCTTTGAGCAATTATTATTTTTGTTGTATTTGGTATTTCTTCTTTAAATGCTTTTCTAATTAATTCATCTGTTTTTGTATCTACCGCGCTTGTTGAATCATCTAATATCAATATTTTGGGTTTTTTTAGTAGTGCTCTTGCAATACAAATTCTTTGCTTTTGACCACCAGATACATTTGTACCACCTTGTTCTATATATGTATCATATCCTTCTGGAAAACTAGAAATAAATTCATCTGCTTGTGCTAACTTACAAGCTTTAATTAATTCTTCATCTGTTGCGTTTTCATTTCCCCAACGTAAATTTTCTTTTATAGTTCCTGAAAATAATACATTTTTTTGAAGTACCATTGCAACTTGATTTCTTAATGAATTTAGTTCATAATCTCTAACATCTACTCCACCAACTTTAATTGAACCTGTTGTAACATCATATAATCTAGGAATTAACTGAACAAAAGTTGATTTGGAAGAACCAGTTCCACCAATTATTCCAACTGTTTCTCCTGATTTTATTTGTATATTTACATTTTTTAAACATAATTTGTTTTTATCTTTTACATAACTAAAATTAACATTATCAAAAAATATTGAACCATTCTTTACTTCTGTGATAGCGTTTTCTTTACTTGTTAAATCACTTTTTTCATCTAGTATTTCAACAATTCTTTCACAAGATGCTCTTGAAATCATTATCATAACTAAAACCATAGATAAAACCATAAGCGAAATTAAAATTTGCATTGCATATGAAATTAAACTTGTAAATTCTCCTGTTGTTAAATTTCCAGCTATAATTTGTTTACCACCAAACCATGAAATAAGAACTATAATAGTACTTACAGTAATTTGCATTAATGGATTATTTAGAGCAACCAATCTCTCTGCTTTTAAAAATTCATTATAAATTTTATCTGATGTTTTATAAAATTTATCAATTTCCTTATTCTCTGTAACAAAAGATTTTACTACTCTAATTCCTCTTACATTTTCTTGTACTGTATTATTTAAATTATCATAAATTTTTATTGCATTTTCAAAAATGGGATGAGCTGTTGTAGCAATAAAATACAATCCTAACCCTAAAAATGGAATTGCAATTAGAAATATTAATGCAAGTTTACTATTAACAATAAATGCCATTATTAATGCAAAAATAAGCATTAATGGCGCTCTTATAGCAATTCTTATTATCATTTGAAATGCCATTTGAACATTATTTATATCAGTAGTATGTCTTGTTACAATACTTGATGTAGAAAATTTATCTATATTAGAAAAAGAAAAATCTTGAACATTATAATAAATTCTTTTTCTTAAATTCTTCGCAAAACCACTTGTTGCTCTTGCTGCATATTTTCCAGATTTTACGCCACAAAACATTGCAATTAAAGAACATATCACAAGTAAAATACCTATTTGAATTATAACTTTACTATCATTTTTATTAATTCCATTATCTATTAAAAACGCCATCAAAAATGGAATTATTACATCAAAAGCTGATTCAAATGCTACAAAAATTGGTGTTAAAATTGTTTCTTTTTTAAATTCACCAATACAAGATGCTAATTTCCTAATCATTTTTTCCTCCTTTAAACAATACAAAAAGTAACTAAATAAATTATTTAGTTACTTTGATTTATACTTGTTAAAATCTTATTAAACGTTTTCTTCTGTATTATTTTCTTCTAAAACTACATCTTCTATTTCTTTTACTGCAGTTCCAAATGAAAAAGTTTTTTTAGAGCTTTTTGCTTTTTCTTCAAACTTTCTATAAAATTCTTCTCTTGCATCATTTAATGTATTTTGCATAGCATCAAACATTTCATCAACATCTTGTTTTGTAAAATCATATGAATTACTTCTTGCCATTGGCTCTAATATTTGAATATCATGTAATACATTATTTACTCTCTTTCCTGCGAATTCCATAAATTTGTTTCTTTTTTCTTCGTTAACTTCTCTTTGCATTTTTACTCTCCTTAATATGTATAATTTTAAAATTTACATATATAAAATATCATAAATTAAGTCAAAATTCAAATATTTTTTTTACATTTTAAAATTTACATATCTTCAAAATAAGAATCACTTGCTCCACAAAATACTCTTACTATTTCATTTCTCTCATTGGTTACAACTTTATTTAAAAAACATATTTCTCCATTTTCATTAATTTCAAATAATTCTTTTGCATTTTCCATTGTACACCACCACTTACCCTTTCAAAATTTTAAAACTCTCTTTTAAATTGAATTGATTATAACATTTGTCACATTTTTTTGAGTGTTTTTTATGTGAATTTTAAAAGGATTTAATGTGTATAATTATTTTTCCTCTGGCTCTTCAACTTTATTTACTTTACATGCCTTTATTTTAATTATTCTTTTATCTTTTATTTTTTCAACTTTATATACAACTTTTTCTGTTTCAATAACTGGCTTTTCTTTTTCATCTGGAATTCTACCAAGTTCTTCAATTAAATATCCTGATAAAGTATCATAATCTCCCTCAGGGATTTCAACTTCAAGCGCTTTTTCAGTTTCCCAAATAGACATACTACCATTTAATATATAAGTATTTTCATCTATCTTTTCACAATTGTCTTCAACAAGATCATATTCATCATAAATCTCACCAACAATTTCTTCTAGTATATCTTCCATTGTAACAATACCTGCTGTTCCTCCATATTCATCTACTACAATTGCAATTTGTTTTCTATTTTTTCTTAAATCCTCAAAAAGTTCATTTAATGGTTTTGTTTCTGGTATATAATATGCTTCTTTAACTAAATTTTTTACTTTAACACTTTTATTTTTAGTTGATAATAAAATATCTTTTATATATACAATTCCTTTTATTTCATCAATTGTTTCTTCATATACTGGAATTCTACTATATCTAAAATCTTCATTATCAGTTATTTCTTCAAGAACTTTTGATATTGATAAATTCATATCTAATGCATATACTTCTTTTCTAGGAATCATTATTTCAGAAGCTGTTTTGTCATTAAATTCAAAAACATTATTTATCATTTCTCTTTCTTCTTTATCTATTGTTCCTTTTTCTTCTCCAACATCTACCATCATTCTAATTTCTTCTTCTGTTACAGTTTCTTCTTCATTTCCTGTAATTCCAAATAATTTAGATACTATATTAGTTGAAAAAGTTAAAAATTTAACAAAAGGAGCTGTTACAATTGAAATAAATCTTATAACTCCAATTGTAGCAAATGCAATTTTTTCATAATATTTCATCGCAAGTCTTTTTGGAACTAATTCTCCAAAAATTAAAGTAAAATATGATAATATTATTGTAATTAAAACAATTGATATACTATTCCATACACGAAGTTCAACTGTTGGAACTAAATTGTGTAATACTGGTGCAATTCTACTGGCAAAAGCTTCAGATGCAAAAGCACTTGATAAGAATCCTGCTAAAGTAATTCCTATTTGAATTGTTGCTAAAAATTTACTTGGATTCTCAAGCATCTTTTTTATTTTTTTGGCTTTCTTATTTCCCTCCTTTGCTTGCATATCTATTTTTGCATCATTTAAAGATATAAATGCAATTTCTGATGCTGCAAAAAAAGCATTAAGAAAAATTAATATAATTAATGGTACTATTTGAGCCATTTTTATCTCCTTCATCTTTTTATATTTTATAAATTATTATTTTAATAATTCATCAGCCAAATTTTCTAACTCTACTTTATTATTCTCTTTCATTGTTGATTTTATTGTTACAAGATTTTCACATAAATCTATATTTTTCATTTTAGAAACTAATTCTTTCATACATCTTCCAGCAGATGGAGCCCAAGAACCATTTTCTATAAGTGCTATTTTTCGATTTTGGTAATTTTTCTCAATTAATAAATGTAAAAAATTATTCATTGGTGTAAATATACCAGCATCATAACTTGCTGATGCAAGAACTAATTTATCATATCTAAATGCATCTTCAACAGCTTCTGCCATATCATCTCTTGATAAATCTGCTATAGATACTTTTTTTGCTCCTTTTTCCTCTAATATTTTTTTCATCTCTTGAGCAACTTTTTCTGTATTTCCATGTATTGAAGCATATGCAATAAATACACCATCATTTTCTGGCTTATAACTGCTCCAAATATCATACTTTTCAATATAATGTTCTAAATTTTCTTTTAATATTGGTCCATGTAATGGGCAAATTATTTTAATATCTAAACTTGCTGCTTTTTTTAATAGCATTTGAACTTGAACTCCATATTTTCCTACTATATTAAAATAATATCTTCTTGCTTCACAATCCCAGTCTTCTTCTGTATCTAAAGCTCCAAATTTTCCAAATCCATCAGCTGAAAATAATACTTTATCACATTTTTCATATGAAACCATTACTTCTGGCCAATGAACCATTGGTGCCATAAAAAATTGCAATGTATGCTTTCCAAAACAAATTTCATCGCCTTCTTTTACTACTACCATTCTATTTTCTAATTTATCTATATTAAAAAATTGTGGTAACATTGAGAATGTTTTAGCATTTCCTATTAATTTCATTTCAGGATATTTATTTGCTAATAATTCTATATTATATGCATGATCTGGTTCTAAATGAGAAATAACTAAATAATCTGGTTTTTCACTATTTAAAGCTTTTTCCAAATTTTCACACCATTCATCTGTTTTTCTTCTATCTATTGTGTCCATAATTACATTTTTCTCATCCTTAATTAAATAAGAATTATAAGAAACTCCATTTGGCACAATATATTGGCTTTCAAATAAATCTATTGTTTTATCATCTGCTCCTATATAAATAATATCTTCTGAAATTTTTATATCTTTCATAATAACCTCCTATATTTTCCAATCGATATTATATTATAAACAACTATAAAAATCAACATTTGTATATAAATGTTAGTAAAGCTTTATACAAAACACTTTTCTATTAAATAAATTCGAGAAATTGCTTCGTTTTAATTGACATAATTGAATTACCGTAATATAATAAGTGCGTACAAAAATTACAAGGAGGCGAAGACTTATGGCAAACACTGATGTACGTTTATCACAATCTTCCACAGACATGATGCATGAAATCCTTGAGGACATGCGGAATTACAATTTCGATTCTGTAAATTTCGCAATGCTTCTTTATGGAGTTATGAATGCATCCGAGGAAAAAGACGGCGGTAGCGTTCTTGAAAACTACATTTGCAGTCAGGATGTATATCCTATGGACATTGAGGATTCTCTCAGTCTGATGATTACAGACTACTGTGCAAAACTTCAGGATGAATATGAGAAAACACATCCGAAGAAAAAAGAAGTTAAGAACGCAAAATCAAGTACTTCTAACTCTTCCAAAAAGAAAAGTGGTTCGAAAAAAGATGAAACAAAAAAAGAGCCTGCACCACAGATTTCTGACATTTCAAGTACTTTGATTTTTAAAGACTTCGAAGGTAAAGAGCTACGTGTCCCAGTAAACAGTGAAGTTGAATATGTCTACGAGAAATTGCTCGACATTATCGAAAAATTTTCTGTTACTGAACTTGAACCTGTTCATTTCACAGTTGCCATGTTCCAGGTAGAGCACAAGGAATTCAAGCACTACTTAAAAGAAATCAATGTGAACTACCTTGATGCAAAAAAATATTTCAAACCAGAGCGCATTCTTCGGCTTGGCTCTATCCCCTTCGTTCTTGCAGGATTTTTAAATACTGTAAACGATAAGATTGATGCTGAAAAGCCTTGCGAAATCTTAAAGCGTGATAACGAAGCTGAATTGCTTTGGAATATCATGCTTAAGAAAAATAAGCGTAATGCTGTTATCGTGGGCGAAGCTGGTGTTGGAAAAACAGCCTTGGTTGAAAAAATCACCTATGATGTAAACAAAGGAACTTGTCCGAAAGAATTTGAGAAATTCAAAGTTATTTCTCTTGATGTTAATTCCCTTATTGCTGGAACTTCTTACAGAGGTGATGCAGAAGAACGAATTAAAGATGTCATTGACTTTCTTGAAAATAACGATGATGTAATTCTTTTCATTGATGAGGTTCACACTATCCTTGGTGCTGGTTCCTGTTTCGAAGGTGAAATGGATTTAGCAAATGCTTTGAAACCTATTCTTGCTCGTGGTGATACCATTGTAATCGGTGCAACCACTGAGGAGGAGTATGAAAAGTATTTCAAAAGAGATGCCGCGCTTTCCAGACGTTTTGAAAAAGTCGAAGTGAAAGAGCCTATGGCAAAAGATGTTTACCCGATGATTAAGAATAAGCTTCAGGTACTTTCTGAGTTCCATGGAGTGAAAATTACTCGTCATATGGTTCAGTATGCAATTATGATTGCAAGCTGCTTTGCTTTTGAAAAGAAAAATCCTGATAAAACTTTGGATTTGATTGATAGAGCAATGGTAGCAGCAAAAAGAGAAGGAAAAACTTACGTTGACAAACCTTCCATTCTCAAAAACTTTGGCATTTTCTTCAAGATGTGGAACAACATGTCCACTCAAACCAAGCTAGAAACTGCATATCATGAGGCAGGTCATTATATTGCTGGAAAAGCATGTGGCAAACTGATTCGGAATAACTGGCAAGCTGTTTCCATTATGCCTGCTGAAGACTATCTCGGAATAACTGTTTTTGAATATGATGAAACCAAAGTTCCTTTCTGCAATATCGACTACTTTATCGATGAAATTGCCTTTTATTTAGCAGGAAGAGTTGCTGAAAATATCTTCACCAACAGTTTTACCAGTGGCGCATCTGCTGATTTGGATTATTCTACCAAAAGAGCATTTGAGATAATCACGAAATTTGGTATGGGTACTAATTCTATCACAAATCGTATCTACCTCAACACTGAAAACTATCCAATGTTTTCTGAAAAGACAATGGATATTATCAATGAGGAAGTAACCAAGCTCATGAATACTGCTTATAGCCGTGCTGAGCAATTACTCGAAGAAAACAGAGATATTCTCGAGGCAATTGTTCCTGCGCTTTTGGAAAAGCATATTATGAGCGAAACAGAGCTGGATAAAATCTGGCAAGATGTTGTAAGTAAACGTAACGCATAAGTCACAATAATTTGTAAGCTTCACAAAAAAGGGATGGACTAAAGTCCATCCCTTTTCGATTTTATGAAATTTCATTTTATAATATCTTTTATTACTTCTCCTGCAATTATTAATCCTGCAACCGAAGGAACAAATGATATACTTGCTGGTACTCGTTTTCTTTCAGAACTATCTCTTGTAGATACATGTATTGGCTCTTCTTTTGAATAAACAACTTTTAATTTTTTTATATCTCTATTTTTTAATTCTTTTCTCATTACTTTAGCAAGTGGACATACCGAAGTTTTGTAAATATCTGTTACTTCAAATCTTGTAGGATCTAATTTATTTCCTGTTCCCATGCTAGATATAATTGGAATATTTAATTTATCTGCTCTTACAATTAATTCAATTTTGGCTGTAACTGTATCTATTGCATCTACAATATATGAAATTGAATTATCTAATTTTATACTAGTATTCTCTGGTTCAAAAAATTCTTTATAAACTTCCACTTTTGCATTTGGATTTATTGATAATATTCTTTCTTTGCACACTTCTACCTTATCTTTTCCTACTGTATTATGTGTTGCTATTAATTGTCTGTTTAAATTTGTTATATCAACAACATCTGAATCTACTAATATGAAATTTTGGATTCCAGCTCTTACTAAACCTTCTATTACAAAAGATCCAACTCCACCAATTCCAAATACAGCTACTTTTGAATTATTTAATTTTTCAATAGCTTCTTTTCCAATTATTAATTCTGTTCTTGAAAACTGTTCCAGCATTTTGCACCTCCTTTATTTTATATCTATAACTTCAAAACCCGCATCTTCAATAACTGATTTTATTTTATCATTTTCAATTTCTTTACTATATTCAATTACTGCATTTTTATTTTCTAAATTTACTTCTACACTAGTTATTCCTTCTATTGAATTTAATGCTTTTTCAACACTCATTTTGCAATGATTGCATTGCATTCCTTCTATTGATATTGTTTTCATAATTTTTACCTCCTCTATTTTTTTATTAACTTTAATATCACATTTATCATTCATACAATTTTGTACATCAACATGTTTATTTTTGAAATATCTCAATCTAAGAGCATTAGTTACAACACATACTGAACTTAAACTCATTGCAGTTGCACCTATCATTGGATTTAATTTTAGTCCAAAATTTAAGAAAAATACTCCTGCAGCTACTGGTATTCCTATAATATTATAGAAAAATGCCCAAAATAAATTCATTTTTATATTTCTTATAACAGCCTTACTTAAAGATATTGCTGTATCTACTTCCGATAAACTATTTTTCATTAATACAACATCTGCTGATTCAATTGCAATATCTGTTCCAGAGCCAATTGCCAAACCTACATCTGCTTTTACTAATGCTGGAGAATCGTTTATTCCATCACCTACAAAAGCTACTTTTTTTCCTGCATCTTGAAGTTTAGAAACTTCTTTTTCTTTATCTTGTGGTAATACTTCAGAAATTACTTTATCAATTCCTACTTCTTTGGCAATTGATTCTGCAACTAATTTATTATCTCCAGTAATCATAAAAACTTCTTTTTTCTGTTTTTTCAAATTTTCTATTGCCATTTTACTTGCTGGTTTTACAGTATCACTAACTACAATTACTCCTAATAAATTATTTTCTTTTGCAAAATACAAGCAAATCTTTCCTTGACTTGATAATTCTTTTACTTTCTCATCATAGTCTTTTGTATTTATATTATTTTCTTTCATAAAAGCTAAATTACCACCATAATACTTTACACCTTCTATCTTTCCTTTTACACCTCTTCCAGAAACAGCTAAAAATTCCTCTACATTTTCAAGTTCTATATTATTTTCTTCAGCTTTTTGAATTAGTGCTTCTGCCAAAGGATGTTCTGAATTTTTTTCTAAACTTGAAGCTATTTTTAATAAATTGTTTTCTGATGCAATATTATTATTAATATTTCCAACAAATTTTATTTTTCCATTTCCAATTTGACTTTCTTGCATAATTTGCAAATTTGTTATTATTTCTACTACTTTAGGCTTACCTCTAGTAATAGTACCTGTTTTATCTAAAACAACTGTATCCACTAAATGAAGTAATTCCAAGCTCTCTGCTGATTTGAATAAAATTCCATTTTCAGCACCTTTTCCAGTTCCAACCATAATTGCAACAGGAGTTGCTAAGCCAAGTGCACAAGGACAAGAAATTACTAAAACAGCAATTCCTATACTTAATGCAAACTCAAAACTTTGACCTTGGAAAACCCAAAATATTGTATCCAAAACTGCAATAGATATTACTATTGGAACAAATACTCCAGAAACTTTATCTGCTAGTCGAGATATTGGAGCTTTTGAATTACTTGCCTCTTCTACTAATTTTATAATTTGTGAAAGAGTAGTATCTTCTCCAACCTTTGTTGCTTTAACTTTTAAATACCCATTTTTATTTATTGTTCCAGAAACAACATTATCCCCTATATTCTTTTCAACTGGTATACTTTCTCCAGTAATACTTGATTGATCTATTGAAGATTTTCCTTCAATTATTACTCCATCTATTGGAACACTACTTCCAGGCTTTATTATAACTATATCATCTTTTGATATTTCATTAATACCAACTTCTATTTCTTTATTATCTTTTAATATAATTGCTGTTTTTGGTGCTAAATTTATTAATTTTGAAATAGCATCACCTGTTTTTCCTTTAGATTTTGTTTCTAAGTATTTTCCTATTGTTATTAAAGTAAGAATTGTTCCAGCTGATTCAAAATATAAATCCATTCTAAATTGATCTACTAATTCCAAATTTCCATGACCTAAGCCATAACCTATCATATAAATAGCATATACTCCATAAGCAATAGCTGCTGTTGAACCAATTGCCACTAGTGAATCCATATTAGGACTTCTTTTAAATAATTTTTTAAAACCATTTATAAAATATGCTCTATTAACATACATGATTGGTAAAAGTAATAATACCTGAGTTAACGCAAATGTAATAGAATTTTCTGAACCATCAAATAAATTACTAATTATCTCTGGTACTGGAATATTAAATAATTTAAATATCATATGATGCATTGCAACAATCATTAATGGTATCCAAAAACAAATAGAAATTATTAATCTTTTTTTCATTCCACTAATAATATCACTATTATTAACTTTTTTACTATCTTCTACATTTTTATTTTCTGAATTTGTAGAAGCTCCATAACCTGCGTCTACAACAGCTGAAATTATTTTCTCATTGTCCAATTTATTTTCTTCATATTCGACTACCATATTATTAGAAAGTAAATTAACATTAACAGATTTTACTCCGTCTAATTTTTCAACTGCTTTATTAACATGAGCTTGACAACTACTACAAGTCATTCCTTGAATATTAAACTTAACTTTCTTCATTTTTCCTCCAATTTATTTTCTTTAAAATTACTTTTTTATTAGTAAATTTATTGTAATTTTTTTATTAAAAGCATTACATCATCTAATATCTCCAAATTTCCATTTTGTATATCATGAGCAACACATGATTTCAAATGCCCTTCTAGCATTTGATTTCCTAAACTTTGCAGTGCCTTATTTACTGCTGCAATCTGAACTAATATATCACCACAATATCTATCATTTGCAACCATTTGATTTATACCTCTGATTTGGCCTTCTATAATATTTAATCTTTTAGTTAGATTTTTTTTTACTTCTTCGCTTCTTTTGGTGCTTCTAATATTTTCTTTATTACTTTCACAACATTTCTTTTCCATATTATCACCTCGTTAATCATTATATACCCCATAGGGGTATGTGTCAATATAAAAAAGAAAGAATATTATTCAATATTCTTTTCTATTTTTTTCTCTAATCTTTCTTCATAGTCATCTAAAAAATGATATGTGTTTTCTCCTCTTTTATACGAAATTATTGTATCTAAATTAACATTTTGAACACTGTTAAAAATATTAATATCTATATTAGCATAAACTTTTTTCATTTCTTTTATAAGAGTTTTCATTTCCTGTCTTTTAGATTTTCCATCTTCATTATGATTTTCTGTATACTCTTCTGTAAATCTGCATGCACATTGAATAAAATCTAGATTATTTCTATCTTTCCAAGCAATTACATCATCTTCCTTTACATAGTATAATGGACGTATAAGTTCCATTCCTGGATGTGATGTACTTTGAACTTTAGGCATCATTGTTTGCATTTGAGCTCCATAAAACATTCCCATTAAAATTGTTTCAATAACATCATCAAAGTGATGTCCGAAGAGCTATTTTATTACAACCAAGTTCTTTGGCCTTTTCATACAAATATCCTCTTCTCATTCTTGCACATATGTAACATGGATTATCTTCTATGTTTACTACTCTATTAAAAATATCAGTTTCAAACATTGTTATAGGTATGTTTAATAATTTACTATTGCTAATAATTTTTTCTTTGTTAAGTTCATTATAACCTGGATTCATTACAATAAATTCAAGTTCAAAATTCATTTTTCTATGTTTTTTTAATTCTTGAAAGCATTTCGCCATAAGCATTGAATCTTTTCCACCTGAAATACATACAGCTATTTTATCTCCTTCAGAAATCATCTCAAAATCACATATAGCCTTAACAAATTTTTTCCATATTTCCTTTCTAAATCTTTTAGTAATAGTTTTTTCTATTTCTTCATATTTTTCCATTAATATTCCTCTAATATCTACATTATACTTTTTGTATTTTTAAATCTATAATAACAATCTCTTATATTAGGATAATAGTCTGCAACACGCTTTAATGAACCATCTTCCATAGTTATTGTAAGGTTAGGATATGTTAATATCATTTTTTCATTATTCCAATATTTGTATATAAAATCTGCTTTTTCTTTATTATTGTATATATAATGATAATAATTTTCTGCTTCTTGTTTATTTGCTATAGGTAAATTATTTTCTACACACACTCTTGTTAAATATACATTTATAGCATATCCTGAAATAACACAATCTACAAATAAAAATATAATTAGAAAACTGACTACAACTCTTAGAAATTTTAAATTTAATTTTCCTTTTATCCAATTTATAAATTTATCTATTCTAGGATTAATTCCTTTCATTAAATAAACTCCTAAAAGTCCCCAAAAAATTGAATACAAAAAACAAATTCTACCATTTATATTTAAAAATCTATCTGAATAGTCCCACCATTTTACATTAAGTAACATCTCACCAAAAAAGCTAACTGTATATTCTACAATTGAACCAACTATAAATCCACCTGCAAATAAGGTATAGTTATTTTTGAAAAATTTATATCTTAAACTTAAAATTATAACAACAGCACCTACACCATAAATACTACAAAATGGACCATATAAAAAACTTTGTCTAGATTCAAAAACACCATAATTTAATAAAGCAAAAATAGTTTCTATTATAAAACCCAAAAAACTATATATTATAAAATAAGCAAAAACACTCCAAATTGATGTTTTCTCTGGATTTCCTATCAGTTTACTATTCTCCTCATCAATTTTCTTTAAATAACCTTTTATTTTAATTTTTTCACTATTTAATAATTTTTGTACTTCTTCTTTTTTATTTTTTACTTTTTCTTCAACATCTAATACCATATATATTTTACCGCCTTAGATAATTAAATTATTTTTCCCCCACCTAAAACAATATCATCAATATAAAATACAGCAGACTGACCTGGAGTTATTGCACGCTGTGGCTCATCAAATACAACCTTTATATTTTTATCTATTTCTACAATCTTTGCATTTGCAATTTTAGATGAATATCTAGTTTTTACTCCAACTTCTATAGGTGTTTTTATTTCATCTACCAATAATAAATTAATATTAGTAACTAAAATTTCTTTTTTATATAACTTATCCTCTTCACCTACAATTACTTCATTTTTATCTTTATTAAATCCTAAAACAAAAAGTGGAACTGGATTTGAAATTCCAAGACCCTTTCTTTGTCCTATTGTGTAATTATATAACCCTGTATGTTTTCCTAATATTTTCCCTTCTAAATTTACAATATTTCCTTCTTTAGGCTTAATATTAGAATTATCTTCTAAAAACTTTTTATAATTTCCATCTGGAATAAAACATATATCTTCACTATCTGGTTTATTAGCCACTTTTAAATCATTATCTCTTGCAATTTTTCTAATTTCTTCTTTATTTTCAAAATCAGATAATGGAAATAAAATATGTTCTATTAAACTTTTGGGAATATTCCATAAAACATAACTTTGATCTTTTTTCCCTGCATTTGATTGCTTCAATACCCATCTTCCATATTTTTCACTATACTCCGTTTTAGCATAATGACCAGTTGCAATATATTCACACCCTAATTCTTTTGCTTTTTCATACATCGCACCAAATTTCATGTATCTATTACATTCAATACATGGATTTGGTGTTTTACAATTTGCATAACAATCTATAAAGTCATCTATAACATATTTTTTAAATTTTTCTTTAAAATTTAATGTATAATGTGGTATATCTAAATAATCACACACTCTTTTTGCATCTAATGTAGAAGATGCATTACAACAACTTCCATCTAATTCTTGTTCAAATAATTTCATTGTTGTTCCTATAACTTCATATCCTTGTTTTTTTAAAAGTAGAGCAGATACGCTACTATCAACGCCTCCACTCATACCAATCAATACTTTTTTATTTTCCATATTTTATCCTTTATTTTAAAAATCCATTAATAATAGCATCTTCTGCTTCTTTTTCTGTTAAACCTAAAGTCATTAATTTGGTTAATTGTTCACCTGCTATTTTTCCAATTGCTGCCTCATGAATTAAATTTGCTTCTACATTATTAGCAATAATTTCAGGAATAGCAATTATTTTTGCAGAATCTTTAATAATAGCATCACATTCAACATGTCCGAAACATTTATCGTTTCCTATTACTTTTGAAGAAAATTCTTGTTTCGAATTCTCTGTTGCAACAGATCTTGAAGTAACTTTAGTACTTGCATTTTCTCCATTTAATTCAACTGCAAATGATGTTTTAGCAAACTGCTCACCATGTGTTAAAATTTTTTCACTTACTATTAAATTGCTATTCTCTTCAAGCACACCATTTGTTACCCTTATGGTTGAATCCACACCTTTTATTTGAACAGAATCCATTTCCATTGTAGCACCACTTTTTAAGTATACTTCTGTAACTGGATTTAATATTCTTTTTCCTGTTCCAGTTCCTTCACCATAATGTTTTTCAATATATTTTACTCTTGCTCCTTTTTCTAAAAAGAAACGGTGTATTCCATCATGCTGAGAATCTTTATGATGATCATTATGAATGCCACAACCTGCTATTATTGTTACATTGGCATTTTCACCAATATAAAAATCATTGTATACAACATCACTTAATCCACTTTCAGTTATTATTACTGGTATGTGAATAAATTCATACTTGGTATTTTCTTTAACATGTATATCAATTCCAGAAACATCTTTTTTAGTTACAATATTTACATTTTCTGTAATTTTTCTTTCAATTCCTTTACCATCTTTTCTAATATTATATGCTCCTGTAAATTCAGCATTTCCTATACCAGTTATTTCTTGTAATAATTCTATATCTTTATTATCCATCTATTGATTTTCTCCTAACTTACAACATAAAGGTTTTTCAGGAACTATTCCTAAAAGCTCATCTTTACTTCCTATTTGTTCTATTTTTCCATTTTTAATTAAAATTACTTCATCTGCTATATTTAAAATTCTTTCTTGATGAGAAATTATTAAAGTAGTTCCTTTAATAATCTTTTTCATATCTTCAAAAATTTTAATTAAATTTTGAAAACTCCATAAATCAATTCCAGCTTCTGGTTCATCAAAAACAGTAAGTTTAGAATTTCTTACTGCCACAGTTGCAATTTCAATTCTTTTTAACTCTCCACCAGATAATGAACTACTAATTTCTCTATCAACATATTCTTTAGCACATAATCCAACTTTAGATAAAATCTCGCATGCTTCTGATTTATTAATTGTTTCATTAGATGATAACTTTAGTAAATCAAACACTGTTATTCCTTTAAATCTAACAGGTTGTTGAAATGCAAAAGCAATTCCAAGCTTTGCTCTTTCATTAATAGGTAAACTTGTAATATTTTGTCCATCAAAAAAAATCTCACCAGAATCTGGCTTTTCAATTCCCATTATTATCTTAGCTAATGTTGATTTTCCAGATCCGATTTGGCCCTGTTATTACAACTAATTTATTTGTATCTATTACTAAATTAATATTATCTAATATTTTTTTATTATCTCTTTCAAAACATATATTTTTTAATTCTAACATATTTATACCTTTCCTTTTAGAGAATTTCTTACACAACATCTACATTTTTCTTTATTTATATCATAACCACAATCTAAATCATTAAAATCTAAAACCTTGTGCACATATTTGGCAAGTCTATTTAATGTATTATCTGCTAGAACTGATTTTATTTTTTCTGCTTCCTCTTCAGCGTCTTTCTTTTCAAGTTCTAAAACATCTTTAAAAAATACATAACCTATATCATAAGCTTCCAAAATTTTTTTTGCAAGATTTTCTCCAGATTCTGTTAATTCTATTGTTCCATAAGATTCATAATTTATTAAATTATTATCTTTTAAATTATTTATTGCTTTATTTACACTAGGTTTTGAACAATTCATTTTATTTGCAATATCTGTAACTCTTATATCTCCATTTTGTTTTTTCAATATATATATTGTTTTTAAATATTCTTCTAATGCCTTACTTATCATAACTTTTCTCCTTTTGTTAACTACGGCTAACATTATATTACTTTTTATTAATAAAGTCAATATAGTTCTATATAAAAAATTACATGAAAAGAGCAGACGTAATTGCCTGCTCTTAAAGCATTATTCAGTTGTATTTTTCCCATTATGGAATTTAACTCTATGCTCCCATTTTACTTTTGTTGTTAGCCTTCCGAGCTCTTTTGGCCGCATTTTTCTTTCTTTTCTTTTCAGCTTTCTCATCCTGACGCTTTTTGCGTTTATCAAGATCTTTCTGCTTGGAAGTAGGTTTGTATGATACATTAAGCTTAGCTGGAATACGTTTGATATACACATCATCGTAGAAATCTTTTTTCTTAGCATTCTGATAAATGACATACATATCGTCTCTATCAATTAAGCCAACCTCTTTAACATCTGTTTCCTCGATAGCGCGTTCTCCAAAGGTTCTCCGGTTTGATTCCTCACCATGATTAATCGCCAAGAAGATGATATTTTCAAATTGATTAATAAATTCAATACCATCATCAGCAGTAATATGGGAAGACAATTCTCGAGTAGTCTTTACGATACACTTCTTCTCAATAACCTCTCCACCAATCTTAATGGTCTCATCTCGCTTGCAATCAAGCAATTTACGAGCTAAGGTTTCCTCAGCAGCATATCCCGCTAAATGAATCATAGCATTTTTCATTCCAAGGTAAATGGGCACGTAATGATGTGCTGGACCATTGGAGAGCATTCCCGAAGTTGTTATAACAACCTTAGGTCTTCCATCATATGGAAGGTGTGCTCTATCCTTAGGTGTCACAAATTCAACACACTTCGGAAGAAAATCTGCCTTAGACGGGTTATACCATGACAGAATAGACTGATATTTCTGAGTTGTTTTGATACCCAAAGGTCCATCTACACAAATGACGTAGCCTTCTGGAATAAGCCCCTCATCCTCCAAACATTTGAAGAAATAAAGCATTTCCTGCATACGCCCCTGTGCAAAAGCACCAATCAGAATATCCTGCTTTTTGGAAAATGCTGTAAGGACATTGTCCCTAAAACATTTCTTAATCTCGTTTGCATTTGTACTACCATAGGTAGACTCGTGCACCATGATAAGCGGTAACTTCCTAAGCCATTTAGGCAAAGGTGGAACTTCATAGAAACAGTTTTTCATACGGTAGTCGCCAGTAAAGAAGAAGTTGATATTCTGCATTCCTTCCCAGCAACACTGCACTAAAACCATTCCAGCACCCAGAATATGACCATTTTCAAAATAAGTCATTTTAATTCCAGGTAGAATCTCCAGGGTTTTACGATAAGAAACACCATAAAAAAGGTCTATCGCTTTTTCAACATCTTCTGCATAGTACAAAGGTCTGAACTTGTCTGCCTCTTCAGGATATCTCTGCCGCATATCTTCTGCATTTTCATCCTGCTGTTCGCAAGCATCATACAGAAATGGCGGGCACAGCTCCTGTGTGATTTTCGTCATATAAATCTTGTTTCGATAACCATTCCGAACAAATTTCGGTATAAGCCCTGTATGATCGATGTGATTATGAGTGATAATCATAGCATCAATATTTTCAGGATCAAGGTCATCTACGTAGTTCAGATAGCGATACTTTATTTCCTGAAAATAGCCACAGTCGACCAAAATCCGTCTTTTAGTACCATCCGGAAACTCAACGACAAGTAAAAGCCGAGATCCAGTAACTTCGTTGTGATAAGCGCTTAAATAAGCTCTAAACGCAGGTTTATTCTTCATAAAATATCCTCTCCTTATTGAAAAATCTCGTTTTTAGAGTTACTCCCACTTTGGTTAACAAATATAAAACTAATGCCTTTTTAATAAAGCAAAAAAGTTTTTTAGCTTCTATCTGTTCACACAAGGTGTTTTGTCTTTGACATTATACCACGGATACGCCCATATTTCAAACAAATTTGCGAATTTAGCAAAAAAAATAGCATATTTTTGAAAAATACGCTATTTTCTTATTATTTTAGTTTACATTTATAATTAGATTTCTACATATCCGCCTATCATTTTGCTTAATTTAGCATTTTTAACATAGTTACGTCCACCTGAAATAACAACTTTATCTCCTGATTCTAAAATTCCTTTTTCTTTTAATTTTTCAAGTCCAGCTTCTACTGTATTATCTATAGAATCTTTTGGATCAACATATATTGGATGAATATTCCAAGCTAATCCTAATTGACGGAATGTTCTCTTATTATCTGTAATAGCTAAAATTGGGCATCCTGCTCCCATACCTGCTAATCTTCTTGCAGAATCTCCTGTATGAGTATAAGCAACAATTGCATCAGCATTTGTATTTTTAGCAATTATACATGTAGAATATGTGATATTATCTTCTAATGTATTTAATTCTATTTTTTCTTTATCATCAAATCTTTTCCAGTAATTAATTTCTGGTTCTACTCTATTTGCTATTTTAACCATTGTTTGGATACATTCTAATGGATATTTACCCATAGCACATTCTCCTGAAAGCATTATAGCACTTGTTCTATCATAAATAGCATTTGCAACGTCTGATGCTTCAGCTCTTGTTGGTAATGGGTTGCTCATCATTGATTCTAGCATTTGTGTAGCTGTTATAGCTGGTTTATAGCATCTATTTGATAATTTAATAAATCTTTTTTGCATTACTGGTGGTTCTGTGAAATCTGTTTCTGTAGCCATATCCCCACGTGCAATCATTTGAGCATCAGCAACACGAACGATATCTTCCATATTTGTTAAACCTTCAACGTTTTCAACTTTTGTTATTATTTTGATATCTTTTCCACCATTTTCATCTAATACTTTTCTAACTTGTGCAATATCATCTAAGTTTCTTGCAAATGAAATTGCAACATAATCATATTCATGTTCACAAGCAGCTTTTAAATCATTAATATCTTTTTCAGCTAAAGCTGGTAAACGAATTATTGTACCTGGTAAGTTCATTGTTTTTCTACTTCCTAAAGGATTTCCATGAACTACTGTACAAACTATATCTTTATCTACTACTTCATCAACTTTTAATTCAATAGCACCATCATCAATTAATATTTTTGTACCTGGCTCAACATCTTTATATAGTTCTTTATAAGATACAGAAACTCTATTCTCATCTCCTGTAATGTCTTCATTTACTAATGTAAATTTTTGTCCATCTTGTATTTTTATTTTATCATTTTTTCCAGTATATAACATTCCTGTTCTTATTTCTGGACCTTTCATGTCAAGAATCATTGGAATTGGTAATTCTTTTTCATTTCTTATTTTTATGATTTCGTTTGTTTTCCATTCTTGTTCATCATAACTTCCATGAGAATAGTTTACTCTACAAACGTTTAATCCAGCTTCAAACAATTCTTCTAATCTTGTTTCACTAGCTGGTCCGATAGTTCCTACTATCTTTGTTTTTCTTAAATTTGATTTCATTTTAATTCTCCCCTATCTAAGATATTTTAACCAATGTTTAGTATACACAATTTATCAACTAAATTCAAGTATTTTAAACAATTTTCTTTTAATATTTTACAAATTTCTTCATATATTTGTAATTATATGCAAAATAATTTATTTCAGCTCCTATTAATATAATAAACATACATACATAAACCCACATCATTATTAAAATAATAGATGTTAAGCTACCATATGTATTAGAAAAACCTTCAAATAAATTTATATATATTGAAAAAAACCATGAAACTACATACCATGCAATTGATGAAAATGCAGCTCCGATAATTTGAGATTTCATTGGTAATTTATGTTTTGGAATAAATTTATATATAAATAAAAACACAATAAACATTGGAATTACCAGTAAAAAGCCTCTAATCTTCAAAATATATGATATAAAACCACTTAAAGCTTCTATTTTATTATTAAATATATTATGAATTCTTTCTCCTAGTAACATTATTAATAAAAATGCTATTATTGATATTATAAAAATCAATGTATATAATATTCCTTCAGCTCTTATTATAATATTGACTTTAGTTTTTTTGGTTCCATATATATGTCTTAATCCTTTACTTAAATAATAAAATCCTTGGCTTGAAGACCATAATGCAAGAAGTACAGAAATTGAGATTGTTCCAAAAGACTTTGTATAAACTTCTTCGATTATATTAACTATTGTATCATTCATTGAATTTGGTATAACTTGACCTAACCAATAATATATATTTTCCTTCTCAACAGATGTAAACTGTATTAATGTTAAAAAGAAAATTATAAAAGGTATAAATGAAAATATTGTAAAATATGCACATTCTGCTGCATATTCGCTTATATGGTCATCTTGCATTTTTTCAAAAAATTTTTTTGGTACCAATAATTTATCTGACATTTAATCCTCCAAATTTATTTTTTCCATCTATTACATTTTTAAACATCAAATTAACGACCATCATCAATATCTTTCTCTTTTACTTTTAAAATATTTTTTAAATCTTCTAATTTTCTTATTTGATATTTACATCTATATTTATTATTAATTTCATTATTATAATTGCACCAGCAAGTATCTAATCCATTTTCTAATCCACCTTTTATGTCTTTATCTAAATCATCACCAACAAAAAGAATTTCTTTTTTATCTTGAATACCAACTTTTTTCATTAAACCTTCATAAAAAATCGGATGTGGTTTCATAAATCCAACTTCCTCTGCTGAAAATATTGTATTAATATAATTGGTTATTCCTAATTTTTCTATCTTTGTTTCAAGTGGAATTCTTGGTCCATTTGTTGCTATTGCTAGCTTATATCCATTTTCTGATAAATATTTTATTAACTCAAAAGCTCCTGGACGTGCAACAACTTTTTCTTTCATTCCTTCCATATACACATTATTAAGTTCTACTGCTTCCTCATAAGATATATTTCCTTCTCCAAAGTATTTAATAAATCTACTTGCTCTCATCCATTCTGTTTTTTTTACTTTATCATCATCATAAGGAGTAATAATTTTTCCAGCAGCCCTATCTCTCCAAGTTTGAACATCTATTTGATGAAATCTCAAAAAATCTTCTTCTGTAAATTCTTCATTCCTATATTTCATTGCAATACTAAATGCACTTCTAGTATTTTCTAAATCATCAGTTAAAGTATCATCTAAATCGAATATTATTGTTTTATACATATTATTTCTCCTTATATTATTTTAATTAGTAAAGAAATCTATTATATTCATTGTATTATCTGTTGTTGTTTTATAAATCTCTGTATAACCACATTTAATACAGCTAATAGTAATAAATTTTTTATTTTGAACATCAAATATTTTAGCAAAATTTCCTCCAGTAGCTTGAAATTGATCTTTTTCAAATTCAGCATTTCCACACTTTATACATTTCCAATCTGACATAGACTATTCTCCTTTTTTATTATTTTTTAAGTTTATCTATTATATCAAAAAAGTTCATAAAAGTCTATATATAAGGAATGGTTATAGAATTATAAATTATTATATTAAATAAAAAAACAAAATAATATTAAAAAAGAGATATAATTTAGATTTATTTCTAAACTATATCTCTTTTTCCTATCCCTTTTTTCTGATTCGAACAGAAAATCTCTTATTATTTTACTTCCGACTAAGTAAAAAAGGTATAAAAAAATCTGGCGACGTCCTATTTTCCCAACAAGGTAACTCGTAAGTATCTTCGGCACCCAGGAGCTTGACTTCTGTGTTCGGCATGGGAACAGGTATTTCCTCCTCGTTATTATCACCAGAA
>Ga0073908_1001481_pt1 | contig 33293 bp, 20 predicted proteins | sample MucameincwithD2O_FD_65484 | JGI IMG/M metagenome (GOLD analysis project Ga0073908, IMG submission 65484) | Mouse cecum microbial communities from Vienna, Austria - Mucus amended microcosms incubated with D2O | ecosystem: Host-associated > Mammals > Digestive system > Large intestine > Cecum... | reverse complement strand
CCGGAGGGCGGCCGCTACGGGCGCATGGACGGCACCGGCGACTTGGACGGCTACGCCGAGGAGCCGGCGGCCATGAACCCCTTCTACGCGGTGACCACGCCCCGGCTCGGCCTCGACTTCGCCGCCATGGTGCCCGCCATGCAGCGCATCTACCTGGAGCACGGCGTGACCACCTGCCAGGACGGCGCCACCGCCCCCGACATGGCCGGCGTGCTCGTGTCGCTCGCGAAGGCGGGGCTTCTGAAGATGGACATCGTCGCCTACCCCATGTGGGGCACCGACGCCATGGCCACGCTGGCCGCCAACCCCGAGTACGACAGCCAGGACTACCACGGCCACTTCCGCTTCGGCGGCCTGAAGATGTTCCTGGACGGCTCGCCCCAGGGCCTGACCGCCTGGATGACCGAGCCCTATGTGGAGGGCCCCGACGGCGAGAGGGACTGGGTGGCCTACGGCACCATGACCGACGAGGACGCCGCCGCCTTCGCGAAGACCGCCATCGACTCGAACCACCAGCTTTTGTGCCACTGCAACGGCGACGCGGCGGCCGACCAGCTGCTGCGCGTGTACGAGGCCGCCCGCGACGCCTCGGATAACCCGGACAAGATGGCCCTGCGCCCGGTGATGATCCACGCCCAGACCGCGCGCGCCGACCAGTACGAGAAGATGGCCGAGATCGGCATGATCCCCTCGATCTTCTCATCCCATATCTGGTACTGGGGCGACGCGCACCTGCGCAACCTCGGCCCCGCGCGCGGCGGCCGCGTGAGCGCCTGCGGCGACGCGGCGCGGGCGGGTCTGCTCTTCACCCTGCACACCGACACCCCGGTGCTGCGCCCGAACCTGTTGGAGGCCGCCTGGTGCGCCGTGAACCGCGTCACCAAGGCCGGCGCGCAGCTGGACGAGGACCAGAAGGTCACCCCCTACGAGGCCATGCGCGCCATCACCTTCAACGGCGCCTACCAGTACGGCGAGGAGGCCGACAAGGGCACGCTGGAGGCGGGCAAGCTGGCCGACCTCGTGGTGCTCGACCGCAACCCGCTCGCCGTGGACCCGCGCGAGATCCGCGACATCCAGGTGCTCGCCACCATCAAGGAGGGCGAGACCCTCTACGAGCGCGACGGCCAGTAGGCCCGCACGCTTCCGCCCGCCGGCCGGGTACGACTCAGGGGAGGCCTTCGCGGCCTCCCCTTTTTGATGCGCCGAACGCAGTGCGGGAACAGGCTGCGAACCGACCGAGCAATCGCGACGAATGCGCAGCAGTTCGGCCGGGCGGATGCCGGGAATGCGAAGCGATGCGGCCGCAGGGGCAGCGGGAAGGGGCGCAGGCTCGGTCGCTCGGCCACCGAGCCTGCGCGTCGGTTTTCCTATTCGGGGAAACCGACGAAGAAGCCGTCGTCGCTCACAAGATCGGAGGTATCGGCATAGTCCTCCACAAGGCGCTTGAACCGCTGCGTGAGGGGCATGAGGTCGCCCCGATCGACCTCGGCCACGACGAGCACCGCCGCCATGGTGCAGCCGACAGCCTCGTTGCGCGCCTCCTCTTCCAACTGGTAGATGCGAATGGCCGTGGAGACGACGCCCGAGCCGCACCAGGCGAACACGAGGGTGCGATCCCGCACGAGGGAGAGCGTCCAGAAAAGCCACGAGAAGCGATCGAAGTCCATGGCGATGAGCCCATCGTCCGAAAGCGCGCGGTACAGGCCGCGAAGGAGGCTGTCGGGCGCGGACTGGCAGCGCAGGACCTGGCGCTCCCACGGAGCGCGCACCTCCCGGCCCCGGTGCCACAGGGGCACCGAGGCGATGATGTGATCGATGTCGCTGCGGCTCACGGCCGGCGAGATGGTCACGCTGGGGAAGTCCACATCCAAAGGCTCGAAGGCCACGAGGAAGTCGAAGCGGTCGTGCAGGCGGCAGGCGGGCGCCGCGGTTGTGGCGAGCACCTCGTTTTCCGTCAGCACATCTGCCACCGACAGGCGCGAGGAGAGCTTCTCCATGCGGTGCGCGCCCCACAGGGCCAGATCGATGCCGCAGTTCACCACCAGCCCCACCCGATAGCAGCGCATGGCCCCGGTGGCCTCCAGGTAATCCAGCAGCACGAGAACGAGTCGGGCGTAATCGGGGCTGAACAGGGCCGCCTCCACGAGCGAGGGCACCTCGCACAGCACCGAGGACAAAAGCAGCGCGCCGTCCATGGCCTCGTACTTCACGGCGCTCTCGTTGGGGTTCGGGGCCAGAAGCTCGCAGGAGCGCCGGGCCAGGCCGCTCTCCAGCAGAATGGCCAGGGGCTTGCCCATGTCCTCGGGCAAGGGCGCGCCAAAGGCCCCCTCCAGCGCAGCCGCGATGTCATCCACGATGGCCCGGGCCCGCTCGCTCGGCTCGTAGGCCTCCATGGCCGCCAGGCTCCACTGCCAGGTGCAGCAGTTCGCCATGTCGCGCAGAAGCCCCATCTCCGCCTGGCTCACGGCGATGGAGAAGTGGCGCTCCAGGCGGCGGCGCAGGTAGGCGAAGAACTGGGTCGGTTCCCCGTCGTCGCGCCAGTGGCGCAAGCCGCAGCCGAGCTTGATGCGCGTGACCATGATGCAGAGGTAGACGCTGAACTGCCACTGGGCGTTGCTGGAGAACTCGAAGCCCAGATCGCGCTCCATCTCGTCGATGCAGCGCTCGAGGAACTGCCGGTCGTAGGGGTCCATGGCACCGAGCAGCGAGGGAATGATACGGCGGCGCACGGCCTGGGCCGGGAAGGAGAACAGCATGGACATGACGAAGCCGCGGATGGTCCACTCCGGTCCCTCCACGGCGACGGTCCGCCCCGCCGACAGCCTCAGGCCGCTCACGGCAAGCACCCCTTCCCACCAGTGCAGGTCGGCCTGGATCTGCTGCTTGTTGCGGAACAGGCGCCGGGCGAGGCCGTCGGCGCTATGGGGGCCGGGACAGCAGGTGAGGGCGATCATCTCCTGGCACAGGCGCTCGTAGCGCGGGTGCATCTCGGCCTCGCTCTCGCCGAGGAGGCGCACCAGCCGGTTCTCCTCGCCGACCGCGAGCGCGAGGCGCAACCCGGCGCCCCGCTGGCGGCCGACCCGCGTGGCGAAGCCCTCGTGCTCGAGAAACGCGTTGAGCGCCTTCACATCGCTGCGCACCGTGCGGTCCGAGCAGCCGAGCTCGCGGCCGAAGTCGGCGGACGTCTTGTAGTCGCCGGCATCAAGCAGCGCCCGCAAAAGCGCTCCCTGCCTGCTGTTCATGGCCCCTCCTCTGCCCTATCGGCACCTGAGCGAATCGCTCACAGAACCAGTGTAGCCCCGCCGACGGCGCCGAGGGCGACGATACCGTGGCAAGATGGCAACAGTTGGAAGAGATTCCCCGGGACACGGCCGCCCGCACCGTCCCTTGGAGGAAAATCTCTGAGTGAAACGGGCAAGATATTGGGTTTCGCAACTCGCGAGTCCGCAACCGGTTGAGAGGTTCACTATGGCGACTATGGCTCTCGCCGCTGATCGCAGCGACCAGCGGCCCGCAACGATCCCGCAGGCAAGCTACGGGCCCTTGGCCGTGTTGGCCCTGGCCCAGATCGGCACCTCCAGCGACAGCGCGGCCATGAACCTGGCCACGGCGAGCCTCGTGGGGTCGCTCGGGGCCACCCTCGACGACATCCAGGTGGCCACGGCCCTGTTCTCGCTCATTGCCGGCGCCTTCATGATCGCCGGCGGCCTCATCGGCGTCACCATCGGGCTGCGCCGGGGGCTGGCCGCAGGGCTTTCCATGGCGCTCGTCGGCGAACTCATCGCCACGCTGTCTCCCAACATCGCCGTGTTCACCTGGGGCGGCCGCGTCGTCATGGCGCTCGGCGCATGCCTGGTGACCCCGGCTGTGCTGGGTCTGGTGGCCGCGCTGTACCAGGGACGCCAACGGGCCATCGCCTTCGGCACCATCGCCGGAGCGGCGGCGCTTTCCACCCTGTCGCCTTTGGCCTTGGGCGCGGTCATGGACCAAGCCGGCTTCCGCCTCACCTTCGCCATCATGGCCGCCTACTTCGCCAACGTGCTGTGCTGCACGCGTCTCGTGCCGGCCACCCCGCCGGCCGGCAGGCACGCCCGCTTCGACGTGGCCGGCACTGCCGTGGCCGCGCTCGGCCTGGGACTCGCGCTGCTCGGCGTGTCGCACCTGTCGGACTGGGGCATCCTCGCCCCGCAGAAGATGTGCCCCTTCACCGTGTTCGGCATGGCCCCCACCCTGCCGGCCATCGTGGCGGGGCTTCTGCTGCTCGGCCTGCTCGTGCCCACCGAGCGCCGGGCCGAGCGCCGGGGCAACCCGCTCATTCCCACGGTCTTCGTCACCTCGAAGGGGGTGCGCGCCGGCCTGGCCGCGGTGTTCGTGCCGTTCTTCTACATGGGCGCCGTGGGCATCTTGGCCACGCCCTACCTGCAGCTCGTCACTGGATTCACGGCCCTGCAGACGGGCCTCCTGTCGCTGCTCTCGGGCATTCCGATGTTCCTTCTGGCCACCTTCCTGCCCAAGCTGGCACCGCACCTGTCCTCGCGGCTCATCATCCGCGCCGGGTTCGTCGCCCTCGCCTGCGCCTGCGGCCTCATGGCCCTCGGCGTGCAGCAGCACGGGGTGACGCTGCCGCTGTTCTTGGGCATGGCGCTCGGCGGCTTCGGCGTAGGCGCCGTGAACTCCCAGGCCAACAACGCCGTGGCCTGTTCGGTGAGCCGCAAGGAGGCCGAGCAGTCCGGCGGCATCCAGGGGGCGGCCCGCTCCATCGGCCTGGCCCTCGGCACCGCGCTCGCGGGCACGTGCCTTCTGCTCACCATGGCCGGCGGCTTCACTACCCTCGCCGTCGAGGGCGGCGTGCAGCACGACCTCATGGCCGCCGCCACCGACCGGGCCTCCACCCTCATGGCCGACGATGCCTTCGACGAGCTCACCGCCCAGTGGGGCGCGAGCGAGGACCAGGCCGCCAAGCTCGTGGAGGCGAAGTCGGCCGCGCAATCCAATGCCATGCGCCTTACCTTCGGCGCCCTCGGCTGCGTGGTGCTCCTCAGTTTGCTGACCACGCGCAACCTCGTGGAGACCGCCGCTCCCAAGAGCCCCGGAAAGACCCTGGGAACCGAGCGGGCCGAGAGCGCTACCCGCGCCTAGCCCCACAGAAGAGAAGGAGCCGCACGCTCTGCCAAAGCCGTGAGCGCCGTGCGGGCGCTCCTAGCCGGTCCTCGCTCTCGCGAGACACTGTTCCTGGCCGGGCGAGCATTACCGGCCCGCGCCCCCATGCCTCGGCACGCAAAAAGGGAACCCGCCGAGGCGGGCTCCCTTGGGCTTGGGCTATATGTCGTCGGCGGAACTAGGCGAGTTCGTCGGCGGAGTAGGCGTCCTGGCCGAGGCGCACTTCCTTGCCCTCCTTGATGAGCTGGCGGTACTCGGCAGTAGCCGTGAACACCACGTCGGAAGAGGAGTTCAGACCGGTCTCGCAGGAATCCTGGATGACGCCGATGATGAAGCCGATGCCCACCACCTGCATGGCGATGTCGTTGGTGATGCCGAACAGGGCGCAGCACATGGGGATGAGCAGCAGCGAGCCGCCGGCCACACCGGAGGCGCCGCAGGCGGACACGGCGGCCAGCACGCAGAGGATGAGCGCGGTCACCGGATCGACGGCCAGGTTGATGGTCTGGCAGGCGGCCATGGTCATCACCGTGATGGTGACGGCGGCGCCGGCCATGTTGATGGTGGCCCCCAGCGGGATGGAGACCGAGTAGTTGTCCTTGTTCAGGCTGAGCTTGCGGCACAGCTCCATGTTCACGGGGATGTTCGCCGCCGAGCTGCGAGTGAAAAACGCGGTGAGGCCCGAGTCCTTCAGGCAGCGCAGCACGAGCGGATAAGGGTTCTTGCGGGTGCACACCCACACGATGAGCGGGTTGGTGACGAGCGCGATGACGAGCATGCAGGCCACGAGTACCAGGATAAGGTGGCCGTACTCGAAGAAGATATCGGTGCCGGAGGTGCTGACCGAGGCGTACACGAGGCCGAGGATGCCGAAGGGGGCCAGGTTGATGACCCAGCGCACGGCCTTGGACACGGCGTCGGAGATGGCGGTAAACACTTCCTTGGTGCGCTCGCCGGCAGCGCGCAGGGCGATGCCGAGAACCACGGCCCAGGCGAGGATGCCCACGTAGTTGGCGTTCATGAGCGCGTCGACCGGATTCGCCACGATATTCATGAGCAGAGTGGTGAGCACTTCCCCGATGCCCTCGGGAGCGGCCTGCTCCACCATGGAAGAGGTGTCCAGGGTGAGGGCGGAGGGGAACAGCTCGCTGCCGATAAGGGCCACGATAGCGGCCACAAGGGTGCTTATCACATAGAGAACGACGACGGTCTTCATGGTGCCGGCGCCCTCGGCGTTGCACAGGGCGCTGATGACCAGGAAGAACACGAGAACGGGTGCCACGGCTTTCAGAGCGCCCACGAACAGCGAGCCCAAAAGCGTGATGACGTCGGTCCAGGGCTGCACGTTGGGGACGAGCAGCGCCAGAACAATGCCGATAACAAGACCAACGAGAATGCGCTTGATGAGGCTGATCTCGTTGTACTTCCTGAATACTGCGGGGACTGCCAAGGTGATTCTCCTTTTTCTTCGCACGCGCCGTGCCCGACGCGTCCCGGCGGCCGGCTCGAAGGCCGGAGGGAAAGCATGGTGCGGGCGAAAGGACTTGAACCTTCACGGGGGTTGCCCACCAGAACCTAAATCTGGCGCGTCTGCCAATTCCGCCACGCCCGCATTGCCGAATTAGCGGCGATGAGCTTCGTCGCGTCGCTCTATAATAGCAAAAGACCCGCCCTGACAAGGGGTCAACGGCCAATTACCGTATTTGGGATACGCCTCTTCGGGGACGGGAATCCGCGCGGATCGCACGGAGCGGAGCAGCGGAGGAAAAGAAAGAACCCTCCGAGAGGAGGGTTCCGAACGTTCATGGCTCCCCGGGTAGGATTCGAACCTACAACCCTTCGGTTAACAGCCGAATGCTCTGCCGTTGAGCTACCGAGGAATGTCGGCGGGGCTTCTCGCCCTCAGCGCAAGATAGAATTATACCGAAGCGCCCCGGGTTTGCAAGAACTTTTTTGGTCGATGATGAAAATAGTTCTCACCGGCCGCCGGACGGCTCCGAGTGCCGGTCGGCTGTGCCCCGTGTCGGTCGGATGCAGCTTCAGGCATCGGCCCCCGCCTCCGCCGAGACAGCCCGCCGCACCAGGTAGCAATGGTGAATGCGCGGGTTGCGCTCGAAATCGTGCGGGATGGTGCTCGCCGTGATGTCCTCGATTTCCACGCCAGCGCGCGCCAGCGCCTCGGTGTCGGGCTTGAAGGCGCGCAGGTTGCACGAGAACACTGCCACGCCGTCTTTCGCCAGCAGCCGCGAGACGCCGATGAGCAGCTCGGCGTGATCGCGCTGCACATCCCACGTGCGCCGGCCCATGGCCTTGGAGTTCGAGAACGTGGGAGGATCAACGAAGATGAGATCCCACTGGCGCCGCTCGCGCCGGGCCTCCTGGATCCAGCGCACCGCATCGGCCCGCACGAGCTCGTGGCGCGGCCGACGGCTCGCGCCGCCCCTCCGGCCCGCCGCGCCGCGGCCATCCCGCTCCGCGGCAAGGACGGCGGGGAAACCGTTGGCCTCCATGTTGCGGGCCGCCCAGTCGAGATAGGTTTGGGAGAGATCCACCGTGGTCGTGGACGATGCACCGCCGGCCGCCGCATGCAGAGTGGCGACCCCCGTGTAGGCGAACAGGTTCAAGAAGCGCTTGCCCGCGGCCATCTTCCCCACCATCTCGCGGGTCGTGCGATGGTCGAGGAAGATGCCGGTATCCAGGTAGCCGCCCAAGTCGATCTCGCAGATGAGGCCGTCCTCGCTCGTGTGGGTCACGTAGCTGCGGCCGCCGGCATCGCGGTACTGGCCGCCCCCGCGCGCCCGCACGCGGGCTTTGGAGAACACGTGGTCGGGCCGGATGCCGAGCACGGCGGGCACCACGGCGAGCACGTCCTCGAAGCGGGCGCGGGCCAGAGCCTCGTCTACCGACTTGGGCGCGGCGTACTCGGCCACATGGGCGTAGAGGATGCCCTCGGACTCGGCCGCGCCCTCGTACAGATCGATGGCGCAGGCGTACTCGGGCAGATCGCCGTCGTAGAGGCGGTAGCAGGCCACGCCCTCCCGAGCGGCCCACTTGCGTCGCTCCCGGGCCACCTTGCGCAGACGAGCGGCGAACTGGGCGACCCCGGCGTCGTTCACCTCCACGGAAAGCTCGGTGCCGCCGGCGGGGTTGGGCACGAGTATAACGGCCGGCTCTCGCGGCGGCACGGCGAAGATCTCGACGACGGCCTCGGTGCGACCGACCCCAAGGGCAAACCGCTTTTCCGGCGCCGCCCCGAATCGGGACGCGAACGCACCGGAGCCCGCGAAGCCGAAGCGCGATCCGGCCGGCGCCCGCCGCGCTGCGGCAACGCAGGCGGCCTGCTCGGCCACGGCGCGAGCATCGTCGTCCCGGGAGGGCGGGGCGGCGTTCGCGACAACGAGGGCCGCGCCCTCCCCGGCAGCCCGAGCCACAACGGCGCCCAGGCGCCGCTCCACCGCGGCGGCATCCCCAGAGGCCGCCTCCACGCTGGCCACGGCCCGAAGCCCGGCGGCCCGCAGGTGCTGGCGGGCGCGCGCGATGGCCGGCGACGACTCCGAGAGCCCCACGACGGCCACGCTTTCCTGGTCGGGCGCATCTGAGGCCGCATACGCGGCCCGCTCGGCGCCGAGCACGCGCTCAAGGCCCGCCTCCAACCGGTTATCGGCCTCGGCGAGCATGTCGTCCCAGGCCTCGGCATCGGTGCGGGCCCAGCCGGAGAAGCCCCAACGATCGCGCACGAGGCCCGGCGCCTGGTCCACGAGCATGGCCGCCGCCTCGCACACGAGGATGCCGTCGTCGGCCGCCGGATCGAGCAGCCCCCAGCCCTTCTCGAGCAGCGCGGCTGCGTCGAGCGCCGCGAGCAGCGCGGCGGCCTGGGCCACGGCCACGGGAGTCTCGGCCCCGTCGCGGTCGTCCAGGTAGCTGCGGCGCGAGAGCGAGCGGCCCGACAGATCCAGCGACACCGTCGCCCGGGCCCCTTTCAGGCGCACCTCGATGAGCGCGTCGGGACGGCCCGCGTCCACATCGGGACGGCTCCCCCGCGCCTCCACCAGCCGGTCGCACAGAGCGTCTTTCACCTTCAAAGCCGTGAACTGCGTGTTGCGCAGCTCGTCATTGGTGCCGTGGGCCCGTACGGCGATGCTCGCCCCGACCGCGATCTCATCCTCCCAAGCAAGGTCTCGCACTCCGCTGTACAGGGCCTCGCCATCGCGGGCGTCCACGCGGCCCACGACGACGTTGACGCGCCCCGCCAACCGCGACCACAGGCACACGCGCAGGCCCGCAGCCGGCTTTCCGTAGAAAGCCGCTCCACCGGCCAGGGGCCGAACCTTGCGCACGCCAAGGCCTCGCAGCTCGTCGGCAAGAAGCCCCTCCACCCCCGGCGGGCACGTTGCGAAGAACTCGCAGTCCTCGAACCTCGTATCGCGACCCTCGCCCATGGTTTCAACCGCCTTACTCTCAAATTCGATGTCGATTTCAGCTGAAACGCAGCCTAGAAACGAAAGTGCCCGCAACCGAGAGGCTGCGGGCACCCGGATACGCTAGTCCTCCAGGTAGTCCTTCAGCTTGCTGGACCGGGAGGGATGCCTCAGCTTCGCCAGGGTCTTGCTCTCGATCTGGCGGATGCGCTCGCGGGTGACGCCGAACTCGCGGCCCACCTCCTCCAGGGTGCGCGGATGGCCGTCCTCCAGGCCGAAGCGCAGGCTGATGACCTTGCGCTCGCGCTCGGCCAGGCCCTCCAGCACCTTGGCCAGCTGCTCCTGCAACATGGAGAAGCTGGCGGCGTCGGGGGGCACCACGGCGGCGTCGTCCTCGATGAAGTCGCCGAGCTGGGAGTCCTCCTCCTCGCCGATGGGGGTCTCCAGGCTCACCGGCTCCTGGGAGATCTTCTGGATCTCGCGCACGCGCTCGGCGGTCAGCCCCATCTCCTCGCCGATCTCCTCGGGGGTTGGCTCGCGGCCGAGCTCCTGCAATAGCTGGCGCTGGATGCGCACGAGCTTGTTGATGGTCTCCACCATGTGCACGGGAATGCGGATGGTGCGGGCCTGGTCGGCGATGGCGCGGGTGATGGCCTGGCGGATCCACCAGGTGGCGTAGGTGGAGAACTTGAAGCCCTTGGTATAGTCGAACTTCTCCACGGCGCGGATGAGGCCCAGGTTGCCCTCCTGGATGAGGTCCAAAAACAGCATGCCGCGGCCCACGTAGCGCTTGGCGATGGACACCACGAGGCGCAGGTTGGCCTCGATGAGCTGCTGCTTGGCGTCCAGGCCCACCTGCTCGATGCGCGAGAGGCGGCGCTTCTCGCGGCGCTCCAGCTCGATACCGTCGGCCTCGGCCTTCTCCAGCTCCTCGGTGGCGGCCACGCCGGCCTCGATCTTCATGGCGAGATCGATCTCCTCGGCGGCGGTGAGCAGCGGCACCTTGCCGATTTCCTTCAGGTACATGCGCACCGGATCGCCCGTGAGCATGGTCACGCCGGCATCGGGATTGCGCTTGGCGCGCACGCGGGCACGGGCGCGGGTGCGGGGCGTCACCTTGGGCAGAGCCGCCGCCTCCACCGTGGCCTTCAGCTCGTCCTCGGGAATGCCGTCCAGCAGATCTTCCTCGGAATCGATGCCGGCCTCGATCTTGTCCTCAGTCAGGTTGTCCGCCGAGGAATCGCCCGCCGCGCTCGCCGGCGGCTCGGCGTTGTCCATGTCGTCGTCATCGATCTCGTCGATCTCCTCGACGTCTTCGGCCACGATGACCTCTTCGATGTCTTTCTCAGGATTCTTGGCAGCATCAGCCACGGAAAAGTCCTTTCTCTGGTGCCTGCGCCCGATTTTGGGCATGAAAATGCAATTCTGGCGCAGAGATACAGCAGAGAAGAATACTACAACCGCCAGCCGCCTTCAAGGGAAAAGCTCCCACAAGTTGCAATATTACAGCGGAGGGCATTTTCCACGGAATCGCCACGCATCATCGAAGATCGGCCAGCTTGTAGCCTACGCGCCAGACCGTTACCAAGTAGCGGGGCTTGGAGGGGTCGTCCTCGATCTTCTCCCGTATTTTGCGCACCATGACGGTGATGGAGTTCGGATCGGCCGCCTCCTTGCTGCCCCAGAGCGCCTCCAGGATCTGATCGCGCGTGAAGACGGAGCCCGCATCGGAGGCGAGCACCTCCAAAAGCTCGATCTCGCGGGACGACAGTGCCACCGGCTCGCCGCCGAGTCGCACGTCGTACTTGCCGAAGTGGATCTCCAAATCGCCCGTGCGGAACAGCTCGGCGCGATGGTCCGGCATCGCGCCCTCCCGCTCGCGCTGGCGGCGGCGCAGATGGGCGTTCAGACGCAGCAGCAGCTCCTCGGGCTGGAAGGGCTTTACCAGATAGTCGTCGGCCCCGGCCTTGAAGCCGATGGACTTATCGACGATGTCGCCTTTGGCGGTGAGGAACATGACGGGCACCTTGCGGCCTTCCGCACGGATGATCTCGCAGATCTCGAAGCCGTTGATGTCGGGCAGCATGACGTCCAGAATGAGGAAGTCGGGACGCTCGGCGCGCAGCATCTCAAGCCCCTCGGCGCCGCTTCCGGCGTAGCAGAAGTCGTAGCCGCCGCGGCGGGCGATCTGATCGATAAGCACCTGCATCGACGCATCGTCGTCGATGAGCATCACTTTAGTCATGGACATCCTCCTCTTCCAAGGGCAGCACGACGGAAAACCGCGAGCCGCGCCCCGGCTCGCTTTCCACCGACACCGCGCCTCCCATCATCGCCACCAGGTCTTTCACCAGGGAAAGCCCCAAGCCGCTGCCGCCGTAGCGGCGCACCGTCGACATGTTCTCCTGGCGGAAGCGCTCGAAGATGAGCTCTTGGGCCTCAGCGGGAATGCCGATGCCCGTGTCAGCCACCTCGAGCACCACCGCGCGGCCCCCGCCCGACGCAGCGGTTCGCCCCTCGCCGGATGCGACCGCGCGACCCTTGCCGGGTGCGGCGGCCATCCCGGCCGGGCAGCCCGCCTCGGCGCGCACGCGCACTGTAACCGTACCGCCGGGCTCGGTGAACTTCACGGCGTTGCTCGTCAGGTTCGCGAGCACGCGGCGCAGCTTCTCCCAATCGCCCATGATAAGCGGCACATCCGGATCGACGCGCGTGGAGAAGGCAACGTCCTTCTTGCGCGCCACCGGCTCCATGGCCGATTCCACCATACCCACCAAATCGCTCAGATCGACCAGTTCCACATTCAGCGTCTCCGAGCCGGCCTGAATGCGCGCGCATTCCAGCACGTTGTCCACCATCTCCAGGAGAATGGCCCCGTTCTTGTCAATCTCCTCCAGCTGACGGGCGGCCTCGGCATTGTCCGGATCGATGGAGGCGGCCAAAAGGTCGGCAAAAGCGAGGATGGACGTGAGCGGCGTGCGCAGCTCGTGGCTGACGATGGCGAGGAAGTCGGACTTGTATTGGTTGTCGCGGGCGAGCCGCTCGTTGATCTCCTCCATGCGCCGCCGCTGGCGCTCCAGCTCGGCATTGGCGCGGGAGAGCTGGTCGGTCCGCTCGGCCACCTGGGATTCCAAACTGCCGTAGAGCTCTTCCAGGCGCCGGGCCATGGAATGGTACTGCTCGATGAGCCCGTCCACCTCCCGCGAGGAGTACAACACCCCCCGGTCGGCGCGGGCAAGCGCACCCTCGCCGGGAAGGCCGGAGAGGGTCGGCGGACGGCCCGCAGCCGCCACGGCCCCCGCATCGCCCCCGGCCACGCGCGAGAACGAGGAGCGCAGGGCGGTGAGGGGCTCGGTGATGAGCCGGCTGATGACGATGTAGATGATGAGCGCCATGGACGCCACCACGGCCAGGAAGAACAGCATGTTCGCCACCACCGCGTCACGCATGTTGGACAGCGCCGTATCGGCGGGCACCACCACCGACACGGCCCCGGCCACATCCCCCGCCTTCCAGCCTTCCTTGGGATACCCCGTGGCGTCGATCTCGCCGGCCGGCTCGCCGTGGCACTCGATGCAGTCCTCGGAAACGTCCATGGCGCGCACGTAGCGAAAGACCTGCTGGTCCTCCTCGGTCTCGAAGCCCCAGGCTTCGTCGGGGCCGCCCTCGGCCAGAAAGCCCTCGATAGCGGCCGCCTCGTAGGCGTCGGGCGTGTTGTAGATATTGCGGGGGTTCAGGTTGGTGAAGCGGATGGAGTAGTCGGACTTCTCCGAGAACAGGGCCGCCACGGACTTGCCGGCGATGGCACAGTGCAGCCCCTTGTAGTCGTAGTCGCCGGCGGCAGTGTAGTTGATGACGCTCTGGTTAAGCGAGATGAAGTCCCATACCGCATCCATCTCGGTGACGAGCACGCGCGACTTCTCGAGAAGGTCGGTCTCGGCCCGGCGAGCCTGGTCGTCGTAGGTGAACACGAGGAACACCGCCGAGATGACCACGAGCACAGCGGTCAGAAGGCCGATAAGCTTCGTCCTCAATCCGATGGCGCTCTGTTCTCCCCCGCGACGCATCACGCTGTCCGAGCCTTCTGCGGCCCTGCTCCCCTCTCCGTTCTCGCAGTTCCCCACTGCTGCCTCCCATGCAGGTACGGCTGGTAGGATGTTATACCCTACCAGCCGCAATAATACCAGTCTTTACGACGACGGGTCGCGCTCTTAGGCCTCGTGGCCCACTTCCTGCGGGTTGCGCAGCGTGCCGCCCTTGTCCGCGTCGCGATGCAGCGCGAACACCACGGCCGGGCCGGTCTCATCGGTCAGCTCGCCGATGGCCGCCGCCCCCTCCGGGTGCGCCTCGCGCAAGCTGGCGATGGGGCCGAACTCCAGGGCGCGCACCGGGCAGGCCTTGGCGCAGGTGGGATCCGGGGTGCCCTCGGGGTTCTCGTCGGAGCAGAGCACGCACTTGTGGGAAAGCCCGTCGTCCAGCTGCACGGGGTGCCCGTAGGGGCAGCTCTTTTCGCAGGTCATGCAGCCGATGCACTTCTCCTTATCGTTGTTCACGATGCCCGTTTCCGGATCCTTCTGCATGGCGCCGGTGGGGCAGTTGGCCACGCAGGCCGGGCTCTCGCAGTGGCCGCAGGTCATGGAGGCGTAGTAGGTGAAGGCCGTGGCGGTAAACGCGCCGGCCTCGTCGGCGGTCCACTCGCCGCCGCCGAACTCGTACACCTTGCGGAACTTGGCCGGCACTTCCAAATCGTTGCGATCGAAGCACGAGGTCATGCAGGCCTTGCAGCCGGTGCAGATGTCGGTGTTGACGAAAAATCCGTACTGTTCCATGGTAATCTCCCCCTTCTTAGGCCTTCTCGATCTTGCACAGGTTGGAATGCACGCCGTTGCCCTTGGAGATGGGCGTGGGGCGCGAGGACGTGAGCACCGAGATGCAGCCGCCCCGGTCGAGCACGCCGCGGTCGCCGATGGTGGCCCCGTCGCGGGTCTCCGGGTCGTACCAGGCGCCCTGGGGCACACTGACCACGCCGGGCATGATGCGGTTGGTGACCTTCGCGGTCATCTGGGAGCGGCCGCGCTCCGTGGACACGATGACGGTATCGTCCTGGGCGATGCCGAGGGTCGCCGCGTCGCCGTCGTTGATCCAGCACTGCTGGGGCGCCACCGAGCTCATCCAGGGCACATTGCCGTAGGAGGAGTGGGTGCGCGTCTTGGTGTGGTGGCCGATGAGCTGGAAGGGGTACTCCTGCCGCAGCGGGTCGCCGAAGCCCTCGAAGTGGTCATACCAGATGGGCAGGGCCGTGATCTGGTCGCGGCCGTCGTCGGGGATGACGCCCCCGCCGGTGAGGTCCCACTGCTTCGACAGGTTGTAGGCCTGCTTGGAGAACACCTCGTACTTGCCGGAGGGGGTGGCCAGCGCCTCGGGCAGGGGTGCCACGGCCGGCTCGTGGTCGTCGGTCTGCTTGAACAGGCCGCCGGCGCGGAACTCCTCGAAGGTGGCGGGCAGGTCGTCGCCGGCCTCCTTGCCCTGCTCGTAGCACCACTCGATCCAGTCGAGCTGGCTCTTGCCCTCGGTGAACTCGTCCTTGAGCCCCAGTTTGTCGGCGATGAGCGTGCAGATCTCGTAGACGGGCTTGGCCTCGAACAGCGGCTCGATGGCCTTGCTCTCGCAGCAGATGAAGCCGGTCCAGGCGGTACCGCCAGTGGTGAGGTCGTCCTCCTCGAAGGGGGTGGTGCCGGGCAGGATGATGTCGGAGGCCATGGCCGTCGGCGTCATCCAGGGATCCACGGTCACGATCATGCGCACGCCGGAGTCCTTCTCGTCGGGCAGGTTGTAGATGCGCAGGGAGTCGTTGATGTCGGCGTGCTGGCCCATCATGACGTTGGAGCCGTAGTTCCAGATGAACTTGATGGGGGCCTTCAGGGCGATGGTGCCGGGCTCCTCGGCATAGGAGGTCGCACCGGTCTCGTCGATATGGCGGATGCCCCAGGTGGCGTCGTTCATGACCGTGTAGTCCTCGATGGCCTGGTACCAATCGAAGAAGGACACGCACACATCCACGGTGTTCTTCTCGGGGAAGCACGGGATGGCCGTCGGAGTGGCGTAGGGCACGCCGCCCACACCCTCGCGGGCGCCGGTGCCGCCGCCGGAGATGCCCACGTTGCCGGTGATGGCGGCGATCATGGCGATGGCACGAGAGCTGTTGCCACCGTTGGAGTGGCGCTGCGGGCCCCAGCCCTGGATGGTGGCCGTGGGACCGTCCACGTACAGGTCGGCCAGCTCGCGGATGACGGCAGCCGGAATGCCGGTGATGGCGGCGGCCCACTCGGGGGTCTTCTCGCCGGTGCCCTTGTAGGCGCCGGTGCCGGCCAGGTAGGCCTCGTAGGACATGTCGCCCTTCACCTTCAGCTTGCCCGACGTATCCAGGCCCATGAACGCGGTGCTCGCGGGCTCGGCGGCGGCCACGTCCTCGGCGAAGCTGTCGGAGAAGAAGCCGACGAACTTGCTGCGGAGGAAATCCTCGTCCAGCTTGCCCTCGGCGAAGAGGTACTGGATCATGCCGGCGACGAGGGCCGCATCGGTGCCGGGGCGGATGGGGATCCAGCGGTTCGCCACGCCCACGGCGGTGTCGGACAGGTGCGGGTCCACCACCACGATGGTGGCCTCGGGGTTGTCCTGGCGCACCCGGGTGAGCAGGTACTGCATGGCCGAGCCGGACATGCGCGTGTTGGCCGGGTTGTTGCCGAACAGCACGATGTTCTTGGAGTTCACCAGGTCGGTCACCTCGTTGTTGGACCAGGCGTCGCCGTTGAACAGGGGCATCTCCCAGGTGATCTGGCCGGTGGAGTAGTCGGCGTACTGGCGCAGGTAGCCGCCCCACAGGTTCATGAGACGGGCGAACATGGTGGAGTCGGGGTGCCACGACTTCGACACGGTGCCGCCGAGCACGCCGGTGCCGTACTGGATGTAGAAGGCGTCGTTGCCGTACTCCTCCTTGATCTCCTTCATGGTGGTGGCGATAAGCTCGATGGCCTCGTCCCAGGAGATCTCCTCGTACTTGCCCTCGCCGCGCTTGGTGCCCTCCACGCGCTTAAGCGGCTTCTGGATGCGGTCGGGGCTGTAGATGCGCTGGCGGTTGGTGCGGCCACGCACGCAGGAGCGCATCTGGTAGATCTTGCCGGGGCCGAACTCGTCGTCGCCGTCGGAATCGATGTCGATGCGCACGACCTGGCCGTCCTTCACGTAGGTCTTCAGCGGGCAGCGGCTGCCGCAGTTCACATGGCACGCCGACCAGGTGACCGTATCGTAGTCGAGCGGCTCGCCACCCGTGACGGGCAGGCTCTCCTCCTCGGGCGCGTCGGTCTGCGCGGTCGGAGCGCACCCGGTCAGCGCCACGCCGACTCCAGTAACGCCCGCCAGGCCGAGAAACGAACGGCGGCTGAGGGCCCCGAACGTCTGCGCAGTCTTCTCCATAGACTCCCCTTTCCTCGTCGTCTCGAGGATCCCGGGCAGGATCCTCCCTCGTTGGGGCAGTCTACGCGCATCGTCGTGGAACCTCCATGGGTATTTGGTTCATTTTTCCTTGGGAAATTCTTATCGAAATATTGCGCCCCAGGTGAGAGCCGCGGCTTCTCGTCGGCAGGCGGCGGCGAATAGCACCTCCCTCACCCACCCGCTTTCGGGGCGCGAATCGAGGGTTGCGACGACCCCAACCCGGCTTCCGGGCAGAGCGCCCGGCGCGCCGCCCCATCGCGGGCGCGAATCGAGGGTTGCGACGACCCCAACCCGGTTTCCGGGCGCACTCCAAGCCGAGAACCCTGCTTCCGCGCCCCAAAGGCAGGATAAGCCCGCTACAAGCGGCATTTCGGGGACACGCAGCCCAAACCGGCCTTCCGAAGGCGGCTGTCCCCTGACACAAATCGCCGGCCGCGACAACTCCACGCAACCGGCAACAAGAGCGTCGGCACGCAAGATACCGCGCCCCCGCAGGCCGCCAGCAGCACTGGGCGGAAAGCAGGTGGCTGAATCGAAGCCGCCAGCCCGAGAAGTCGCCAAGCCGCCACATCGCCAAGGCTATATCTAGGAGTTTTCGCACATCAGCCATCGACTTTGTTGTGCAACAAATCTTGGGGAAACGCGATTACGATGCACAAGTCGGACCATTACGCGACCGAAGGAGAGAAGGACTATGGCCAAGACAACGACGAGACTCGCCAGTCTCGCACTCGCGGCGCTACTGAGCATCGCGCTCGTACCCGCAGCCGCCCTCGCAGGACTGCAGCAAGCGTGGGCTCAGGAAGACGATTCCCTTTATGCGCTCTATTACAAGGATTCCCGGACAGGCACCTATACCCTAGTGATCCAGAACAGCACGGAGGATGTCTCCGCCGGTGCATACGGAACATTCGAGGTCGATAAGACAATAAGCATTTGCGACAGCACTGAAGACGGTTGCAACTGTAGCAGCGGCTGGATTCGCTCCAGCGAAGTCGACTCTTCCGACATCAGCCGGGTTATCACAAGAAACACGACAAACCCCGGAGAGAAACTACCGCCCGTCCATAGCCTTATGCGGTGGTTTGCCGGCGCAGAGAACTGTACCTCTATCGATCTTGGGGCTATCCAACTCGCCCCAGGCGCGGAGATGCTTCGCACTTTTTGGAACTGCACGGCGCTCAAAAGCATCGACCTGTCAGGTCTTGACACTTCAAATGTCACCAACATGACATCGCTTTTTCAGGGATGCTCCTCTCTGTCTGAGGTCATACTACCTATTGACGTATCAAAGGTCGAATCTATGACGAGTATGTTTGCAGACTGCGGTTCTCTTACAACACTTGACCTCTCGGCATTCAACACCAAGAGCCTTACCGATTGCAACTCCATGTTCAGCAACTGCGTTCAGCTGGAAAGCATCGACCTCTCGAAATTCGATACACCCTTCAACGAAGGCAGCATGGACGACTTTTTCTCGAACTGTCAAAAGCTCAAATGCGTAGCGGTCGGCAGCAACGGATACTTTGCCGGAGTTCTGCCGGTCCCCAATCCTCGCTACATTCCTGGGGCCACAGGGAACTGGCTCAACGAGCAGGGAATAGCCTACACATCAGAGTTCATCCCTCCTCTAAAGCGCGGCACCTATACGGCAGAAATAGAAAGAGCCCAGCAGCCTTCTACCCCCTCAACGCCCCCTTCCGTAGAAGCGCCAGTGAAGCCTTCAACTAATTCAAAGCCCAGCGTAGCGAGGAAAACCTCTATTGCAAAAGCGAACATGGGCGTTAAATGGGCATCGCTGACTTACACCAGCAAGACCCAGAAACCGAACGTTGTCGTTAAGCTGAGCGGTAAAACACTTCGTAAGGGCATCGACTACACGGTCTCCTACAAGAACAATAAGTCCGTCGGCACCGCCACGGTAACCGCCACCGGCAAGGGAAACTACACGGGCACCAAGTCCGTCACGTTCAAGATCGTGCCGAAGGGCACCTCGGTGAAGAAGCTCGCGAAGGGAAAGAAGTCGTTCACCGTCACCTGGAAGAAGCCCGGCAAGGCGGCCCTCAAGCAGACGACGGGCTACCAGGTGCGCTGGTCGCTGAAGAAATCCATGAAGGGCGCGAAAACCAAGACGGTGAAGGCCACGAGCTCCGCCGGGAAGAAGTGCAGCCTCAAGGTGACCAAGCTCAAGGGCGGCAAGAAGTACTACGTCCAGGCGCGCGCCTACAAGAAGGTGGGCGGCAAGACCTACTACTCCTCTTGGTCGAAGGCCAAGGCCGTGAAGACCAAGAAGTAGAGTGTGCCAGGAGAGCATCATGAGATATTCCAGAATATTGAAAAACAGGGACATCCGCCAAGCATCCCGGATCCTCACAAGCATTGGGCTCGCAGCCCTTCTGAGCATCGCGCTCGTCCCCACCGCCGTCCTCGCGGGCGCCCAGCAGGCCTGGGCGGAAGAGAGCATCGGCAGCGTGGCAGATTCCAAAGGCAATATCAGCCAATCGGTTGCTGACCTTGGCGCCACCATGGACGACAACGAAACCCCGCACAACCCGCCAAGCATAACCGATTCCATGTTTGACAAGTGCTCCGAGGCCATCGCTGTTGCGACCGAAAAACCGCTGACCCGCACAAGCAGAATTGCGCCCCGCGATAGCTACAACACGATTCCTCTCACCGACGGCAAGCAGATTACAACGACGTTTGACTTCATCGCCATGGCCGACTACACGTTTTCGCTTGGCACGATCTCCTTTGTAGAATTGTCGCTCAATGTGTACGACTATGGTTACGACTATTACAAGGTAGGAATGTTCGGTCTCTTCGACTCCGCCGATAACCTTATCGACATTGTTTGGGTTGATCACAATGATGAAGTAGACGCTGGATGGATCCTTCCCGCAGGCTCATACCGTCTTAACTATCTAGGAGGAAACGAGCAGACCGTTACCGTAGGCTACAACATCGTCGAATCGGGCACATCACAGCATCAGATGGTCTCCTCTGACTCTCGCGGTTTCGAAAAAGCCGGAAATATTGCCATTGGGGGCAATACGGTGCTCGGTGTTCTTTTCTGGGGCATAACCCATAACGATGGGCAGTATCTTGATGGTCATTACTACAAAATCAATGTGACGAAAAAATCATCGTTGGATATTGTTCTTGCCGGCTACGGAACAACCGGTCTAGGAATCTACAATGCCGAACAAAGGCTTTTGCAGAGCATACAGACTAGCGCCACTTCAAGAGATCCAGATTCGGCATCGCTGAGAACCGCGACTCTTGACCCCGGCACGTATTACATTGTGGTGCTTTGCGATGACTCATGGGCATTTTCCAAACCCTACCAGTTCAGCGTTAAGTACGCAACTCAGCCCATCGCCAGCGCATCGGTGTCCGTGAAGAGCAAGACGTACAACGGCAAGGTCCAAAAACCAGCCGTGACCGTGAAGATGGGTGGCCAGACCCTGAAGGCGGGCCGCGACTACACGGTGTCCTGCAAGGCGGGCAAGAACGTCGGCTCCTACAAGGTGACCGTGACGGGTAAGGGCTCCTACACGGGCACCAAGACCGCTACGTTCAAGATCAACCCCAAGGGCACGAGCGTGAAGAAGCTCAAGAAGGCCAAGCGGGGCTTCGCCGTCACCTGGAAGAAGCCCTCGAAGGCAAACCTCAAGCAGACGACGGGCTACCAGGTGCGCTGGTCGCTCAAGAAGTCCATGAAGGGTGCGAAGGCCAAGGCCGTGAAGGCGACCTCATCCGCCGGGAAGAAGTGCACGCTGAAGGTTTCCAAGCTCAAGGGCGGCAAGAAGTACTACGTGCAGGTGCGCACGTACAAGAAGACGGGTGGCAAGACCTACTATTCCAGCTGGTCGAAAGCCAAGACGGTGAAGACCAAGAAGTAAGCCTCGCGCGCACCGAGCACGCAGACATCCCTGCACAAGGGCGGAGGGGCCGCATGTCTCCTCCGCCCTTTCGTTTCCGCGGCAACGCCACGCGGCGCCGGCAGTCTCCCAGGCAAACCCTTCCGCTAGGACCCGCACCTTCGAAGCAATCGCCTTTGCCGCAAGACCCGCGCCCTTGTGGCGGGCGCCTTTGCCGAAAGACCCGGCGCCCGGCAATGTCCGCCTACCCCGGATAACCCTCCAGGACGGCGAAGGTGGTGGCGGCGACGTGGAGCAGATCGCCGGGACGCAGCTCGCAGGGCGCATCGCCAGGCCCCACCGCCGCGCTCTCGCCGGTCAGGGCGCTTGTCAGGGCCGTGCCGTTGCGCGAGCCGAGATCTTCCACGCGCCATGCGCCCGCCTCGTCGCGCCAGATGCGCGCATGGCGGCCGGACACGTCGGCGCTTACATCGCTCACATCGCCGGCGCCGGCCGCCAGCGAGCCGATGAGGGCCCCATCGCCCTCCGGCGCCACCCAGTGGGCATTGCCGACGACGCGACCCTCCTCCATGCGCAGAAGGCCGAGCCACGGCGCCTCGGAAGCCGCCGGCACGACATCGCTCGTCGATACTGCGCCGCCCACAGACACTGGCGGCGGCGTTGCCAGACCGCCTCCGTGCACGGCCAGGGAGAAGGCACGCACCTCCTCCACCGCCCGAGCGGTATCGGCCGTGCAGGCGGCGCTCGCCAACAGCACCATGGCCTCCTCCGCTCGCTCATCGGCAGTCAACGATCGCTCGGCGCCTATCCGGTCCATGACGGCGCGCAAGGGCTGCACCGGCTGGGCGCAGGCCGCAAGGGGCCCCTCGAGCGCCCGCAGCCCCTCATCGCGCACGAACGAGACGATCTCCTCCCCGGAAACCGGGCCCTTCCGCTGGGACTTCATACGCGCGATGAGCCTGAGGGCGCTAACCGAGAAGTCGGCGAAGATGCCCTCCTGCAACGTATCGGGCCGCGCGTGCACCACGAAGCGCGATACCCAGGTACGGTCGCTCACCCGGCTGGCGGGGCTGCGGCCGTCGGCAAGGGGCCGTCCCGACAAAACGATGGACGCGAGCTCCTTGTGGCTGATGCCGCAACGGCGCTTCATCAGATCGAACAGCGCCGCGGCGGGTGTGGATGCGTGGGACATGGGACTACTCCTCCCCGATCTCGTAGGAAACTTCCAGCGCTCCCGCAGCGCCGGGGAGAGCCGTCGACGACGCGTCGGGCGCATCGGCAGACGTCCGTTGCGTCGCCATCCGCTTCGGTGCGGACGGGTCGGCACCCCACGGCAAAACCGGGCGCCGAGACGATGCGGCGGCCCGGCCTCCTGCGGAAGCGGCCGATGACGGCGCGAGCGCGCGATCGGCCGCAAACCCGCACGTCACCGCCGTTGTCACCATGAACAGCGCCGCGTACAGCGCTGGAAGGACGCCGGGTGCAGGCCAGCTGACCGCCGAGAGCAGAGCGGCTGACATCGCGGCCCCGACAAGCGTCCCGACCGTACCGCGCACAGCCCCCGCCGTCGAGACCAGATCGCGTTCGCGCAGGCCGAGGCCGAGCAGCGCCGGAAGCGCCAAGAGCAGTGCGCCCAGCCAGCCGGGAAACGTGCCCTGCCACGAGAGACCGTCCAGCGCTATGGAAACCTCCATGCCGTGGACGAGAAGCGCTGCCGTTCCGAGAGCTGCCGCGCCCGCAGCGGCGCACACGGCCCGCAGCACACCGCGGGCAACCCGGCGGCGCCTCTCAGCCGCCCGGGCCGCCCGGGCCGCGTCACCGCCGAGCGCGCAGTCCGCAAGCGGCTCGCCCCGCAGGGCGCGCCCGACGTTTTCGGCATAGTTCTCGCAAAAGGCCGCCAAACCATCGCGCATGGCCGAGGCGGTAGGACGCTGGCGCTGATCGACGGCGAGGCAGGCTTCCACCAGAGGCGCCACGGTATCGTCCACCTGGCACAGGGCCAGGCGCACGCGCGCGGGGGAAACCGCGCCCCCCGCTTCGGCAGCGGCCCGGCCCACGGCCACGGCTACCTCGGGCTCGCGCGCGAGCACGGCGGCGATATCGGGCGCATTCCCATGCACGCCGACGAGAGGGGCCGGCGCGTACTCCGTCTTCAGGCGGTAAGCCGAGAACGTGCCCCGCTCGCTGCGGGCGAGAAAGCTCAGGTCGTAAGGCGGGTGGCCCTCGAAAAGCGCATGCACCACGCTGGCCGCGGCGTACACGTCCACCGCCGGCGAGTGCCGCTGGTCGGCCAAAGCGGCCACGTCCTCGGTGAGCATCTCGGGTGCCGCGAAGTCGGGGGCGGCCCCGCGGGCCCAGCCAATCTGCGCGGTTACCGCGCCGTCTTCCCATCCCAGGGCAGCAGCCGAGCCGAAGTCGATGAGCCGCAACTCGAAAGAACCTTCCTCCACCTGGTCGGCGAGGGAGAGGCGGGAGGTGTCCACCATAACGTTGCGCAGCGACACATCGCGATGGGCGAGCCCGTCGGCGAGGTACTCCAACGACGCCAGGGCGTCGAACAGATCGCGACCGATACGCGCCGCCGTGAGCGGCGAGAGGCGCCCCGCATCGTCAATTGCAAGCGCGCGGGCGGCTGCCTCCAGCGTCATGCCCTCGACCCATTCCATGATCAGGACCGGCTCTCCGTCGATAAGCCCGCGGCCGTACAGGCGCGGAAAGGCCCTCAGCCCCGTAAGCCGGCGATGGGCGTCGTACTCGGCATCGAAGGCCGCCCGCGCAACGCGGCGCCCATCGGCGGCCGGCGCGTCGGCACCCGCCTGCGCCTGCGATGACCCATCGGCACGCAGGCGCTTCACGGCGAACTGCTCGCCGCTCGCGTTCGTCGCGTGCACTACCTCCCCCGCACCGCCGCGGCGCGCGGAGGCCTCGTCTGCGAACAGGGTGGTGAAGCGGCGGCAATAGGCCGCCCGGTCGGCCTCGGCGAGAGGGCAAGCGGCCTCGAAGCCCTCGACGCGGACAAGCCGCATGCCGGCCTGCGGAATGCGGGTCGCCGTATCCCGCCCGCACGGCGCAGCATGGCGAACGGCAGGTGCGCCGGCGACCGCCTCCCCGCCACCCGTCACGGCCGGGCCCCCTTGCGCTCGCTCTCGTAATCTTCCAAATACTGGGGACGCCCCGTCTTCTTGTTCACCGCGATGCGGGTGCCCCAGTAGTCCACGTGCTCGGAGGGCACATCGAAATAGCAGTTGCCCGACCAGGCGTAACTGAGCTGATACAGGTAGTTCTCCAGCGCCCCGTAGCAATGCTGCAGCGCCGTGTAGCTGTCGATATAGCGGGAGGTCGCCCAAATGCCGCCGTACTCCTGGCTCATGCCGCAGGCGATGCGAACGGTCTCGCTCACATGAGCATCCGACACCTGGCATTCCCGCAGCAGCGCATCGACCGCGCGAGCGGCGGCCTGACGCGGCTCCTTCGGATCGGTCATGCACAGCCGGTCGTAATCGTCGGCGCAGGCGTACACCCGCTTCGCGTACTTGTCCAAAATGTCGTACTCGCTGCGCAGCGCATCGCGAATGCGAAGCTCCATATCGGCGGGAACGGGCCCTCCCTCGGAGGGGGGCAGCGCGGTCTCGGAACCCGTGTTGCCCGGCTCGTTGCCCGATGAGCTGCCAGAGTTCGACCCCGACGAGTCTGTGCTGGAATCGCTTGCGTCGTTCGGATTGCTCGGGGTGCCCGCATCGGAGCTCGGAGGCTCGTTCTTCCCCGCCCCCGACGACCCGTTTCCAGATGCGTTGGACTCGCCCTTCGGCTCAGAGGCTCCGGAGGCATCCGGCTCGGCCGACGCGGATCTTTTCGGATAAGCGCCGGTACCGCCGTCGCTGTCGGACGTGCGAGGTGAAGAGGGGCCTGCGGCCGCGGCGCCCATGGATAAGGAAGACTGCGGCGAACCCGCAGTGCCGGGCGCCTCGCCCGGCGAGACGTCCGCTCCATCCCCGATCAGACCTGCCGCCGCATTTGGATTTGCGGCAAAAGACCCGTCCTCGCCGACCTCTCCCGCTATCGCGCGCTCGCCGCCCGTCGCCGCAAGCGGCGCTTCGGGACCGTAGGCAACCGCACTGCGCCCGAACAGCTCGCGTACAAGGGGGCTTTCCGCCGCCAGGCCGGGAACGGCGGCCACATAGGTTGCCGTTCCGAGGGCCATGAGCACGACGGCGAAGGAGAGCAGCGCCGCGAGCGTCGGGGACATACGCGCCCGAAGAAAAGCGCGGCCGACAACGGGCCACCGACGGACCGGCGTCTCCTTCGCCATTGCTTCCCCTCCTTTGACCGTGCCCTTCAAAATCCAATGCTGACCAGTAACGATGAAAGCAAATTATAACAAAGCGGCCCTTCATTTGTTGCGCAACAAAACAGCCCGCCCGAGCACGTGAGATCGCCTGCATCGAACAGCCGTCCTTCGATTGCGAGCATGACTTCCGATGGGTTATCCTTGACGCAAGCAAGTGGAGCTCTTTAGAGCCGGGCCCGCTGCAGAGGCTGCTCCAGTTCGTCGACACGGGGACGGTGCCCCGCAACGACATATTCCTATCTCTCATCTCAAAGGAGATGGACGCGGCCAACGCAGATGCAGCCTGGAAGGAGGAAATGATGCCGTTTCTGACTCTTGAGGAAGATGCCAAGATCCAAGCACGCATCAGCTACGAGGACGGCAGGGCGGAAGGCAGGGCCGAAGGCCAGCAGCGGATGGGCGCCCTCATACAGCGGCTTCTTGCCGACGGGCGCACAGAGGACCTTGAAGCCGCCGCATCCGATCCGGCCCTTTGCAGTCGTCTTTGCGAAGAGTACGGCTTGTAGGGACTCCAGCCATCAACCTGAACCCGGCGTGCCCGCCGTGCCTGCCTACAGGAGGTCCATGGGGTCCACGTCGACGGCGGCGTTGACGCGGGGATGGGTCTGACGGGTGCGGAACAGGTGCGCGAGCGGCGCGGAGATGTCGGCGCCGAGGGGGGCCTTCACCACCACGTGGTAGCGGTAGGTGTTGCGCAGCTTCGACAAGGTGCAGGGCACCGCCGGCAGCACCGTCCAGCGCGGGTCGCCCACCGTATCGCGGATGAGGTCGGCCAGCTGGGCCTGCAGAAGCTCGGCCTCGGTGGCCACCTCATGCTCGTCGGCACCCCACACGAGGATGTTGGCCATGGCCACGTAGGGCGGATACCCCAGCAGCTTGCGCTTGGGCAGCTCGGCACGCAAAAACATCCCGCGGTCGTAGCGGGCCGCCGCCTGGATGGCCACAGAATCGGCCTCATAGGTCTGCACCATGACGCGCCCCGGCAGCTCGGCGCGCCCGGCACGACCAGCCACCTGCTCGATGAGCTGGAAGGTACGTTCGCTGGCCCGATAGTCGGGCAGGTGCAGCTGGGTGTCGGCGTTAATGACGCCCACGAGGGTCACATCGTCGAAATCGAGGCCTTTGGCGATCATCTGGGTGCCCAGAAGCACCGCCGCTTCCGCCGCACCGAAACGCTCGAGCAGTTCTTGGTGCGCGCCCTTGGCCGTAGTAGTGTCGGCGTCCATGCGGATAATAGGCACAGCCGGCCCCACCCCGGGCATCTTGTCGAGCAGCGCCCGCAGATCTGCCTCGACTCGCTGCGTGCCAGCACCGAACTTCTTTAGGTAGGGGCTGCCGCATTCGGGGCACACGGGCGGAGCCGCCACCGTATAGCCGCAATGATGACACACGAGCTTGCAGCCCTCCTCGTGATAGGTGAGGCTCGTCGCGCAGTGCGGGCACTCGGGCACGAAACCGCAGTCGCGGCAGAGGAGAAACTTCGCGAACCCGCGCTGGTTCAGCAAGAGCACGGCCTTGTGGCCGGCGGAGAGCTCGGCGGCAAGGGCACGGGTAAGCCGCCCCGAGAACATGGAGCGTGCGCCCGAGGCGAACTCGGCGGCCATGTCCACCACCTCCACCGGCGGCAGAGGGCGCCCGTTGGCCCGCTCGGGCAAGGCGACGCTCGTCCAAGCGGGGTCTTTCGCCACCGCGTAGAGCGCCTCGATAGAGGGCGTGGCGCTGCCGAGCACTACCGCGCCGCCCGAGCGCGCCATCATCCACCGGGCTACGTCGCGCGCCTGGTAGCGCGGAGCGGAGTCCTGCTTGTAGGAACCTTCGTGCTCCTCGTCGACGACGATGAGCCCCACGTTGGCAAGAGGCGTGAACAGGGCGCTGCGGGCCCCCACCACCACGCGCGCCGCGCCGCTTTTGATGAAGTCCCACTGGTCGAACCGCTCGCCGTCGCTCATGCGCGAGTGCATGACGGCCACCGCGTCGCCGAAGCGGCTGCGGAAGCGCCCCACGGTCTGGGGCGTGAGCGAGATCTCGGGCACGAGCACGATGGAGGTGCGCCCCTCGGCAAGCACGGCCTCGATGGCCCGCAGGTACACCTCGGTCTTGCCCGAGCCCGTCACGCCGTCTACAAGCACCACGCGCCCGCACGCCGCCGCCCGCGCCTCCTCGATGGCCGCGAGCGCCGCGACCTGCCCCTCGGTGAGCTGCGGGCGCACGGCAGCACGGGAAAGGGCGGCGACAGAGGGCGTGGACACGGAGGCACCGTCGGCACCGGAAGCTTCGCCGGAAAACGCCGCTCCCCCGATCTCCACACCCCGCATACGACGACGGCGCTCCACAACCACGGCGCCCCTCTCCCCCAGCGTCTTCAAGGTGGAAGATACCGAGCCGAACTCGCGAGCGAGCTCTGCCACGCGTACGTCCCCCGCGCCCACCGCGGCAAGCACCTGCTGCTGCTTGACCGCGTTCTTGCGCGGCGCGAATTCGCCGAAGGACGGCCCCCGAGTAACCCACCTATCATCCACCTCGCCGATCTTCGGCTCCTCCAGCCGCCAGCGTCCGTCGCGGCCGCGCACCACCCGCGGCACCGCGCCCGGCGGCGTGAACAGACGCACGCAACTGGACAGGGGCGCCACGTAGCGCTCGGCGATATACCGGGCGCAAGCAGCACCCTCCTCGTCGAAGAATGGGCCGGCGAGCACCGCCTCCACCTGGCGTAACTCGGACACGGCCAAAGGAGTGCCCCACAGATCCGTCCCTTCTCCCGGCGCGGCGGAGGCCTCTTCCAGGCCCGCCACATAGCCCACGGCCTTGCGACCGCCGAGCGTCACGAGCACGGCGCACCCCACCGATACCGCCATATCGTCGGGCACGGCATAGGAGTAAGGCGCATCGAGCGCCTGGGTGGGAATATCGACTATGACGGAGGCAACGAACATGCCCGCCAGTATACCGCAACGAAAAGCACTGCGAGCAGCGGAAGGCATGGCGCAAGCAGCACAGGGAGCGAGAAGGGCGCGGGACAGCTCGGGGTGTAGACCCGCACGCCGCGGGATGCGACGCGGGCAGCTCGGGATGTGGGCCCGCGCCGTGGGACGTGGGTCAGGGCGTCGGCGAGGAGCAGACGGCGCGGCTCTGGATGTGAGCCTGCATACCGCAGGGCGTGACGCAGGCGATTTGGTTCGCCGCGTTTTCGACGAGTCGAAACCTGTCGAAAAAGCGCTGATTTGCATAGATTTTGCAGCTAAGACTGCTGAAAAGTCATCGATATGCATAGATAGACCCCTTCAAACCTATGCATATCGGCACTTTTCGTGCAACCTCTCCCGAACCCGTGCATATCGATACTTTTCGCGCAGCCTCTCCCGAGCCTGTGCATATCGGCACTTTTCGCACAGCTTTCCCGAGCCTGTGCAGATCGGCGTTTTCGCAGCGCCTTCCTACACCGTGAGGTCGGCGTAGACGAAGGGCACCAGGTGGTCCAGATCGTCGGGGGCCATGCGCACCTGACAGCCCACCTTGCCGCCAGAGAAGTAGATCGTATCGAAGAGCTGGGCCGTCTCGTCCACGAAGGTGGCGAAGTGCTTCTTCATGCCGATGGGCGAGCAGCCACCGTGCACGTAGCCGGTGAGCGGCAGAAGGTCGCGGGCGCGCACCATGGCCACGGCCTTCTCGCCGGCCGCCGCCGCGGCCTTCTTCAGATCAAGCTCGCAGGCCACGGGCACGAGGAACACGTAGTGCGCCCCGGACTTGCCCTCGGTGACGAGGGTCTTGAACACCGCATCCACCTCCTCGCCTTGGGCGCGGGCGATCTCCACCCCGGTCATTGAGGGGTCGGCCTCGAAGAACAGCGCCTCGTGGGCCAGGCCGGCCGCATCCAGCTCGCGCAGGGCGTTGGTTTTATGGTCTTTGGCGGAACGGGCCACGATCCTCTACCGCTTCCCCTTCTTGCCCTTGCCCTTGTGCGCGGCAGCCTCAGCGGCATCTCGCAACTCGCGGGCCTGCACCTGGGCGCGCCAGGCGGCCACGCACCCCCCGATGAAGCACGCCGCGCCCAGGCCGACGGAAGTGGCGAGCCACACCCCGCCCATGCCCATCCAGAAATCGAGCGGGTACATAGAGATGAGCAGCGAGTCGTAGCTGAACGTCCAGGTGCCGTCCACGAAGAACAGCGAGTGAAAAGCAGCGAACAGGCCGTTGAAGTCCACAACGCCCCACAGGCCGAGCACCGCGAGCAGCGCGAGCAGCAGGGCCGGGCCCATGCGCAACATGAAAGCCAGAGCCGCCCACTGCCGGCGCACGCCCAAGAGCACGCCCACAACGAGCGCGGCCACCCCAATCATGCCGAGCCAGGAGCTCACACCCGTTATGAGGCGGTTGCAGTCCTCCAGGTGGCTCACGGCCGCTCCGTCCAACGCGTAGCGGTCGGACACCTTCGCGAGGGCGTCCATCGTGGCAAGCGCCGTGCCGTCTCCTTCGAGGGCCGCGCGGGCCGCGTCGGTCCACTCCCCCGCCTTGGGCGCGCCCTCGGCGCTCGCCGCGCGGGCCGCCCCCACCACGGCAGCCGCCACATCCTCCGCGGCTGCCTCGGCATCGCGATGGGGATCCACCGTGAAGGCCCGGGTGACGCCGGCGAGTTCCACAAGCTGGTCGTGGGTGTAGGGCGACGTCTCACCCGTGCTCACAGTCCCGGCGAGGGAGGTGGTGACGCCGGGCAGGCAGCAGACGGCGAAACCGCACACGAGCAGCGTGACGGCCAGCACGGTGGCGCCGATGCCGGCGAGAATGCTGTTGGACCCCATCTACAGCTCCAGCCCGTCGGGCACGTCGCAGTCGACCCACAGGGAGGCCGCCGTCATGCCGTCGTTGGTCTTGCTGATGGTGGGGTGCGGCCCCAGGCGGCTGAACACGCCCTGAAAATGCCCGTTGTACAGGTACAGGCCGTTCATGTTGTTGTAGGGCACCGGCTCGCTTTCCACCGCGCCGTCGGGCGTATCGTCGATGCCGGCGTCGGGCGGCAGGGTATCGGTCTTGAAGGGGCGGATGTAGCGCTGCACGATGAAGGGGTAGCCCGCGCGCCCGTTGGCGAACTCGTCGATGACCCGCTCCCACTCCTGCTGGCTCACCTCGCAGCCGGCGTACACGTTGTCGGCGCCGTAATGGTCGGTGGGCTTCACGATCCACTCGTCCTTGTTGGCGCGGATCTGGTCGAGGTTCACCACCGACTCGTCCAGAAACGCCGTCATGGGCACCGTGGCCTCCACAAACGCGATCTCCTCCTCGGTGAGGAAGGCCTGGGTCTCGGGGGCGAACAGCACCTCGAACAGCTGCTTGTCGTGGACGATGTGCCCCGAGAACGCCCCGATGAGCGCCACCTTCTGGGCGCGCACCGCATCGATGAGGGCCTGGGAATCGTCCCAGAACTCCAGCACGTCGTTGGTGACCGAGCGGCGCCAGATAGCATGCACGGGCAGCCCGTCGGGAGTCGTGAGCACCTCGCCGTCGAAGGCCAAATCGCGCACATCGGCCACCACGCATTCCACGCCGGCCGCGCGGAACTTCTCGGCGAAGATGTGGAACTCGTCCACCACGCCGTTCTCCAGGTAGTCGCAGATGGCGATGCGCGGATGTTCCACCTTGAAGCGGTAGGTGTCGTAGATATCTAAGAAGGTGCGCACCCAGGGCTCGAACAAATCGCAGCCGGCCACGGCGTGGTTCTCGGCGAACACCCGGAAGGCCTCGGTGCCGGTGATGGAGTTCGTGATCTCGCGGTTCTCGTTCATGCCCGCGCTGCCGTCGCCGTTGAACTCGCAGAAGTGGATGCGGTAGTCCTCCTCGTTCAGGAACGTGTCCACCCGGGCGAAGGGCAGCACCGCGTCGTAGTCGCGCGGCAGCAAGATAAGCTCCACGAGCCGCTCATCGAAGTCGAAGAGCTTGCGGTACTCCTCGTCGGCCCGGTAGCGCTCGATGACCTTGCAGAGGATGCGGTGGCACATCTCGGCCGTGTCGCGCATGACCTCGTAGCTTTTCCGGTTGAACAGGCGCGGAACGAAGGAGGAGGCCACCACCTTGTGGTGCACGATGGCCGTGGAGGCCTGCATGTAGTCGTAGGCGGCGCGACGATCCTCCACCGCCCCGTCCAGCTCGTCGACGATCTGGAAGTACTCGCGCGTATAGTCGGCATTAGTGGGCATGAAGGCTCCATCCCTCGACGTTTGCATATCCGCATAAGTGTAGCACGTCCGCGACGCGGCGCGCCTTCCGTATGGTTTCTGTATCCTTCCCCGTCGGTGTTCTTGCACCGCGCCGCTATCCCCGATAGTATGGGCAATCGCGCGCCTCAGCCCACACGGCCTGCGTGCACCATATTATCCAGAGTCGGGGTAGAGAGTTGGCTCGTCGATCCCGACACCAACCTGACGCGCCTCGCCGCTTTACCGGCGGCCGCCAAGGTGGTCCGGCCAACAGCGATAAGAAAGGAATCTCATGACCGAGAACCATTCGAGCTATCTGTTCACGTCCGAGTCCGTCACCGAGGGGCACCCGGACAAAATCTGCGACCAGATCTCCGATGCCATCCTGGACGCCATCCTGGCCAAGGAGATCGCACTTTCAGAGGAAGGCTACATCGCCCCCGACGGGGCGCCGGCCGACCCCACGAAGTTCCGCTGCGCCTGTGAGACCCTCGTGACCACGGGCACCGTGTTCGTCACCGGCGAGATCCGCACCCAGGCCTACGTGGACGTGCAGTCCATCGTGCGCGATGTGGTGTGCGGCATCGGCTACGACCGCGCCAAATACGGCTTCGACGGCAACACCTGCGCCGTGATGAGCTCCATCCACGAGCAGTCCGCCGATATCGCCCAGGGCGTTGACGAATCCTTCGAGGTCCAGCGCGACGCCGCCGCGGCCGCCGACCCCTACGAGACCATCGGCGCCGGCGACCAGGGCATGATGTTCGGCTACGCCTGCAACGAGACGAGCACGCTCATGCCCATGCCGATCTATCTGGCCCACCGACTCTCCGAGCGCCTGACCGAGGTGCGCAAGAACGGCACGCTGGAGTTTCTGCGCCCCGACGGTAAGACCCAGGTGTCGGTGCGCTACGTGGACGGAGCGCCCACAGCCGTGGAGAAGGTGGTCGTGTCCACCCAGCACGCCGAGGACATCGAGCAAGATGCTCTGCGCGAGGCCATCATCGAGACGGTCATCCGCCCGGTGTTCGAGGCCGAGGGCGTGGCCCTTTCCGACGACTGCGAGATCTACGTGAACCCCACCGGCCGCTTCGTCATCGGCGGCCCCATGGGGGACGCGGGCCTCACGGGCCGCAAGATCATCGTGGACACCTACGGCGGCATGGGCCGCCACGGCGGCGGGGCCTTCTCGGGCAAGGACTGCACTAAGGTGGACCGCTCGGCGGCCTACGCGGCACGCTGGGTGGCGAAGAACGTAGTGGCCGCCGGGCTCGCCGACCGCTGCGAGGTGCAGATCGCCTACGCTATCGGCGTGGCCCAGCCCGTGAGCGTCATGGTGGACACCTTCGGCACCGAGCACGTGCCCACCTCCGCCATCGAGGCCGCCGTGGCCGAGGTGTTCGACCTGCGCCCCGGCGCCATCATCGACGCGCTCGATCTGCGCCGGCCCATCTACCAGAAGACGGCCGCCTACGGCCACTTCGGCCGCGAGCTCCCCGAGTTCACCTGGGAGGCCACCGACCGCGCCGACGCCCTGCGGAAGGCCTGCGGGCTGGAGTAAGGGACGCAGCTTTCGACCACCCGCGCAGATCGAGGTCGAAGCTGCGGAAATGCACGTTGAAGGCCGATCTGTGCGGGTCAAAGCCTCATAAATGCAAGAAACCTAGTCAAATGACTGGGTTTGGAGGTGCGGACAAAAACTTGGACCGGCGTCGGTCCGGGAAGGAGTCCGCATGTACGACAGGGACACGATCGAGCTGGCGCTGCTCGCGCTGGAGGAGGGGATGACCCAGGTGGAGGC
>Ga0073908_1001473_pt1 | contig 33449 bp, 20 predicted proteins | sample MucameincwithD2O_FD_65484 | JGI IMG/M metagenome (GOLD analysis project Ga0073908, IMG submission 65484) | Mouse cecum microbial communities from Vienna, Austria - Mucus amended microcosms incubated with D2O | ecosystem: Host-associated > Mammals > Digestive system > Large intestine > Cecum... | reverse complement strand
AATCTGTTATTTACAACAAAACCCCACCGAGTGGTGGGGTTGTCTGGTGGTGCCACCAGGAATCGAACCGGGGACACAAGGATTTTCAGTCCTTTGCTCTACCAACTGAGCTATGGCACCATCGTTTTTTTGATTTGCGATGCAAAGGTATGCATTTTATTGATAATGGGCAAATATTTCAGATACTTTTTTCATGAAAATTTAAGCCATTCCCTTTATTTCCTTATTAGACAATCATATACATATTCTAAGAATTCTTATGAAATCCTATTATAAAAAGCCAGCCTTACAATAAAGGCACACATATATCAAAAACCACAGCCCTGCATCCGTTTTTTGATGTGATTTAGCTAAAAAGCATATGTTATGCGGGATTTTTCATTAACTTTGCATAGACAATAATTTTTGCAACAACGATGCCGCGCTGTACGCGGACGCCCAGCCCCGTCCGTGGTGTGGCCCCAAACAATAGAAATGATAAAAATCAGACCAAAAAAGGCTCTCGGACAGCATTTCCTTACCGATCTTTCGGTTGCTGAGCGCATAGCGGCCACACTTGACGATTTCCGCGGGATGCCTGTCCTGGAAATAGGACCGGGCATGGGAGTATTAACCCAGTTCCTCATCGAACGGGGGCACGACCTTACAGTCGTGGAGCTTGACTCCGAGTCGGTCGAATACCTCCGGCACGAATTCCCGGCCCTGGAAGGCCGGATAATAGAGGCGGATTTCCTTAAGATGGATATCAAGGAGCTATACCCCGACGGCACAAAATTCTGCGTAATAGGCAACTACCCTTACAATATTTCAAGCCAGATATTCTTCAAGATACTTGATTACCGCGACCAGGTGAAATGCTGTTCCGGAATGCTGCAACGTGAAGTGGCGGAACGCCTAACGGCCGCGCCGGGCACTAAGTCACGCGGGATACTCAGCGTGCTGCTTGAAGCCTGGTACGACAGGCAGTACCTGTTCACTGTCGGCGAGCACGTGTTCAACCCTCCCCCAAAGGTGAAATCCGGCGTAATAAAGATGGTGCGCAACGGGGCTACAGACATCGGATGCGACCCTTCACTGTTCAAGACTGTGGTGAAGACATCGTTCGGGCAACGCCGCAAGACCCTGCGCAATTCCATGCGCCCATTGTTGCCCCCGTCAACCCAATTTCCCGAGAGCCATGGACAGCTACTGTCCATGCGGCCAGAACAACTGAGTGTAGAACAATTCGTTGACCTTACCGACATGGTCAGCTCAATACGCAAACGGGAACAATGAAAGAATACACCCCCGAATATCTCGGACACATCCGCAACATAATACAGCAAGGCGATGTGGAACTCGCCCGCAAGGAACTGTCCGAGCTACACCCTGCCGACATAGCCGAGCTCTACCAGGAACTGGAGCTGGATGAGGCCGAATTCCTGTTCAAGCTCCTCGACGAGGACACCGCAGCCGATGTCCTTATGGAACTTGACGAGGATGACCGGCTCAAGCTGCTCAACGACATGCCTGCCGAGGAGATCGCCAAACAGATCGACCACCTCGACACAGACGACGCCGTCGACATCATCCAGCAGCTCGACGAGGAAGAGCGCGACGAGATCCTGGCCCATATCGACGATGTGGAGCAGGCCGGAGACATCATCGACCTGCTTAAATATGATGAGGACACCGCCGGCGGCCTCATGGGCACAGAAATGATCGTCGTGAACGAGAACTGGAGCATGCCAGAATGCATCAAGCAAATGCGGATGCAGGCAGAGGACATGGACGAGATATACTATGTATACGTAGTTGACGACGACTATAAACTACGCGGCGTATTCCCGTTGAAAAAGATGATAACCCACCCTTCGGTATCTAAGATAAAGCACGTGATGGAAGTCGACCCGGTAAGCGTCAAGGCCGACACACCTATCGACGAGGTTGCGCTCGACTTTGAAAAATACGACCTTGTGGCAATGCCTGTTGTAGACTCCATCGGGCGGCTGCTCGGACGCATAACAGTCGACGATGTAATGGACCAGGTGAGAGAATCGAGCGAACGCGACTATCAGCTGGCATCAGGCCTCTCATCCGATGTGGAAAGCAACGACTCATTGCTAAAGCAGACACGGTCCAGGCTGCCATGGCTTCTGATAGGCGTTATCGGCGGGATCGGCAACTCCCTAATCCTCGGGAACTTTGAAACAGGATTCGCCACAAACCCCGCGATGGCGCTTTTCATACCGCTTATCGGCGGCACTGGCGGAAATGTCGGCATCCAGTCATCGGCCATAGTCGTACAAGGACTCGCAAACGGCTCTCTTGACATCAAAAGCTCTGCACGGCAGATAATGAAAGAAGTCGGTGTCGGCCTGCTGAACGCCCTGACAATATCGCTGCTGGTATTCATGTACAACTGCTTTTCCCTCGGCCCTAACCAGGTAACGACCCTAGCCGTATCATTCTCACTGTTCGCCGTGGTGATATTCGCATCAATATTCGGCACATTTGTCCCACTGACACTGGAACGGTTCAAGATTGACCCCGCACTTGCCACAGGGCCATTCATTTCGATAACAAACGACATAATCGGCATGGTGATATACATGACCATATCATCAACCCTGATTAACATGCTGCAATAATCTAGGAAAACCAACAAACCCTCATATAAAAAGACATGAAACACATCGAAGTAAACATCAAGCATGCACTCGGCAATATCAGCCGTGAGCAAATTGAAGCCCTCCTGCCAGAAGTGGCTGACGGACTGTCAAAACTCCATAACGGCACAGGCCTGGGCAACGACTATATCGGATGGCTCGACCTACCGTCGCGCATCGATTCCGGACTGCTTGCCGACCTTAAATCATCAGCAGAGACACTCCGCGCCAACTGCGACACAGTAGTAGCCATCGGCATCGGAGGCAGCTACCTGGGGGCAAAAGCCGTAATCGAAGCCCTGAACAATTCTTTCGACGCCTACATCAGCTCGTCTGAAGCCCCAAAAGTCCTGTTCGCCGGACAGAATATCGGAGAGGACTATCTTTACGAACTACAGCAGTATCTGGCCGACAAACGCTTCGGCATAATCGTCATATCAAAATCAGGCACCACCACCGAACCTGCAATCGCATTCCGCCTCCTTAAGGAACAACTTGAAAGGCAGATGGGAAAAGCAGAGGCTTCAAAGCGCATAGTTGCCATCACCGACGCAAAACGCGGCGCCCTTCGCCAGCTGGCCACAGAGGAAGGATACAAGACATTCGTCATTGAGGACAGCGTAGGCGGACGTTTCTCGGTACTGACACCAGTAGGCCTACTGCCTATCGCAGTAGCCGGATACGACATCGAGGCCCTCGTTAACGGCGCACGCGAAATGCAGAAAGCAACCCTCGAGCCAAACCTCGAGAACCCATCAGCACTATATGCCGCAACGCGAAACGCACTCTACCGCGCAGGCAAGAAGACAGAGATCCTGGTAAACTACAACCCCAAGCTCCACTTCTTCGGGGAATGGTGGAAACAGCTGTATGGCGAAAGCGAAGGCAAAGACCATAAAGGCATATTCCCTGCAGCCGTCGACAACTCCACAGACCTACACTCCATGGGACAATGGATACAGGACGGAGAGCGCACAATCTTCGAGACCGTGATATCTGTGGACAGCACACGCCACAGCGTAATCATACCGGCCGACGACGACAACCTGGACGGGCTTAACTACATAGCCGGCAAGCATGTGGACCAGGTGAACAAGATGGCCGAACTAGGCACACGCATCGCCCATGTGGACGGAGGAGTGCCTAACATGAGAATCACAATACCCGCCCTCGAAGAAAGATACCTGGGACAGCTCATCTACTTCTTTGAAAAGGCATGCGGAATAAGCGGCTACTTGCTTGGGGTCAACCCGTTCAACCAGCCCGGTGTGGAGGACTACAAACGTAACATGTTCGCCCTCCTTGAAAAACCAGGCTACGAGCAGGATACAGAAGCCATCAAGGCACGCATATGACCCACCGACCGCAGACAGGCCCAATAGGCGTATTCGATTCCGGATACGGAGGCCTGACAATATTGCGCGATGTACGGCGACTGTTGCCCGGGTACGATTACATGTACCTGGGCGACAATGCCCGTGCACCATACGGCACACGCTCTTTCGATGTCGTATACCGCTTCACGCTCGAAGCCGTCAAATACCTGTTCGGGCAGGGATGCCCGCTCGTGATACTGGCCTGCAACACAGCTTCGGCAAAAGCGTTGCGCACCATACAGCAATGCGACCTGGAAAAGCTAGACCCCACCAGGCGCGTGCTCGGTGTGATACGGCCTACAGTAGAAGCCCTGGGCACACACACCCTAAACGGGCATATAGGCATACTAGGTACGCCGGGCACCATAAACTCACGCTCATATGACATTGAGATAGCCAAACTGTGGCCTGAATTCACAGCCAGCACACACGCATGCCCCATGTGGGTCCCGCTGGTCGAGAACGGGGAAGCATCTAGCCCCGGGGCAGACTACTTTGTAAGGCAAGAGACAAGCGCATTGTTCCGTACCGATCCTGATATAGACACCGTAGTACTGGCATGCACCCACTACCCCCTGCTGCTGGACAAGATACGTGAAAACGTGCCCAAGTCTGCCAAAATACTCACCCAAGGCGAGATCGTGGCATCAAGCCTGCTTGGATACCTGGACCGCCATCCTGAAATGGAATCAAGGCTTACCCGCAACGCCACCACCCAGTTCCTGACAAGCGAACACCCCGACAAATTTTCGGCTGCCGCCACGATATTCCTCGGCCACGACATAAGCGCCAGCCACGTGGAATACTGACCGTGCTTCCGGTCAGAAAGGATACCCTATAGCAAGATGGAACGCCAAGGAGTTTTTGAATGACGTCATGTTGTAATACCCGCTGCGGCCAGTATCATACGGCGCATGTATGCCTATACCCAGGTCGGCACGTACCACCAGCATCCCTATGTCAAAACGCAGACCTGCTCCTGTGCCCAAAGCCAGCTCACGCAGGAATGATGACGCCTTAAGAGTACCTCCCGGACGCTGCGGATCGTCCTTTAGCAGCCATACATTCCCCGCATCCATAAACACCGCCCCGTGAAGCGGTCCGAGTATCGGAAACCGGTATTCGATATTGGCCTCAAACTTGAATGTACCCGTCTGGTCGAAATAATCGTTGGCCGATTTTCCTGGAGTATGGTAGCTACCAGGGCCCAGCGACCTTACGGTAAAAGCCCTCACCGAATTTGCCCCGCCGCAGTAGAACTGCTCGGAATACGGCACCTGCGAAGAGTTTCCGTAAGCATGCGCAGCACCGACCATCACCCTCGACATCAGCCAATGGCTGCCGCCAAGACGCCGGCCGTAGACCACCTGCGCCGTACCCTTTATGAACTGTGAAAACGGATTGCCGAAAAGCTCCTTCTCCCCTTTCTTTCCGCAAGCCTCCCACAAAGCCCAGAAAACATTACCGGCCTCGGTTACCGTAGCCTGTATGTTTATAGTATTATTGCGGTTCATAGCCCTATCGTACACCATCGAATAGCTCATCTGCGGGATGAACTGGCTCTTGAAACTCTGCGCGATAGCCGGATTGGCATCCATTATGGAGTCAAAGGCATGGGTGGTATGCATCAGGTTGGTATACGTCAGCTTGAACACGGTAAGGTTGTTCGCTATATACCGCTTCGAGCGCCAGTCATATCCGAAAGATGCATTGAACTGCGCCATCTTGAAATAATGCGGACGGTTGAGCAGGTCAGCGCCCAACGATACTCGTGTCCAATTTGCGGCACGCCTCAGGCGCGGTATAAACTTCGGCGCCAGCAGTCGCGGGAAGGCAAGTGAGGCGTTGAGTCCCACCTCATATGAATTGAACACCGAACTGCGGTTACGTCCGGTCTGCCACTCATAAGCGCCGGTAAGGTTGACCGACAGCTGCTCGCCGCCACCGAACACATTGCGGTTCGTGACGCCCAATATCACACCCGGCCCGAGATAACTGTTCGACTTCGACGATGCATTGACCTCTATCGATGCCTCAAGCGGCCTGTCGAAAGTGCACGCGATATCCACATCCAGCAACGGTTCTGTGGAGGCCGTATCAGGCGTCACCTCTATATTTATGGCATTGAATATGCTCAGGCGCGACAGATAGGTCTGCGTACGGTCCATGTCGCGTACAGAAAAATACTTACCGGGGCGGAACGCCACATTTTCAGGAATCACCTTAGTGCGCAGCCTTGACGGCTTCATCTGCACCACATCGCCCACCCGTGTATGTATCGTGTCCGGAGTGCCTCCACCTTCATTACGGTATATATATGTGGTCACCTTTCCGGTACGGTAACGCTTGAGGGCAAAAGCAGGTATATTTGAAGCCAGCTTCATTTTCAGCGCAATATGGCGCGGGTTGATAGTACTGTCGGCCAGATATTCGATATATTCAGGCCGGAAAAAATAGTAGCCACGGTTGCGCAGCGAATTGGCGATGCGGGTGCGCACGGTGCTGAGCGAATCCGACGAATACCTCACTCCGGGTTTCAGATATTTTATACGCCTGGCCACCGAATCGATTACATGCGTCAGGTGACATGAATCGGTGGGGAGTATTATCGAATCAAGCATATATTCCGGTCCGGTGGTCACGCGGTAGAGTATCTTGGCCTTTTTCTTGTTCTTGCCCTTGACCAGCTCATAAGACGCGCCGCCCATGAAATATCCGTTGTTGTCCAGTATCTCATCCATCATCTTGACCCGCACTTCCGGGCGCACATCCGAAACGAGCACGGGCTCAGCTACAAGCTTTTCATACAGCCAATGCTTCAGACCTTTAGGAGGGTTGCTCCAATTGTTGTAGACCCAAAGCCCTATCGGGAAAGGCGTACGGTACGACACCGAACCAAACAGCGGATTGTTCGGCTTTACGGCTACAGCGCCCTTTAGTTCGTCGGCCACGTCCGAAGGCACTTCCATCCCATCGGGGGCGGAAATCTCCACCTTCTTCACACCTGTATACAGCACCTCTCCGGCCGGCAAACGGCGCGTGGTGGAACATCCGGCCACAACGGCAACGGCCAGGGCCGCCGCTACGGCATTAAATACACACTTTATGCGGTTACTATTTCGTCTCATCTTGCTCAGAAGGTTTTATTGCCTGGGGTTTCACTGATCCGTCCATTGTTGAAGCCGGGACAGGCAATGCCGGGACTGCCGGGACTTCCACGCTCTCTTTCCTGAACGGACGGAACATATCTATAAGCCTACGTATCTTCCTCTTGTACACAAAGCCGACACCGGTCTGTGTTACCTCGCCTTCCAGTATACTCTCATATCCGGTATGCCTGAACAGCCGTATATACATGGTGCCCTGCCGGTTAAGCAGATACTCGAATGCTATATCATTTATGAGGTTCTGCGAGAAATTCTCATCCGTATCGGCATCTGTGGAGTAGTTGCCGCCCACAATTATCTTGAAACGGTTGTTGAAAAGCGATTTCGACACCTTGTAGCTGTACTGAGTAGTAGTAGATGTCGCACCGTCCATCGTACGGTCATACTGGTCTATGCCGAAACTCAGGTCCACCCCCTTAATCGACTTCGCAGCCCACGAATTGAGCTGGCTTTCAAGGAAGGAATACAGCGGGTTGCCGGACAGGTTTCCGCTGGCCTTTGTGCCAGGGCCTGTGTACACATTATACAGTAGCATGTTCATGGCCTGGTTTGCCCGCTGTTCCGCGCTCATCGACTGGAGTTCGTTGGCGATTGTAAGGTCATCGTCAGTAGAGAGGTCGAACGCCACGTTCATGGTGTTCAGCGTGCCTGTCACCGAAAGCCCGACATCGAAATTGACAAGCCTAGAGTTCTGGCCCTCCTGCGTCACGTTTGCCTTGATGACATCCACCGCCTGTATGTTCAGTATCGGGTTCATCATATCTCCGTTGAACGACACATAGCTGCCCTCCTTGAAATCAAAATGCTTTTCCGAAATCACTGGCAAGGAATATCGCACATAGCCCTTGTTTATGTCAAGACGTCCGGTAAGCCGTCCGTCGCTCAGCGGCGACATAGTGTAGTTCAGGTCGCCCTGCCCCTGTATCTGGATACGGCTCTTACCGTCTGACGACAGATATACGTTCACCGTCGACCCCGGTTCTATGGAAAGCAGGGCATCGACATCCATCACCATTGATCCGCCAGCGATGGAATCGGCACTGCTGACAGCGGTAGTGTCGTCGAACTGGACGAACTTCACCATGTCGGCCGTAGTGCGCGACTGCAACGAACTTGTGGCATCAGGTATGACATATGTCACATCTGTCTCCGAAAGCAGCACGGCCGATGCCTCTATATCCAGGTAGGACATGTTGCCCTTGACTTTAGCATCAAGGTCGACATACGCCTTGCCGAACACGTCAGCCCCTTTTGTGGCACGCGAAGTATTGACCAGACCCATGTTCCGGGCCTTCATCACAAGGTCTATCCCGGCATTGCCGAGGTTGTTTATATCCACTGTGCCATTTATGACCAACGGATTGGAATTGACACCGGCGATGGCGAAATTCTCCAGTTTCACCACATTGTCAGCAACCTCTATCGGTGCGTCTGAAATCTCATACGATGCCCCGAGCATTTTCACTGCCACAGCAGCAGAGTCAAAATCAAGATAGCCGTCAAACCGCGGATGGGCAGAATCGCCGGTTATATCCATCTTCCCGTTCAGGGTGCCGCGCAGACGTGCCATACCTTGCGGCATGAAAGGATTGACGGTGGCCAGCGGGAAATGTATCATGGAGAAATCAAGGTTGAAAGGCGACACGGCGGTAGAGTCGTTAAGGTTGCCGGCAACGGTAATGGTGCGCACACCATCGACACTCAGGTCGGCCTTGGCGCGTATCATCCCCTTTGTCGTGGTGGTGATGTTGACATCAGCCAGGAAATCGCCCACACGCTCCTTGCCGTAATAAAGGCTGTCGAGCGACACCGTGCCTGTTCCGTTAAGCGACCTGTCAGACCAGCGCACGCGCATGTCGGCCGAAAGGCTTCCCTTTACCGGCGGAGCAAACGGGTTAAGCGAAAGCCAGTCGGCAAGCTGTATATCCGAAATCTTGAGCACAACATCTTCCTGCGCGCCTTCATCATGCACATGCCCCTCTTCACCGTGGTGTTCATCGTGTACGGTATACAGTTCAAGCGTGCTCGACTGGTTACGCATATGCAGGTTGGCATCCAGATGCCTGTGCGGAAAGTTGTACGTCACAAAGTTATCGTCATTGAGCGTCCACTGCTTGTACCCTATCACCGGGTCAGTCGGCTTCAGCATCACCCTGATGGTAGAATCGGCATATGTCATCTCCGCACCTATACGGAAGCCTTCCTTGCCGGAAATATTGCGCTGAGACAGCATGAACGTGAATTTGTCCGATGCCAGAAGCCCGTTGACACCCACATGGGCGAAATTGTCGAATGTACCGGGCCTGTTATCCATCCGCCCGTTGAAATACAGGTCGCCGCCAAGCTGCCGTAATGAAAATTCGACAGTATCCAAGGCCGTGCTGCCTGTCACAAACCTTATTACACGTGCCTTGGCATATATCAATGAGTCATTTACGGCATCAAGACGCAGATCCCTGAACCGCATATCAGAAGGCGCAAGGATATCGGTTATCATATTGTCAGGCCCGGCCTGGAGCGTCAGCCCGAACTGCGGCAACGCACGCTGTATCGGCGACACATCTATATGCGACATCGCAATCTGGGCCTTGACGGTGTCCACCGCCGCCGAAAACCGCGCCGCCAAAGTGTCCAGCGGGCATGGTGAGGTGAAAACCGATGTCAGGTCACGGTTCTTCAGGTCCAGACGCGTTACCGAGTCAGACGAAACCAGGTGGGCCGTAACATCACTGACAGAAATCCTTGACACGGAATCTTTCATGGTAAACCCGTGCAAAGTCAAGCCTGCATCAAGCGACTTACCGGTACGCGATATGCTGGCATTGCCATCGAGGTCGGCGGTCAGCACCATAGGAGTAGCAGACATATTCAAGGCCTGCATGTCGACATGCCCTGCATCAAGGCTCATATCCCAATCATAGGTATCGCCCTGCAAATTTCCAGAAGCCACCAACCCAAAGACAGCATCAGGGGCAGACGAGTCCAGTGAAAGGCGTCCCATGCCGTCATGGACAGCCACATCTGCCGTAATATCCTTATATTCATATCCGTTATATTCAGCGGAAACCACCTTGGCATGGATGTCGGCAACCGTACCTTTCGCCAAAGGGTCAAGCCCCTTGCCTTTTGCATCGACCGTAGCCGTCACCCGGCCTATGCCAAGGGTTGGCATAAATGTATTCACCGGGAATCCGTCAGTCTTCAAGGCCACAGTGTAACCCGACACACCGCCCTTCCATGCGGCATCCAAAGCCAGCCGGCCCTTTCCTGTCAGGACGGTGACATTTCCATCAACATCCTTCCCCTTCATGGCAACACGGCCTTTTATATCCATAGGAGGAATATTGAACATCTTTGCCACCGCGCGGTCCAGCATCTTGTTTTTCAACGGGGTGACATCCCATATATGTCCCGACAGCGCAAGATTGCCAGAAAGCCGCCGCGGGTCCATAGGGTATTCCACCATCCCGTCGGCCTTAATCTCCACACAACGGTTCACCTCTATTGCGGCACGCCTTAGGTTAAGGCGTCCTGTAGTGCCGTCTACATCAATACCCACCTTAACAGGCGATGCCGCCGGCAATCCGGACAGCATCGGAGCTGCCTGAGGGAACATCATGGCGGCATCTCCAGCCCCAACATGCCCGTTGACATTCAGTCCCAGCGGAAGCGTAGGATCGGCGGCCATATCCCCCATTCCCATCATTCCGGAAAAGCTGAGAGATGTCGCGGGGGCACGAAGCTCAAATCCGTCGAAATGCAGTGCAGCCGAGTCTATGCGCATCAGACCGGAGGCATCAATGGCAAGCCCGCAACGTTCCACACCGTGCAGCCTCTTTACAGGAAGCCGGAGTTCAGAGGCTCGGTTATAGAATCCCTCAACGTCAAGGTCAAGGCTGTCAACGGCAATATACCCGAAATCGAGCCCGGGCTGCGGCACTGCGCCGCGCGATGTATACAGCACACGGCTGCCGGCGATGCCTATCTGGGATATATTTATTGTCCATGGGGCAGACTGCACGGAGTCGGCCACGACAGATACTTCCGGCGTATCTGCGGCGGCGACGCCGGAGAGGGCAGTGATATAGGCGGCGTCAAGTCCGCTTGCCCTGAACGCTTCAATGGCCACACGCTGGTTCTCAAGGTCGATAACGCCCCCGGCAAGGGTGGCTTCTGACATATACGCCCCAAGGGAATCTATCGTAGGGGGCAGCGACATGCTGTAGCGGAAATCGCGCAAGGTAAGGTTCTGTGCATGTATGGCCATACGTGTCGCCTCCTTTGCGGCGGTGTCGGCCTCAATGGTGTCCGGACGGATCGCGATGGCCACGTGTCCGCCCTCTATCAGCGCGTCACTGAGGTCTATATCCACCGTCTGCCCAAGCCTGATGGATGAAGGCTGTATATCCACCATGCGCAGGGAGGCATCAAGGCTCATGGACGATTCAGGACCGCCCATCCGGTAACGGGCATCACGCAGCACCACACCGTCAAGTTCTATATCGCCTCCGAGCAGAGGCAGAATCCTGGCCGAGGCCTCAGCCTCACGGGCCGCCACAAGTGTATCACCCGATGCGTTGTCAATCATGTACAGCCCGCTGACTTCAAGCCTCAAAGGGAAACGCAGCCTTAAACTGCCCAGTTCAAACCTCGTATTTCCGTTACGGTTCAACGCGGTAACGGCAGCAGTGGCCACCCGCTGCTGTACCCAGGGAGAATACAGGCCTACCGCCAGACCTGCCACAAGCAACAGCAGCCCCATGGACAGCCACAGGACGGCACGCACTATTTTTTTGACTTTCCCGTATGCAGACACCTTATTATTAAGTATTACAGTTTATGAATAGTTGAAATCGCTATGGTTAAAACATCCGCCAAAGGCCGATTGTTGGCAACGCATCCCTACAATTCCATATTTTTCAAAATTAACATAAAAAATCCATCCCGCAAAAAAATATCTCCGCCCGGATCCATGCACATTATCTCCGTCGCCGCCAAGCCACCACCGCAGCAACAACGGCAAACGCCATGGCCCAACGCCCTACAGTCGCAAAGAATCCTCCCCCGCCGCCATCGCCACGTACGGCCTCACGGATTATGGACACCGTATCGCGGCGCACCATGTACACCGTGTCGCGCACGGCCGAATGCCTGTACTCACGGCGCACCTCCCGGTGGTACACCACACTGTCACGCGTACGGTCTATGATAACACTGTCGGCAATCCACAACGTATCCGACACATGGCTGTAGACATGGCACGTGTCATGCACCGACACCGCCGCAGGCACATACCTCGAAGCACCGCATCCGCCCAAAACTCCGGATACGGCCAACGGCAATAATAAAAACAGGCTATTCCTTTTCATGGCAAAAACATATCATATTGTTGATGCCACAAAATTACTACAGCATACCGCATCCCGGCATGTTATTTCCCGGATTCGGGATTTTAACAGTCAGATTTCCGTAACCTACTGGCCGCAAGCATCCCCCGGAAAGCCTCCACGGAATTTAACACTGAAAAAATTTCCCACAACCCATCATCACAGCCTTTCTACCATAAAGAACCTGAAAATCTTTCAGCCGAACATCATTGCGGCCTCACAAAGCGACGCCACAGTATCAACCCCGGCATCAGGAAACCTGCCGTCAGGGTCAAAAAGCACTGCCTCCCACCCCGACGCAAGCGCGCCGGCGATATCCGTCTGCGGATTATCCCCAATCATCACCGACCCGCTGGGCACAGCCCCAGATACAGAGCACGCATACGCGTATATCCTTGCATCCGGCTTATTTATACCGATATCATCACTGAGCACCACACAGTCGAAATACATGCCTATGCCGGATGAACGCAATTTGTCATGCTGCACCTCCCGGAAGCCATTGCTCAACATCCCTATCCTGTACCCCTTTCCCCGTATATGGCCCAACAGCTCCACAGCGCCGGGGACAAGCCCCTGTTTCGAGCCGAGGCGTCCGAGATAGTCGCCGTCCATCTCCAGGGAAAGGCGGCGGGCCTCAGCATCGGTACATCCAGCCCCAACCAGCGGAAGCCGGAAACGCTCCATGCGCAGCACAGCGCCGGAAATCTCCGCACGGTTGTACATGTCCCACAACCTGTGGTTTACGTCATGGTAGCAGTCTCGCCACCGGTCCACAGTGCCGAAATATCGCTCCAGACCGAACTCCCCGTAGACCTCCGACAGGCATACATGAGAATTGCCCCGGAAATCCCACAAGGTATCGTCAAGGTCGAACCACACCCATGGTGTCGACTCAGGAGTGAACCTACACCTCATTTATCTTCCACCATTTATATGATACACCGCCATCCATGGCCTCACCGCCCTCAATGGCCTTCAACCTCTTCACCACACGGCATGTGACCGGAAGCACCAGCACCTCATATACTGTCTTGAGCAGCGCCTGGGTGACAATCAGCGACAGGATGGTGTCCCAGGGCAACACACCGCCAAAGGCCACAGGAAAAAATATGACACTGTCAGCACCCTCGCCCCAAAGCGTGGAGACAATTGCCCGCACAGAGAAATTGCGTCCGCCGGAGGCCACCTTCATCCTCGACATGACATACGCGTTTATCATCGAGCCGCACAGGAAAGCCAGGAACGATGCCGCCATGATGCGCGGCACGCTTCCGTACACAGCCTCCATTGCCTCCTGCCCATGCCAGTCAGCGCCCCCGGGAAGCCATATGGCCACATTGAGGAACAAGGCCGCCATAAGGCTCATGGCAAACCCAAGCCATATCACCAGGCGTGCCTTACGGAAGCCGTACACCTCCACGATGCAGTCATTGAGGATATAGCTGAGCGGAAACACTATAAAGCCCGCCGTTATTGAAAACCATCCCGCGTCCACCGTCTTTATCTCTATAAGGTTGGAGACTATGAGCAGCACGCAGAAAAGCACCGACAGAACTACAAACGAAAGCGAAAATACAGGTTTATTATTATCCATAAATCAATTTTACAGTCATTTCTGAGGATCATCCAGTGTCCTTATCTCGGTATGGCTAACGTCCTCCACCTGCGGTTCATTGTGTTGCACGCGTGAAGGTTTGTTAACGGCCTTGTTGTGGACACCGATGAAATAGCTTTCAAGGAACACCCCTATGGCAAACACTACAAGCCCGGAGCCGGTGATGATGTTCGTGAGCGAATCGTTCTGCACGCCGAAATTATACAGTTCATACACCCCTGCACCGAGCAGCAGCAGCGGAACGGCATACAGCCACGGCGGCAGCGCCACCGGACGGTAGCTTATGGCCAGGACATAGAAGTGGAACAACGCGCCGATAACCAGCAACGCGCCGAAAAGGAACGTCACCAGGGCAACGAACGCCGACTCGAATATCAGCATCGACACCCCGAGTATCACACCAGCCACACCGGTAATCCACCCGATGGCCGATGCCCCCCACGACCGTCGCGCTCCTTCCTTGGGGCTGCGCATAAGCGACCATATATTGAGCACCGAAGCCACAAGGAACACTATCCCGCCGGCAATCACAACCCCCTGGGAGGTAAGGCTGCGGTTAACGATTATCATCACCACTCCTAGCGTGAGTATTATCAACGCCGACAATATTGAACTCTTCCCTTTCATAACCACATTATATTTTTAGTTAATAAGCAAAATTAATAATTTTAGTACTACACTACCAACAATATCAACCACTTTTTGGTTTTGACTGATAGCCCGTCCAGGCAGACAGCAGCCCAGGCCCACCATCACGGTGGGCCTGGGCTGCGCCTTATTATCATTACTCTTTAGTCCGTCATGCTATTCTCCCATCCCGGACTGCGATGAACCGCCCTTGGAAGCGCCGCCCACCATGTCGTCGTTCTGTATCGACTTGGCAGTCTTCTTCACCTGGGCCTTCATCGAACCGAAACGGTAGGACACCATCACCATGAACCCGCGCATATTGAACTGGCGGGTAATGTTTTCGCCGGTATAGTCGCCGTTGACGGTCGACACCGTCATATTGCGCACACTGCGTCCCACAGGGTTCTGTGCATGGACACGTACGGTGAGGCGGTCCTCCTTCAGGAACGACCGGCTCAGCGAGGCCATGCACATCAGCGACTGCCATCCGGGCACGTGGAAGTAGCTGTACACATCGTTGGCGTTAGAGCCGATATGGAACGCGCCCAGCTCGAAGTTGAGCTTCCAAGGCAGTTTCTGGCTTACGCGCCCGAAGCCGCGCCAACCCCAGCGCCCGAGTGTCATCCCCTGCTGTGAGAACCGGTTGTAGTACACGCCGCCGTTGATCATCAGCGATGTCGTTGGGGTCATGGACCATTGCATGAACGTATTGAACGACAGGGTACGCGAACGTCCCGTATTGGCATATGTGCTGTTGATTATCCCTTCGTCGTCAACAAACGACACCTGTGCTATGCCGCTGTTCGACAGTTCATAGTTGGCCGAAATGTTGAAGTTGAACTTCTGCTTGATGAGCATGTATGTGAGCTTCATCGAATGGTGGCGCGCGCTTTGCAGGTCAGGGTTGCCGTACGCCTGCGATATCGGGGTCTCCTTCTTCACCGGATTGAGGAAGTTGATGCCTGGACGGTTTATGCGTGAAGCATAGTTGAACGTAAAGCTCGATGAGCCAGAAGCCTGCCACGATGCCGCCGCCGAAGGCACAAAATCATTGAGGTTGCTGGCGAAATCGGGGGTCGTACCATCGGCGAACTCCGCCTTCAGACGCGAGAACTCATACCGCAACCCGGCACGCAAGCTCCACTTCCCCAGCCTTACGCCATACTGGGCATACATCGCCCCGATGTGGGTTATATGTGAGAAATCAGTGTTGACCGGGGCTGCATCTCCATATTGCTGTATGTTCTCCGAATGGTTGTCGCGCAATATGTATTTAGCACCGAGGTCAAACGTGTGTATATTCGCAAATGGACGCGTCCAGTCGGCCTGGAACGTATGTTCCATAAAGTTCAGGTCGTAGTCCGTATAGCTGCGGTCGTAGCCAAGCGGGAAGTTCACAAGGTTTTCATAATATGTAGTGTCGCGGTCCTTGTTGTTTGAGGTCGATATCATGTACGATAAGGTGATGTTCTCTCCCTTGCGCGATGTCAGGTGCTGGAAATTGACATTGCCGTCAATGTTGAAATACCGCGACTGGGGCGTATGGCTGCGGGTTGTGTAGCTGTAAATGGGCATTCCGGCGGCATCGCTCATGAGCGCCGCACCGGCAGAAGTGGTATTAGAGCCCCATGTGAACCCGTCGATCTCGGCGGTAAGCAGGTTAAGCGAGTCTATATCCCACGATGCCTCGCCGCCGAAATAGGCATAATAGCTTGACCCTTGCGAGGAGCTGGCGTTCTGTAGCCTGTTTCCCGACTCCTTATAAAGATAATCGGCAAAAGATTCCGACCGCGATGACGTCTTTTTATTGTATCCGCCTCCGCCATACACTGAGAATGTCACCTTATTGATCTGCGAAGAGAGCCACAAAGACCCGTCAGGAAGGAAATCGTTGTTCGACCTCGCCCCCACACGTACGCTGCCCATCACACCGCCCATGGATGTATTGTCCATCGTGACGATATTGATGATTGCGCCTACACCCTCGGCATCGTATTTCGCACCCGGCTCGGTGATCACCTCTATACGCTTTATCATGGAAGCCGGTATGGCCGACAGCACATCCTTACTGTTGTTGGTGAACGACTGGTTGGGACGCCCGTCCTTGTATATCTTGAAATTAGTAGAGCCGTTGACCTTGATCGTACCGTCGGCATCGACACTGACCATGGGCACTTTCCTCATCATGTCTATCACCGTGTTGGTCTTCGACTCCTCGTCGGCCTGCACATCATAGCCTATACGGTCTATCTCCTTGGTCACCAACGGGCGCTGCGCCGTAACGGTGACCTCTTTGAGCATCTCGGTGTTGGTATACGCCACGAGCGTGTCAAGGTCGGCCAGCGGCGCGGCATCACTCACCGTGAAGTCGCGCACCACAGCGACCTTGCCCACCGAATTGACCGATATCCTGTATCCACCGGGCTTCGTAAGCGGCTGGCTGAAATTACCTGTAAGGTCGGTTGTGGCCGTAGCGACAGGCCTAACGGTATCGCCGGCGGCATAAATACGGTATGTGGCAAACGGCTCACCCTCGCCGGCGGGATCGGTTACCACTCCCTTTACTGCATACCCGGCAGCGGCTGCCATGGTTACCCCTAAGACAAACGCCATTATGACTGATACGGGTCGGATGCTTGTTTTCATTTGATGTGATGGATGATAATGATGGTAATATTATATGTTTATTATATTTCCTTGGCAATCTATATCCATATAATTTTGGAACGACACCACATTAGACGCGTACAATATCCGATAATGACAAGGCCCGTCACGATTTTTATGTTAAAAAACCGTAACGGGCCATTGCCCTGTATCATGTACGCGCCGTACTATTTCACCACTACGCGGCGAGTGAAATCATCAACCGCCACTATATACAGCCCCACAGGGAGGGAAAGCGCAGTCTCGCCAGGACTTGCCACGCCGGTGTGGTAAGCGATGCCGTCGACACCATACACACGCACCGTACGCGGGCCGTTGCCAGCATTCTCGATTATCAGCTTGCCGCCGCGGCAGAATGCATCCCAGCTGCGGTAGTCGCTCTCCACGCCGTCTATCCCCGACTGGCGGAAATCGGTTATGGCTATGTCATCGATCATGAACCTTTTTCCTGAAGTCTGGCGCAGGCGTATGCGGCCGGCCCCGGCCTTATTGACAGTAAACGTATATTTCTTGTAGTTCTCAGAGTCCACATCAGCAGTCCCGGCAGGCTCCCATGTGGCGCCGTTGTCCAGGGAATACTCCACTTCTATCTTGCCCCGCTCGTCACTGCCCCATGCCGCCGCATGGAACGTCACTATACCTATGCCGTAAGGCTTGTCCTCGTCCATGGCCATGCGGCTCGATGGAGTCTTGCCGAAACGCATGTTCTGCTTCCCGCTAACCGGCGACGGATCGGCAAACACACCGGCATCGCCCAAGCTCCAGCGGCAGGCCGTACCGTCATACGAAGTAGTGCCGTAGCCCGATGTCACCTTTTCCGTCTCAAATGTCTCCAGGAATGCGGCAGGCGGAGTGCCGACAGTGCCGGCCACCTCTACATCATCGTTGATATTGCCGCCGGCCTGGGCCTTGAGCGTACCATGGTAGCTGCCAGGGGTATCGCCGTATATGCGTATATAGAAACGGTCGGCCTCCGGGTCAAGGACTATACGTGTGCCCCAGTTGGTCCTGTCGGTGCTCAACTGGAAAGGCGCATCTATCTCAATGGTGATATCGGTATCAATATTGGCGATATCAGCAAGTATCTCTTCTGCCTCAGAAGGCTCGCCGGGCATTGCCTCGAATACCAGGTCGCCGTCATAGAGGAAGTCGATATACGGCACTGGCTCTGTTGTGGTGACGCTTACCCACTGCGATGTGGCCGATGCCGACGACACCCTGTATGCATATTCCGTCATGGGTTCGAGGCCGTATACGGTGCTCTGCTGAGCACGTGCGTTGACTGCCTTGGGATAGCCTGCCACCGGTACACCGCCACTGGTCACCTCAAGTGTATAGTTCCCGCCGGTGTCGCCGCCTACATATGTCCAGCGCGCGGTGAACGAATCCTCTCCCACATTTGAGGCACTGCTTACCGGTATGCCGTCATATACAGCCACCTTCAATGCCACAACCGATACCTCAGATCCGCTGCGCACAGTCAGCGCACCCGTATGCTCACCCGTGACCGTCGATGAGAACGACACCGTGGCCGTACCGCCCGACACAGAATTGGCCGTGGACGCGCTTATCTGCGACGGGCTGACACTGAACCCGTTGCCGCTAACGGAGAGCGACACAGCCTGGGTAAGCCCCTTGCCGCGGACAGTGAAGACAGATGACTTGCCGTAGCCCACGCCTGCCGCGCCGAGATCGAGAGTGCTGCCGTTGACAGGCAGCAGTATCTCCGACTCCACCACACCGCCCGGCACCCATCCGGTGGTCTTATGGTCGCCCCATATATGTTCGGCAAGCTCAGGGTGGTCAATGAACGGGTTGCGGTTACGCTGATAGGCATACACGGCATCATTACGGTCAATCTCCTTCTGGCTCACAGGGTCTTCCCTATGCCATTTCAGCAAGAGCCTCACAGCCCAGTCACGGAAAGCCGGATAGGGATTGCCGGAAAGCATGTCGGAGTTCCATCCGGATATACGCCCGTTATAGCACGCCGCCATATAGAAGTATGAACGTGCGAAGTCGCCCTTGTACTGGTCGTCAGGCTCGAACACCGTGCCGCTGTAGCCGCTGAATGTCGATGTCCCCAGACGGCCTAGCGCCTTTATGCCGCCAGGAGCGGAAAGCGTTGTGCCGCCTTCGCACTCCCCGTAAGGATGATTGCTCCGCTGGCCGTTCACCTTGCCGTCTGTAGGATATATATGGAAAGCATCGCTCTTCATGGGCGAAGCCTCTGAAAACCAGCTCTTGGGAAACGAGTGCTCACGGTTGTAGCAGTCGCCGACGTTCTTGTAGTTGCCGCAGCGCTCGCCATTCACCGGCCAATGCTTGGTGGAATACATGTCCCAAATCTTTCCGTCGGAAGGATATACGTCCGACGTCTTATAGACATTCCACAGGCCGTCATAGCCCACGTTTGTATGCGGGCCTATCACATCTTCAAGCGATGACAGCAATGCCGCACCATATTTCCCCTCACACCTTGAATAGTAGCCCGAAGGGGCTTCCGCATTCACATGCAGCAGCTGTATGACTGCACACAGCAACATAAACAGTCGGGTATTTGCCCTCTGTACCATAATAATTCTGTTTAAGGTTAAAATTTAAGTCCAAAAAGCTTGCAAAGATAGCGATTCCACACATCCCCCGCCGACAGATTAACATCAATTAACACCAGCCACGCAGCTTTTGCGCCACCGCCCTGGAAATCCTCATACCGGCCTCAGCAGCCTCCATGGTGGGGACATGGCCGTCATTTATACACACAACATCACTGAAACCTGCCGCCAGAAGACTATGGCGGTCGTCGACACGTCCGGCCACAGCCACAACAGGCACACCATGCCCGGATGCACGCCTCATCACCGTATAAGGGAGCTTTCCCATAAGCGTCTGACGGTCGATATGCCCCTCCCCGGTCACTACAAGCGATGCCCCCTGCACAATAGCGTCAAAGCCTGTGGCGTCAAGGACAGAACCAGCACCTGGACGCAACTTCACACCGGCACATGCCGAAAGCAATCCGGCGGCTATCCCTCCGGCTGCCCCGACACCGGGGACATCGGCATCGACCCCCAATATACCTGCCATACGCCTCAGCCCGGCATCAAGCTGTCCCACCTCGGCAGGCGACGCCCCTTTCTGCGGGGCAAACTCACAGGCAGCACCGCCAGGGCCATACAACGGGGCATCGACGTCACACACCAATATCACCTCTACCCCCTCAAGCATGCGGGCCGCCCCCGACAGGTCGGCACGCGCCACATCCGTCATACAGTGCGCCCCCTTTCCGGACGCATCATAGAATGACGCCCCAAGCGCCTCCAGCAGCCCTTTGCCGCAGTCAGTAGTGCCCGAACCGCCTAGGCCAAGTATTATCCTGCGGCAACCGCGGGCAATGGCATCGCGCAGCAGCACCCCAGTCCCGTAGCTGTCGGCCGACAATGCATCCGCCGCACCGTCCCTGACAAACCTAATGCCACCTGCCGTAGCCACATCGGCGACAGCGGTCGATCTGTCGGTTGTAATATAATATGTACAGTCGACAGGCCTACGCGCAGGATCGCAAGACCGGCATCCAACAGCAGAAGCCCCAAGGGCATGCGCCAATACCGCAGCCGTGCCCTCGCCCCCGTCGGCAAGCGGGAGCATCACCGTACGCAATCCGGGACACGCTGCACGGACACCCCTTTCTATGGCAATGGCCACCTCATCGGCGGCCATACAGTCCTTGAATGAATCGGGGGCTATCACTACAGCCCCCTCACCGTCAGGTATCATCTGGCGGCGTCCATTTCCTGGCGCGCCTTGAAAGCCAGGGCATACGCCTTCATCTGCTTCACCATGGCCACAAGGCCGTTGGAACGTGTAGGCGAAAGGTGTTCCGCCAACCCTATATCATTTATGAAATGCAGGTCGGCATCCAGTATCTCGTCCGGGGTATGGTGGTTCAGCACCTGCACCAGCAGCGAGATGATGCCCTTCACTATGATTGCATCCGAATCGGCGGTATAGCTCACCGTGCCGTCCGCATCCATCTCAGCATTGAGCCACACGCGGCTCTGGCAGCCCTCTATAAGATGCTCCGGGGTCTTGTACCGGTCATCTATTGACGGCAGTGAATTACCTAGGTCGATTATATAGCCGTAGCGGTCCATCCAGTCATCGATGCCGCCGAACTCATCGGCTATGTCCTGCTGTATCTGTTCTATGGTCTGTTTCATATCATCTATTGTTTGGCCGCCTGGCCTCCTTCCTCATAAATGAGGTTTACCATCGTCTGCCCTACAGCCTTGAGGCTCTTGCGGTCTATGGCGCTGAGGTCGTCCTGATGGGTATGCCATGTGGGGTTAAACGAATTGGTTTTCTGGTTAAGGCTCTCTATCACCACTATTGCAGGGATTCCGGCCCTGTTGATAGACAGATGGTCGTCGATTATATGGCCTCCGGCCGAATTGACGAACGTATCGCCATAGCCGGAACTGCGCGCCATGTCCCATACACGGTCCACCACCTCAGAGGCATGGATGTCGCTCGACACCTCCCTGTGGAATCTCGCGCCCTTTCCGCCCACCATATCCAGCACCACCGCATAGTCGGGGCGGGCATCCTTGCCGCCATAGCCATTGTTCGATTTCCAGTACTGCGAACCCAGGCACCATGTCTCCTCATCGTTTGACCACGAGCTTGAACGCCCGTAGTCCTCACCGTCAAACAGCACCAGGTCGACACCTATTGCAGGTGGCATATTTTGCAGCACACGGGCTATCTCCAGTATCACGCCTACACCGCTGCCGCCGTCATTGGCGCCAGGTATCGGGGTGCTGCGACCCTCGCGGGTCTCGTCCATGTCGCCCCAAGGACGGGTATCCCAATGCGCGCCTATCAATATACGGCGCGGCGCGGCGGCATTGTAACGCGCCACCACATTGGTCAGGCCAAGCACCTCTCCTGTATGGGCCTCAGCGGTAAACGCCTGCTCCACGACAGTATCTGCGCCATAGCGCCTGAATGTGCCTGTGATGTAGTCAAGGCATCTTGCATGCCCCACAGAGCCAGGCACACGCGGGCCCATCTCCACCTGGGCTGCGACATGCATATATGCGCTGTCCCCATTAAAGATGGCAACCTCCTGATAATCATCGACACTAGGAAGAGTTTCCTTTTCTGTCTTGCTCCCGCTGCCACATGCTGCCACGGCAACAGAGAAACCTAATATTAATTTGCCTGCATTCATATTGTCAACAGTTAAACAGTACCTCTCACAGTATTGATAAAGTTAAACTGAACAAAGTTACAAATTTGTCACGGACGCACAACAATCCAACAACAGCACGCCATGCATTTTAACAAAATTTATGGCATCGATAACATCTCTGCCCACCTTAGAATCAATGGGAAAGCTCCCTGGACACCTTGATTCCCACCCTATTGTGTAGTACCAGCGAAACCGACATCTGCACCGCATCACTGACATACCGCAAATGGTAGCGCTGACCCTCGGCAAGGAAGCCCAGGCGGAACACGGCGGTGTCAGGGTTGCCGTCGCCGGCATCACATTTTCCACACACCACCCGCTCCTCTACTGTCACGTCAAACCCCTTCACCGACACCGCCGCCGACACCGCGCCGTCAGGGAAAACGCCGTCCAGGCCACGCCTACTGATGACAACATCGCCTCCCCCGAGGCACTCGACCTCAATCCCGGGCGCGCACCGGCCCATTGATCCAAGCGACGAACCGACAAGGTGCTGCCTCACAGCGCCCGCCGATGCCGGCATTGCAGCATACGCCAGTACGGCGGCAGCCACAACGAGCACCGTCACATAGAACTCTGTAGTAGTGAATATCGAAAGCGGCATCATAAAAACATACGATTCAGGCAAAAAAGGAAACGGGAGAAACACTTGATGTATCTCTCCCGTCGTTTGCGCTTCAGGATGGGCTTGAACCAACGACCCCCTGATTAACAGTCAGGTGCTCTAACCAACTGAGCTACTGAAGCTTCCTTGATGTTTAATTTTTTGCGCTTCAGGATGGGCTTGAACCAACGACCCCCTGATTAACAGTCAGGTGCTCTAACCAACTGAGCTACTGAAGCGGATTGCTACTCCCCTCCGGGAATTGCGATGCAAAATTACCCGCAATTTTTGGAATATGCAACAGTTTTGCGAAAAAACTTTGAAAAAAATTCCGTTTTTCATTCTTTTTGAAAATTTTCACAATCAGATTTGTTATATAATGCATCCGGAATGCCACGGTTTTAGTACCTTTGTTGGTTAATATGGCTATACTTCACAACACAACCAGAACATATAAATGAAACGCTACACACTGACAATCGCAGCAGGGGCAATACTGGCTGGGGCGGTGGCATCGATAGCAGCCGACCGCAAGGCCGACATCAGCCGCAACCTCGACATATTCAATTCCATATACAGGGAACTGCAGACAACATACGTCGACACAATCGACGCCGACAAGTCCATAAATACGGCCATCAACTCGATGCTCAACCAGATAGACCCATATACGGAATACATTCCCGAGGACGCGCAGAAAGATTTCCGCACGATATCCTCAGGGGAATACGCCGGAATAGGGTCCCTGATAGTGCAGCGCGACAACAACGTCTACATCTCCGAGCCGCAGCCCGGGTCTCCCGCGCTCAAGGCCGGCCTGCGTCCAGGCGACCTGATAATGGTGGTAAACGGCGACACCACACTGGGCATGAGCAACGAGGAAGTGAGCAAACGCCTGAAGGGACAGCCAGGCACAGATGTGAAAGTCACCGTAAAGCGCCCGTATTCCGCCGACTCCATACTGACATTCGACATAACACGCGCAAACATCCCGGTCAACACACTGCCCTATTACGGCGTGGTGGCCGATGAGATAGGATACATATACCTTACGACATTCAACGAAAAAAGCGCGCCCGCCGTACGCAACGCCCTGCTGGAGCTGAAAAAAGACCCCAGGGTGAAGTCGGTCGTGCTCGACCTGCGCGACAACGGCGGCGGACTGCTTGAAAGCGCCGTACAGATAGCAGGACTTTTCCTGCCAAAGGGTACTGAAGTGGTCCGCTACCGCGGCCGCGACGCCATGCAGGAAAAAGTGTTCAAGACCACACAGCAGCCTGTCGACACAAAGATACCGCTTGCGGTGCTCATCAACGGCAACACCGCATCCAGCTCGGAAATCGTGGCCGGGGCGCTACAGGACCTCGACCGCGCAGTGATCGTAGGCCACCGCTCATTCGGCAAAGGGCTAGTGCAGGGAACACGCCCGCTGCCATACAACGGCCTGCTGAAAGTGACCATAGCCAAATACTACATTCCCAGCGGACGCCTGATACAGGCCATCGACTACTCCCACCGCAATGCCGACGGCACGGTGAGCCGAATCCCCGACAGCCTGACAAACGTCTACTCCACTCGCGCCGGACGGGAGGTGCGCGACGGCGGAGGCATAACCCCGGACATCAAAGTGTCGTACCCCGACGGCAACAGGCTTCTCTACTCGCTGGCAAACGGCTTCTGGACATTCGACTACGCCAACCGGTTCGCCGCACGCACACCTTCGATAGCCCCTGCCGAGGAATTCACCGTCAGCGATTCCATTTTCCAGGACTTCAAGGAATTCATCGACCCGGAAAAGCTCGACTACGACAAATATTGCGAATCGGGCCTGAAGATGCTCCGTGAGGCCACAGAAAACGAAGGATACATGAACGACTCCGTATCAGCCAAATTTGATGAGCTGCAACGGCTGCTCAAACGCGACTTCGACCGCGACTTCGATACCAACAAGGCCGACATCTGCGAGATATTGGGCATGGAAATATCCGAAAGATACTATCCCGGACGCGGACAGATACTACAGAGGCTGCGCAATGACATCGACGTGGATTCTGCGGCAAGGGTGCTCAAAGACACCGCACGCTACCGGGAACTGCTCTCAGCCCCGCAAAAGAAAAAATAAAGGCACGCAGTACAGGCAATGGAAATACAACATCTCAGCGACAGATTCTTCACGCAATCCAGACAGGATGCATTGTCAACCGCAATGGGACAGGGCGGCACGCCCCGCATATACGGGCTTGCCGGCTCGGCGGCAGCCGTACTGCTCTCCCGGATCCCAGGGAAATATTGCGGCAGCACGCCCCTGCTGGTGATAGGCGACTCCCTGGACGATGCCGGATACCTGTACCACGACCTGTCACGCATACTCGGCGATGACGCCGTGATGATTTTCCCATCGGGATATAAACGCGACATCAAGTACGGACAGCCAGACGCCCCGTCGCAGATACTCCGCACCGAGACCCTCAACCGCTGGCACGCCCCAGAAGGACAGAGGCCAGCCGTCGTGGTGACATATCCCGAAGCCCTGGCGGAGAAAGTGGCGTCACGCGAAGACATAGACAGCCACACCCTAAGGCTGGCCACCGGCACACAGGCCGACATGGGGCAGACAGAAGACTGGCTGCGCGCCAACGGATTCCGCGAAGTGGATTTCGTATACGAGCCCGGGACATTCGCCATACGCGGGTCGCTGCTCGACATATTCAGCTATTCCAACGAGCTCCCATACCGCGTGGACTTCTTCGGCGACGAGATTGACTCGATACGCACATTCAACATAGAGACCCAGCTGTCGGAACAGAAGATGCAGTCGGTGGCGGTGACATCCAATGTCAGCCGGCAGAGCGGGGGCACGTCACTGCTGGGCTTCATAGGCAAAGACACGCTGCTGGCCGTACGCGATGCCTCATACACCGTGGGACGCATCAGGGCCATTGCCGGCGAAAGCATAAGCCAGAGCAGCCTGATAGCCGATGAAGGCGACCCCAATGCTATGGCCCAGGTGGTGGACCCGGAAGCCTTCGCAGCCGACTTTGCATCGTTCAGATGCCTGGAATTCAGCGCCGCCACGCAACCCGACGCCTCAAAAGCAACGTCAATCGACTTCAAGTGCTCGCCACAGGGCATATACCACAAGAATTTCGACCTCATCAGCGAATCGTTCAAACGCCTGGAGGCGGACGGGTACACGCTTTACATCCTCAGCGACAGCACCAAACAGATAGAGCGGCTCAGGACCATCTTCGCCGACCGCGGAGACAATATCGGATTCACCCCTGTCATATCCACACTTCACGAGGGCTTCGTGGACCACCAGACGCGCACATGCGTGTTCACAGACCACCAGATATTCGACCGTTTCCACAAATATTCCCTGAAGAGCGACCGCGCACGCTCCGGAAAGCTGGCAATGTCGCTAAAAGAGCTGAACTCGATAGAGGTGGGCGACTACATAGTGCACGTCGACCATGGCGTGGGACGGTTCGGCGGCCTGCTCCGCACCAACGTCAACGGGCATACCCAGGAGATGATAAAGCTCACATACCTGAACGACGACATAATCTTCGTATCGATCCACGCCCTGCACAAGCTGGCAAAGTACCGCGGGAAAGAGGGCGTGCCCCCAAAGATCAACAAGCTGGGCTCGGGCGCATGGAACAGAGTCAAAGAACACACAAAGGCCAAACTGAAGGACATTGCACGCGACCTCATACGGCTGTATGCCGCCCGGCGCGAGGAAAAGGGGTTCAGCTTCTCCCCCGACTCCTACATGCAGCACGAACTGGAGGCCTCGTTCATATACGAGGACACCCCCGACCAACTGACGGCCACGCAGGCCGTAAAGGCCGACATGGAAAGCGAACGGCCGATGGACAGGCTCATATGCGGCGATGTTGGGTTCGGAAAGACCGAAATAGCCATACGCGCCGCATTCAAGGCGGCGGCAGACGGCAAGCAGACCGCAGTACTGGTGCCCACCACCGTGCTGGCCTACCAGCATTTCGTCACTTTCTCCGAGCGCCTCAAGGATTTCCCCGTGAGGGTCGACTACCTGTCGAGAGCCCGCACGGCCAAGCAGACAAAGGAGATACTGGCCGACCTGGCCGAAGGCAAGATCGATATCCTTGTGGGGACACACAAGATAATAGGCAAGAGCGTGAAGTTCAAGGACCTTGGGCTTCTGGTAGTGGATGAGGAACAGAAGTTCGGCGTCGCCGTCAAGGAAAAACTGAAGCAGCTTAAGGTGAACGTTGACACGCTGACTATGAGCGCCACACCGATACCCCGCACACTGCAGTTCTCCCTGATGGGGGCACGCGACCTGTCGGCCATAACCACCCCTCCGGCCAACCGCCATCCCATCATCACTTCGGTCAACTCGCTGAGCGATGAGCTGGTGATGGAATCTGTAAACTTCGAGATGGCACGCAACGGCCAGGTGTTCTTCATCAACAACCGCATAGAGGGGCTTTACCGGCTGGAGGAGATGCTGCACAGGCTTGTGCCGGACGCCCGTGTGATAGTGGCCCACGGACAGATGCCGCCAGAAAAGCTGGAGAAGTCCATAATCGACTTTGCCGCCCACGACTACGACATATTGCTTTCGACCACAATCGTGGAGAGCGGGGTTGACATGCCCAACGTGAACACAATAATCATCAACAACGCACAGAACTTCGGGCTGAGCGAGCTGCACCAGTTGCGCGGACGCGTAGGCCGCAGCGCCCGCAAGGCCTTCTGCTACCTGCTTGTGCCCCCGGAAGTGCCGCTGACACCGGTGGCGCGCCGACGCCTACAGGCAATCGAAAGCTTCTCAGACCTTGGCAGCGGCATACATATAGCAATGCAGGACCTTGACATACGCGGTGCTGGAAACCTGCTTGGCGCCGAACAGAGCGGATTCATAGCCGACCTCGGATATGAGACATACCAAAAGATACTCAAAGAGGCCGTAATGGAACTGCGTACGGGCGAGTTCGCCGACACTTTCGCGGAGGAGAACGCCGCAAGGCAGGATGAGACGGAATATGTGACCGACTGCGTCATAGAATCCGACCTGGAACTGCTGCTGCCTGCGCATTACGTGCCTCAGGAAAGCGAACGCATCAGCCTGTACCAGGAGCTTGACGGCATCGACCGCGACCTTGACCTACAGGCATTCGCGATGAGGCTCGAGGACCGTTTCGGCCCTATGCCGGCCGAGACAGTAGAGCTGCTAAGAATCCCGCCGCTGCGCAGGCTGGCCAGGCGGCTAGGCATCGAGAAGGTTGCGCTCAAGCAAGGCAACATGTACATATATTTTGTGGATGACACAAATGTGGCCTACTACCAGTCGCCCATGTTCGGCAAGCTGCTCAACTACCTGCAGAGGTATCCGCGCCGTGTGAAGATCCGCGAGGTGAACAGCCGGCGCTCGTTCGCGGTGGCCAATGTGGCCACCACGGCCGAGGCCCTTGCCATACTGGAGGAAATCATCGGCATGGAGCCGGTGTGATCTGCAGTCCGCTCATGCGTATTTGCGTCTGGACATGAACCGCCGCTGCCGGTGGTGGACATGTATCGGATAGGTGCTGCTCCATGTGGAATAGAACGGAAGGACAATGGACACAAACTGTTCGAGGGTGACAGACGTATGCCGCTGTTCCACAGGGTTCATAACGGCATCTATGAGTTTCATGGCTGACGGCGGAATGACGGTGGCCAGCTGCTCGAATGTCACGTCGCCGCGCTGTTGCATCATGCCCCATATGATGTCTTTTTTCCGTTCACGCCGCTTACGGGCCTTACCCCTGGCCCTTACCCGCCGCTCCACCTTCTTCTTTGCCCGCTCCACTATAGAGGAGGCGTCTATTGGTCCTGATGGCGGTATGCCCTTGCCGGGGCTGAACCGTCCTTCGGTAAGTATCTCAGACGCTTCGGCTATAGCCGAACATATCGCGGCATTGGCGGCCGCATCTGCCGGATTTGCCGCGATGGCCGACAGTATATCAACAGGTATCTCAACGGATACCGTCTTTTTCTTGAATGGCTCTTTTTTCATGATAAAACGCTTTTTGGATATAAACTACGGCACAAAGTTAATGCCAACGGCATGCGTCTGGAGGTGTTAAATCCCGTTTAACGGATTTTTGCATTCTCGGGATCTGATAGTATATTGCTACCATTCAAGCGTTTATGCTCTAGTTAAAGTTTGTTAAGATTAAGCCGAATTTCATGCCACGATGCTGTAATTCACTGTCTGGCAGGCTCAACATATTCTACTAGCACTTGACCTAATCTTGCAATTATTTGTTGGGGATAGGCACATACAAATTGTACGAAAAAGTTTGTATGATTGTCTTTTTGTAGCTACTTTTGCGGCGGTTTAATTATTATGTCAACAATTTCTCTCTTTAATAGAAATTCATTAACCATAATATCAAAAAAAGCAAACAAAATGAAAAAAGTACTATTGCTAGCACTGCCTTTGATGGCGTCTATCGTATCCTGCTCTGATGATGACGGGCCTTCCGCTCCGGTCTACGAGGTAATCACTTTTGAAAGCTGCGAATTTGCCGAAGGCAAGACCAACAATGTTTCTGGGTCTACCGGAGAATACAAGGAGCTTGACGCTACATTCGCATGGAAGGACTACTACACGATGGTCGGCGGCGACGTGGTGTCGAGCCTGGCCATGATTTCCGAAGCAGGGACTCCGACAGCCACCAGCGTAGCGCTTCCCGAGGGTACAGAGCATGCAGGTGCTGACGGTTCGGACAAGTTCCTGGTGCTTCTAAACGACAATTACGTGAAGGATTTCCTGCCTGAATTCTCATTCGCACCCGGCATGGAGCGCCAGATTGTGTCCCTGCAGATAATGAACAGCACCGCCATGTACCAGTACATGAAATACGGCTACTATTCATATGCACCGATGGCTGCCGGCGACTATTGCGACGCCACCATCACCGGCTATGACGCCCAGGGTAATGAGACAGCGGCCGTTACAGTGACACTGGCAGATTTCCGCGATGGCAAGGAATTCATCATGGAACAGTGGACAGAGGTCGACCTTACCGCACTGGGTGCAGTAAACAAGGTAGCGTTCGCCCTAACATGGCCCGACTCATGGTCAAAGCCTTCTCCAAAGAACTACTCTGTATGCATCGACAACGTGAAGTTCTTAAAGGTTGAGGAATAACACCCCGCCATAACAAAAAAAGATGGAGACCCGGTGAGGTCTCCATCTTTTTTTGCCATATGCGGGCTTCTAGCGTCTCAGAAGATGGTTGAAGCTCGGTATGCTCTTGGCGGTGCGCTTACGTGCATAGTTGGCATTCATGGCCTGGGTCTTGTCGGAAATTGCCGGCAATGTGCATGTCACTGTGCCTGATATACGGTGCGGTGCGGATGTCACATCATCCTCAAGGTCGAAAGTGAACGTGTACATGCTGCCTTCACGTGAGATGGTCAGCTGGCCTGCGGCGACCGGGGCATATGCCAATATATTTTCTCCAGTCTCATTGAACCTTACGTATGCTGTCGGGGCTATTTCATTTCCCTCAACCGATCCGGGGGCCAATGTGCCTGCTGCGACGTCTTTGCTGACAGTGAATGTGCCTGTAGGCAGGGTGGTGGCATCGCCAGAGGCTGCGATGAAGTCGAATAGCATAAGTTCTGTGCTGTTTGCAAGGTATACGCCATAGTTGACAGTGCCTGTGCCATAATAGTCGCCGTAGTAGTCGATACCGGTGCATGCAGAAGGTACCATCTCCACATCGGATGTCAGTGTGGACGAATAGTTTTCTTGCTGCGCTATATCATCGATCGCTCCGGAATATGTCATCTTCACTGTCTTGCCTTCGGGGGTAGTCAGGTTAGCGTCTACATTGTATGTGCCATCGCTGTTCTTTACGAAGGTTATTGTGCCCCCATTGATACAGCAGTAGCGCACTTGGTAGTCATCACATACCTTTTCGACATATGAGCCTGCAGCGGAAAGGCCCCATCTTTCGCCGGGGATAAATGCGCCGGCCTTTGGTTCGGATGATACTGTATATGTGCCTTCAAGGCCTGTTGTGCCAGGTGCGGTATAAAGGCTCATCTGGAGCTTATGTCCTACGGTGTTAGGGTGTATGCCGTCAGAGGTCAGGATGTCTACATCAAAGAAACGTACAATCCAATTGTTGCATCCTTTCTCTTCCGCATCGTCATAGAATGCGTATGATGCTTTCTTCGCTGTCATGTCGACATTTGATGTGAATCCCCATTCGTCGTCATTGATGCCGCTCTTGTCCTCAAACGGTATCTCGCCGCTGTATGTGAACTTCCATTCGGCTTTTTCGGCGTCAGAAAATACGCAGTCCAAGGTGTAGCCTCCACCGGTGTTGTGCTTTACTGTCACTGTACCGTCAGAAAACTTGATGTACTTAATCTGGGACTGGCCATCGGCTAATTTCCCAGCATTATAGATCGCCAGGGTATTACCCAGGGAGAATGTCTTGTCGCCAGATGCTGCAGAACCAGATTTGGCACGGTATGTGCCTTCAGGAAGCACGGGATTGGCGTGATCCGGGTCAAGTCCGGCGTTAAGGTCCAGGCAAAGGAGGTAGTCGCCGGCATTTGCCGGGAAAGACAGATAGCCGGACATGCCGACTTCGCCTTTGGCCAGTTCAATATAGTAGTTGCCATATTCTGCAGGATACGGAAGGAAGTAATATGCCTCCCAAGCCTTCTCCATTTCAATTTCCGTTGCCGGAGATGGGTCTGGATTTACTGGCATATCGGGCTCTCCCGACTTGTCATCGCTGCACGAAGACAAAGATGGGGTCACCACCGCCATTGACAGGCATGCCGCAAATACGGCAATGTAATGTCTTAGTGATAATTTTTTCATTTGGTCTTTTTTTTCGGAATTATTATAGATAATATTTAGGATATTCGTTACAAAGGTAATAACATTTTATCAATGTACAGGTAAAGGTAATAACATTTTATCAATGTACAGGTATGGGCATACATTTATTTGACCGGACCATATGTACATCCGGCCACGGCATTTGCAACATATATAAAAAGCAGAATGCGACTATCTCACGACACCCGCACTCCATAAATACACAATTATCTATAAAACAACTATTTAATTTATAACTCAATCATTCAACACTCTTAAAATCCGACTTGCGGCCCGCCGGCCTCCGGCTGTAGGACATCACATCAATACTACCATGTCAGACAGGAGGTTATCCTGCCTATTCGACTGGACTTGACACAGGAATTAACCGATTCTATTAAAATCAGTCTCAAACCTGTCCATTGATGTACTTCTGTGTAACTATTCGACGAAGTATCCCACTTCAACTATTATTCCCCGGAAATAATGCTCATTCCGGTAAATTATCTACGCTGCAAAATTAATTATTGAAGATGTATCTGTGTACAAATTTTATGTTAAAATATTCAAAACATAGCGTTTTTATATGCACATTTCGCCATATAGGAGTGCAATATGTGCTTTTTGGACATACAACCAGTTAACGTAGGTTAAATATACCTTACTTGTCGACTCTAATTGTTATATTTGCAGAATATTACATATGCCAATATGGGGCTGACTGGTTTTGACAGCGTGTAGAGGTGGTGTGTAAGCGTGCAGAGCAATGATGGCCAGCTCTATAATCTCGACATCAGCAAATTTAAATGGCGAAAACAACTACGCTCTCGCTGCCTAATCGAAGTACAGTAGATTACGCTTAATCCCCGCGACAGTCGCAGGGACGGGACATCGCCCGATTGTCCTTTTTCCGAGACTAATCGACAAGGCGGTGCAGCTAAATCGGGAATAGGATGCCAAGCGCCCCGCGCGGCGTCCGAAAAACAAAGGGGCTAAGTTGCCGGTTGGCCGTCCCTTGCCTGCCGACAGCCGAAAACCAAGTAGGGAATACGCACGTAGAAAGCTCATTAGTTCCACGTTTGGACGAGGGTTCAAGTCCCTCCAGCTCCACTTGACGGGTCGGACAGATTCCGGCCAACAAAAGTCTAAACAAGACTAAACCGCACAATATCAACTTATTGTGCGGTTTTTTAATGCCTAAAAATGACGACTCAGGA
>Ga0073908_1001464_pt1 | contig 33515 bp, 29 predicted proteins | sample MucameincwithD2O_FD_65484 | JGI IMG/M metagenome (GOLD analysis project Ga0073908, IMG submission 65484) | Mouse cecum microbial communities from Vienna, Austria - Mucus amended microcosms incubated with D2O | ecosystem: Host-associated > Mammals > Digestive system > Large intestine > Cecum... | reverse complement strand
TCGACGATGTGCTTGGCGGTGTTCTGCACGAGCTCCAGCTGCTCCTGGGGCGTGTTGCCGAGGGCGTTGCCGCCCAGGGCGATGACGACGGTCTTGCCGTTGCCCTTTTCGTATGGCATGGCGATCTCCTTTGATGAAAACACTCGACATCGGGACCTCGCATTTCGTCACTGCCCATACGAGGCCCCGACAATCTGTGAACTACTGTGCTTATACTTCATTTCCTCAACAGCCACGCTCGTTATCGCAGCTGTCGAAGCCTACTTTTCGCCCGCGGTCGCGGCATCGGTCTTCTCGGCCGAATCGGGAAAACCGCCAATACCCCTCTTAACAAGCAACAGCTTTCCAAGTGCGTAGTACGCCACTGCGACGAAGATACACACAGCCACCGTTGCACTACAGTACTTGAAGAGTGGCTGGGGAACACATGTAAACGGATCGAAAAACAGTAAGTACACCACGATCGAGACAACGAAAACCCCGATAGCGACCCAGTTGAAACCGCCCCAGAAATAGTACTTCGAGCTTTTACTGTTGTTGTATGCATCGCGAATCGAGATGTGCTTTTTCCTGAACGCATAATAGTCGACGAGCTGCATCATGGCGATGGGAGCGCAGCTCATGCTGGAAATGCCCAGGATAATGTAAAAGTTATCGTAAAGGGGCTCGGCCCAAATCATGCCGACGAACGCGATAATGGTGATCAAGCCAGTAACTTTGCCCCAAGAAAGCTTAAGGAAGCTCTTTACCTGCTTTACGCCGATTCCTAAGTTGTACAGCATAACGGAGCAAGCGGTGATGTCGGCGCCGATCACAAGAATCAATGCCGCAGTGCCGAGCGCCAGGCCGCCCATTGGAATCATCCACGCGGTTGGATCGGGACTGCTCACAAGCAGAGATGCCGCCACGCCCATGACCGTACCCAAGGTCGCGGCAAACACCAGCCCGATAACATTGGGCCAGTACGCCGCCCTGGTGGTCTTGCACAGCTTCGCCAAACCGCCCATATTCGGCCACCAGGAGAAGCCGGCTCCCATGCTCAACTCAAATGCGATGAGGAAATTCAGCCACTCGTCATCGAACGGAGCTAGCGGCTCGGCGGACAAAACAGTGTCCCAACCGTAGTTCATGCTGACGACCGCGAACAAGAAGATGAGGATGATGACGAAAATCGGCGCAACGAAGGTATTGAGTTTCTTGAGCAGCACCGGGCCCTTCCAGGCAACCACCCAGCAAACCGCACCGGCGAGCACCGAGAGGATAAACATCGGTATACCCGTAGTGATGTCCATCCCGGTAAATCCCAGCACGATGTTGCCGACGGCCTTCGCCACCATCATGCAGAGTATGATCAGCCATGCGATGACGAATATGGACATCAAGATCAGAAAGACCTTCGTGCCCCTGCCCCCGAGGACGCCCCGCACCGATGTATAGGCATCAACCCCATATTTGCAGGAAATCACCTGCGTTGCCAGAGACATGAGCAGCACAGCGATGATATTGCCCGCGATAGAGGCGACGAGCGCCGTCTGGACGCCCACGTAGAGCGCTAGCGTTCCTCCCGTAATGAAGCACCACGCCGCGCATGCAAAGCCGGTGATAACCACCGTATAGTCCTTGAAATCGTAGATGCGCTCGCTTTTCAAGACAGGCATGGACTCACTTTGAGCTTCGCTGTTGACATCTGTTTCAACCATAGTGCACCTCCTCCTAGAAATACATGACCGCGTACCAGATGATCGGCAACACTCCGAGCACCACGAGCATCGCTGCCATCAAGATATTGTCAGTCCTGTTCAGTCCCTGGATAAGCTCGCCTGCGGATTCCTGCTCTTCGATTATCGCAATGCGCTCGAAGAGCTCTCCTTCGTGTTCCTCGTCGAAATTCGTGTTTCCGCTGAGCTCGGATTTGATTTGCTCTAAATCGCCCATGGGCTACTCCCTCTTTGAATGTCGGAGTCAGTGGCGCATGAAACAAGCAAGGCTGTCGAATACCCCATCGGCTGCTCTCGCAGCAAGCGATTCCCGTGGCGCTTCGCAAGATGGAAGAGGATGCAGGCCTCGCATCAAGCCCCGCCGGCACCCTCCTCCTTCCCCGCTTTCTCTCAGCCCAGCCACTCCGATGTGAATGGTAGGTTTTGCAAATCAGACATGGGTGGGAGAAGATTCCCACACCCTAGGCAGAAGGCTCCTGCTGCGTAATGCAGTGGATGTTACCGCCACCGTACACGACTTGACGGGAATCAACGCCAACGCACTTGTAAACTCCTGCCCCCCACGTTTCGTCGTAAATCTTCTGCAGCGTCTCAACGGCAAGGGCATCATTCGCATCGCCGTACTGGGGAACGATGCAGCCATGGTTCGTTACGAGATAGTTCATATAGGAAGCAATCTGCGGCTCGTCCTGCGCAGTGCGCGGATTAACGAGGTCGATAGAGTTCGCCTCTTCCTCGGACATATAGCACGGCTTCTCCGGCATGGGAAGCTTGTAAACCTTCAGCTTGCGTCCCTTAGCGTCGGTCGCGTTGACGAGCGTATCGTAGATCTCGTGGCACTGGCGATAGAACGGGTAATTCGGATCGTCAGTCCAAATGCAAGCCACTACACCAGGAGCGATGAAAGTGGCACAGTCGTCGATGTGGCCGTTCGTGACCTCCGGGTCGATGCCCTCCTTGACCCAAATGACCTTCTCCACGCCCAGATACTCTTCGAGTTCCTTCGTCATATAAGCGCGCAGCTCCTCGCTGAAGGGCTCGTATTTGCGCGGATACAGCGGCCAGTCGCCCGCATCGGGCTCGTCGGCAAAGAGCACGGAGGCGGTACGGCCCGCAGAGAGCAGGCAGGAGTCAGTGACAATGAGGGTGCCCTCGCCGTCAACAGTGATCGAGCCGCCCTCGAGGATCACATGATCGGGTCGATAGGTACGGACTTCCGCATAGTCGGCCATTTTGCGCGCAATCTGGGCATCCTTGTCCCAAGGAAAATACAAACCGTCGACCAAACCGCCATAGGCATTGAAATGCCAGTCAGTGGCCGCTTTATTGCCCTTGCCATCGATGACGAAAGTCGCACCAGTGTCGCGGAACCATGCGTCGTTGATGCTCATTTCCATAACGGTCACGCGCTCGTTGCCCTCGAACACAGCCTTGCAGTTATCGTAATCAGCCTCGTTGCAGCACATCACAACGGGGGTGAACTCGGAAATGGCATTCGCGATGCCAGCATAGGTTCGCTGGGCAGGCACCGCACCGAAAGCAAACGTATCAGGGCGGTTCGGCCAGCCCATCCACACACGATCTTGGGGAGCGAACTCGGCCGGCATGTAGAAGCCATCGGCTTTGGGCGTGGAGTCGGATTCGGGAATAGCATACATTTCAGTACCTCCAATGAGAGTCCGAAGGCCTGCTTGATCACCGATGACCAGGCAGGCCTTCGTGAAAATGCAATCGAATGGCATCCGTCGACGGAACTGGTTCAATGTCAACTGGATGCAAGCAAACTACTTCCTAAAAATCGTAGTTGCGGATGCGAGGGGTGAGCAGGTCCTCCACCTTGCCGCGGTAGTAATTCTCCAGGTACTCGCTCGTGTTGCGGCGAAGCGGCCACAGGATGTACACGAGAATACCGCGCTGAGCATACAGCCGGTTCTCGCCCAGGGGCAACAGAGCAGACTGAGGGCCATCCCAAACCGCATCGGTCATCTCCCAGTTGCGGTTGCCGGGCAGGTAATGCAGAACCCAGGCATGCTTCGGCGCGCGAGCCATAAGCTCCTCGTTGATCTGAAACTTCGGATAGAAGACCTTGAAAGCCTCTTCCTCAGACACGCCCATCTTATGGTAGTTCACAACCCCCGTGTAGAAGAAATCGGTCTCAGGAGCGTACTCGTACGGATCCTCAGTGCAGATGATCTCGCCATTGCCATCCTCGGCGGCCTGGGCGCGGCACTTTGCCAGCAGCTCATCAGAAGGCCAGTACTTCTTCGGCGCGGCGCAAATCACGCGAATACCCAAACGCGGGAACAGGGACAGGTGATCCATGAATACGCAGTCGAAGCCGTCGGCGCCATCACCTAGCCACATAAAGGTGCAGTCGGAGAGCTTCTTGCCCTTCGGCTTGCGCTCGATCATGGTGATCAGATCGGCGATGACCTGCGTAGGATGATGCTGCTCCTGGCTGCCGAAGCCGTCGGACTGGAACTCGGCACAGGACATGCCGCTGATAACGGGAACAGTAGAGTTGGCAACGACCTCATCGATAACACGCTGGCTCAGGCTGCGGATCATGATGGCATCGGCCATAGAAGAGATAATCGCCGCCGTCTCAGCAATATCCTCTTGACCGGATCCGGCATGCAGGGAGCTGCCATCGAGGAACATAGCATGACCGCCAAGCTGTTCCATCGCGGTTTCGAAGCTCACGCGCGTGCGGGTCGACTGCTGGTCGAACATCATCGCGAGGCTGATATTCTTGAGCAAAGGAAGGCGAACGCCCTTCTCCTCCATCTCCTTCATCAGCAGGCAAACATCAAGCAGCTCGTTGATTTGGTCCACGCTCCAGTCACTTAGACGGTTCATGTCCATGTAATGCTCATGTTTCATAACCTTCGCTCCTTCTTTCATTGCCATTCGTCTCCTGACGAATACCGGTAATTTGAATCCCCTTCTCTGAGATCCAGCGATTCAAACTTTACAAAGGAGCCCGGGTAACCCTCAATCATCCTCTGATATCATTATTCAAGAGTGTCCAACGGGGCCACTGTTTCTGACTCGAAATAGCCATATCATAGTACATGCCGTAACAATACAGGGCCAACGGATAGTCTCCATTGGCCCTGCGTCTCTGACAGAGGGATGCAAACTTACGGCACAATACAAATCGCGCGATACGCGACCAGTCAAATTTACGACACCAGCGTCCCTTGCGCGGCCAAGACCGCCTGGGACATCTGGTAGGACAGCACCACAACACCCAGAAGCACAACGGTCACGACGACCTTCACCGCCACATGCCAGGTGCAGGAGCCGCGCCACATCAGCACGAGCCCCACAGGCCAGAAGATCACGAGGAAGAAGATGATCCAGAAGGTCTGCTCGTACCACTTCTTCTCGTCGTCGGTGGTGACGATCTCGTTGGCCTGCTCGCGGGTGCGCCCCTGGCCGCGGTGCGTCCAGTCGCCGTAGCTGCGGCCGTTCTCGTCCTTGAAGATGCCCATGGAAAATCCCTTCGTCAATGTTGACCTTACAACTTTTGGTTGGGATTCTACCATTGCCTCCGCGCAGGGGCGCCCGAGCGCCACCCCTGTCACGAACCCGTCACAGCCAAACACCGCTTACAACCTGTATTCTCGAAGAAGATTCTCAACCGCCACAGGGTCAGCCATAACGGAAAGGGCGTCTTCAGCGCGGCCATCTTCTGCCAGCTTGGCCGCAAGAGCAGCCATCCTGGCAACGCCCTCGGCACGACCCTCAGCGCGGCCCTCGGCACGGCCCTCAGCGCGGCCCTCGGCGCGGCCCTCGGCCAGGCCTTCCTCGCGGCCCTCGGCAATACCCTCGGCGCGGCCTTCTGCCAAGCCTTCGGCGATGGCATCAGCGCGGGCCTCTTCCAGCAAATCTCTTACGGTCATCACGGAGGCCACCCACTCTCTATCCTCATTGGCCGTGGAAACTGCGGCGTCCATGGCGCTCACGAGCTTGTCATCTGGCGCTACGGAGCCTCTTTGAATATATTCTAGCAGATTACGCAGCCCCTCATTGGGCGCGGCAGCGGCGGCCCGTGCGTTCAGCACCACCCACGTGGAGCCGGTTTGAGCCGCAAGGGCCGGATTCTCCCGGCAAAGACGGTCGAAGGTGTACACGGGAAGGCCTGCGCCGGGCCAGTCGAAATCGCAGGCAAAGATGATGTAGCTGTCGCGCAAATCCCTCCACGACGAGCCCTGGTCGAGCAGCCCGGAATCGATGCTCGCTTGATAGTAGCGCAGACGGCGCCCCAAATCGGCATGGGGATTGGCTTGCATCTCCACATCGATGACGCCCAAAGCCGTCTCAGCGTACACATCGAGCCGCACCCCGCGGGATGCCACGGCGGGCTGGAGCACCTGCTCCCGGTTGAGATAGGAGATGGAACCCACTTCGGTACCGAGAACGCGCTCTAAAAAGCCCCGGCAAATATCCTCGCGGCAGAGCACGCGTCCGAACATGAAGTTGTTGGATATGGTAATACGGCTGGTCATGGCAGCCCCCTTTCCTCTCGGCGGCTGTCCCCGTCTCCGGGTTAGGGGCTCCCCAGCCTCAGTTTCACCACTGGTGAAATTGTAAGAACATTTGTTCCATTATAAGATCGTGAGACAGCAAATGCAAGAGGAAAAAAGTACTACTTTGAAAAGAGAGGCCCCCTTCTAAACGAAGGGCCGCCCCTTTCAGGACGGCCCTTCGCGGCGCAAGGCAAAATTGACGACTTCGCTTCCCTACCCCAGCTTCTTCGCCAGAAGCTCGTTGATGATCTTGGGGTTGCCCTGGCCGCGCATGGCCTTCATGCACTGGCCTACGAAAAACCCGATGAGCTTGTCGTTGCCGTCGCGGTAACGGGCCACTTCGTCGGGGTTGGCGGCAATCACCTCGTCCACCACCGCTTCGATGGCGCCGGTATCGGACACTTGCTTCATACCGCGGGCCTCTACAATGGCCTCGGGGTCGGCGTCCTCGTCCATGATGGCGGCGAACACCTCCTTGGCCTGCTTGGAGGAGATGGCATCGGCGACCGTCAGCTTCACGAGGGCCACCGCGCGGGCGGCCGAGAGCGGCGTGGCGACCAGCGCCTCGCCCTCGTGGGCATTGAGCCATGCCGTCACATCGTTGATGATGAGGTTCGCAAGCGGCTTGGCGAACGCGCCGCCGTCGGCCTCGGCGGCAGCCAGCGCCATGCACTCGTCGAAGAAGTCTGCGGTAGCGCGGTGTTCCACCAGGTGGCGAGCATCGTAGGAGGTGAGCCCGAAGTCAGCGGCATAGCGGGCCGCCTTCTGGTCGGGCAGCTCGGGCAGCTTGGCCCGCACCCCTTCGATGAACTCGTCGGTGAGATCATAGGGCGCCAAGTCGGGCTCGGGGAACAGGCGGTAGTCGTCGGCGGTCTCCTTCACGCGCATGACAATGGTGCGCTTGGCGGACGGGTCCCAGTGGCGCGTCTCCTGGTAGACGACGCCCCCCTCTTCCAGCACCTCGGCCTGACGGCAGATCTCATAGGCCAAGCCGTCGTGGAGGTTCTTGAAGGAGTTCATGTTCTTCAGCTCGGTCTTGGTGCCGAAAGCGGTGGTGCCGCGACGGCGCAGGGACACGTTGCCATCGCAGCGAAGGCTACCTTCCTCCATGGAGCAGTCGGAGATACGTAAGGCCAGGTAAATCTGGCGCAGCTTCTGCATGAACAGGCGCGCCTCCTCGGGCGTGCGCAGGTCGGGCTCGGTCACCAACTCGATCAAGGGCGTGCCGGCACGGTTGTAGTCTACCAGCGAGTGCGTGGCCCCGGCGATGCGGCCCTCCCCGCCGCCGAGGTGCACCATCTTGCCGGCGTCCTCTTCCATGTGGATGCGGGTGATGCCCACATGGGCCACGTACCCGTCCTCGGTGCGCGTGATGTTGCCGTCGCGCTCACCGGGCGCGAGCGCGTCCAGGCGGTAGCGCTCAGCGGCCCCGCGGCCGTCCACATCCAGATCCAGATGGCCGCGCATGCAGAAGGCGATGGGACCCTGGGTGGTCTGGAAGTTCTTCGCCATATCGGGGTACATGTAGTTCTTGCGATAGAACATCGAGTGCTTCTCGATATCGCAGTTGGTGGCCAAACCCGCCAGCACGATGGACTCGATGGCGGCGCGGTTGGGCACGGGAAGCGCCCCGGGCAGCCCCAGGCACACCGGGCAGGTGTGGGTGTTGGGGGCCGCGCCGAACTCCAGCTTGCAGCCGCAGAACATCTTCGTCTCCAGAGTGGTCAGCTCGGCGTGGATCTCCAGGCCGATGACGGCCTCCCAGGTCTCGAATACCTCTTCCAGCGTCTTCATTTACGCACCCACCTTTCCGTCGGCGTAGTCGGGGGCCACCGGCGCCGGACCGTAGACGGTCTCCAGGGCCGCTGCGGCGCGGAGCATGTTCGCGTCCTTGAAGGGCGGCGCGATGAGCTGCACGCCCACGGGCAGGCCCGTGTCGGCGCCCAGGCCCACGGGCACGGACATGCCGCCGTTGCCGGCGATGTTGATGGAAATGGTGAACATGTCGCCCAAATACATCTCGGTGGGATCACCGATCTCGCCGAGCTTGAAGGCCGTGCGCGGGGCCACCGGCGCGAGGATGCAGTCCACCGACTCGTAGGCGACGGCAAAGTCGCGGGTGATGAGGGTGCGCACCTGCTGGGCCGGGTAGTAGTACGTGTCGTACACGCCGGCCGACAGAAGGTAGCTGCCGAGCATGATGCGGCGGCGCGCCTCGGGCCCGAAACCGCGGGCGCGGCTGGCCTCGTACTGGCTGCCCAGGTCCTTGTGGCCCGGATCGCAGTAGCCGTAGCGCACCGAATCGAAGCGGGCCAGGTTGCTGAAGGCCTCGCAGGGACCCAGCACGTAGTAGGCGCTCATGGCCGCCTGGGCATGGGGCAGCTCCACTTCCACGAGCTCGGCGCCCATCCTCTCCAGGGCGAGGGCGGCCTCTTGGGTCTTGGCCCTCACCTCGGGGGCCAAGCCGGCGGCTTCCAAGAACGCGGGCACGACACCAATCTTCATGCCGCGCACCCCCTCGGCGAGGTTCGCCGTGAAGTCCACGTCGCTCGGCTGGCTCGTGCAGTCCAACGCGTCGCGGCCGGCGATGGCGTTCAGAACGAGCGCCGCGTCTTCTACCGAGCGGGCGAAGGGGCCCACCTGGTCCAGCGAGCTGCCGAAGGCCACCACGCCGTAGCGCGAGACCACGCCGTAGGTGGGCTTCACGGCCACCAGGCCGCAGAAGGAGCCGGGCTGGCGGATGGAGCCGCCGGTGTCGGAGCCGAGGGACACGGGCACGAGGCCCGCAGCCACAGCCGCGGCGCTGCCGCCCGAGGAGCCGCCGGGCACGCGCTCGGTATCCCACGGGTTGCGCGTAGGCCCGAAGGCGGAGGTCTCGGTGGAGCCGCCGAAGGCGAACTCGTCCATGTTCAGCTTGCCGATGGGCAGCGCCCCGGCCCGCAAGGTGCGCTCCACACAGGTGGCGGTGTAGGGCGACACGTAGTCGCGCAGCATGTTCGAGGCACAGGTGGTGTGAGTGCCCGTCAGGTTCAGGTTGTCCTTGTAGCCCACAGGCACGCCGGCCAGAGGGCCCATCTCGGCCAGGCGCCCCTCGGCGATGGCCCCGTCGATGCGGGCAGCAGCATCCAGGGCCAGCGTCTCGGTGGTCTCCAGGAAGGAATGCACTACCCCGTCGGCGGCCTCAATGCGCTCGAAGGTGCCGCGCGCCACCTCGGCAGCGGAGAACTCCTTGGCGGCGAGCCCCGCCTGGAGCTCGCCGATGGACATGCTTCCGAACGGCGCTGCCATTAGCGGTCACCCCCCTCACCCAGAATGGACGGAATGAGGAAGCTGCCGCCCTCCTGCTTCGGGGCGTTCTCCAAGGCCACGGCCTGGGTGAAGCTGCCGCGCACCGCGTCGTCGCGCATGACGTTCGACAGATCGCCGATAGGATGGAACGTGGGCTCCACGCCATCCAAGTCGAACTCGGTGATGGGCGCGAGGCTGTCGATGATGGCGTTCAGGTCGGCCGTCATGGCGACGACCTCCTCCGCCGTAAGGCCAATGCGGGTGTACTCGGCAATGCCCCGCACATCAGCCTCGGAAAGATGCTGCGTCATGGCTGAGCGCTCCTTCTCGATTTCCGTAAGTCAACCGAATTATGATAGCAAAAGGCCGCTTCCCGAACGGCGGCACCCACCCCAAGGGCGAAGATTTAACAGGATGGATGCTCTCGACAGCCGATTTGGCGCAAATTGTCGGTTCCGGTGCAAAGTAAAAGCCCTTTTGCTTCGCGGGCGGGAGAAAATGGCGCGAATTGCCGGTTATGGTGCAGTAATTCGCATGCAGCGCCGCACGTTCCCCCTCTTGTTGCACCGGAATCGACAATTTGCGCCATTTCAGCGCCTGAGCCCTACAGTCCCCGCATCTGGGCGACGGTATCCAAGGCGGTTCGGGTGATGGACTCGCCTTCGGGCGCGTAGACGGCCAGGCAGGGAAAGCTCGGCTTGGCGGACATGAGGGCGCCCGCCTCCAAGCCGAACGACCTCTCCAAGTGTGCGAGTACCGCGCGCACGTTGGCCTTGGTCATGCCCGCGCGGCGCAAGGGCGACACTATCCCGGCCTCAGCGAGCGCCTTGAAGCCGGGGCGACGCGCAGGGTCATCGGAGGCATTGGTGCCGTCGACGATGACCGTGAAGCCGTCGGTGCCAGCCGCCTCGCGCACCTTCTGGAAGATGAAGCGCTTGCAGCGGTAGCAGCGGTCGGGCTGGTTCTCGCAGATTTCGGCCTGCGCAAGCACGTCGGCCTCCACCACCGTAAGCGGCACGCCCAGCGCCTCGGCCACACGCCGGGCGTCATCCAGCTCGAAGGCCGGTTGGAAGGCAGTCTTCACCAGGTAGGCACGCACTTCGCAGCCCGCCAGCTTCGCCGCCGCCAGCAGAAGCGACGAATCGCAGCCGCCGGAGAAGGCCACGGCCAGCCTCGGCTCCCGAAGCAAGTACATCTCCAACGGCTCGCCGAACAGATGCTGACCGGGCCCCACATCCTCGGTGTCCTCGGCGATATGCGCCTCGTAATCGGCGGCCGTGCGGTTCTCCTCCAGCGAGCCAGCCTTCCTCACATCCATGGGAACACCCACCGCAATCTCTCCTTCCATGCACGCGGACGGCCCGAAGGCCGCCCGCCCGGCCTGCCCGGCCCATAACCGCCGCAGGCAATCATTCGATTTCGTTTAGCGCAGCGTGATGCCCTCGGGCAGCTCGACGGCACGCCAGTCGTCGTCGGCTTTCTCGTCGCGCTCGACGACCTCCTCGATCGTCGCCGGCTTCTCCTCCTCGACGCTGCCGAAGGCGGCACGGAAGGCATCCACGTGCATGCGGGGCACGGCGAACACCACCCGGGGCACCGCGCCGGGATGCTCGCCGATCCACGTGCAAATCAACTCGATCACCTGCGCAGACGGGTATCCGTTACGCCCGCAGCCGAAGGCGCCCATGATGAGCGTCTGCACGTTGTTGGCCGCGGCAATGCGGAAGATGGTCTCGATGCGATCGGCAAGCGCCTTGTCGCACTCGCGCTCGGAACGGTGGTTATCCAGTGCGTAAGCGCGAATGGGCTCGGCGATGACCAGCACGTCGGCGCGGCGCGTGTCCCCCTCGCGGGAGAACAGCACCTCGGGCACGTACAGGGCGCGGTCGGTGAACAGCGAGCCACGACGGTAATCGCGGTTCTTGTCGTAGAAGTCGCGTTTGTGGGCACAAAGCACCGGGTACAGGTTGCTCTCGGAACACAGGATCTGCTCGGGGCCGAAGGCGCCGTCCTCGTAGGCGCCGCCGGGACGCGTGAAGGCGCCGGGATCCACGATCATCGTCTTGCCCTCGCCGTCGCGGTACAGCGCCTCGGGAGCGAACGACGTCACCACCTTCGTCACCGTCTCGGTCGCCGCCGGCGCAGCAGCTGGGCCGTCATCGACAGGCGCATCCGCCGCTTCCGCAGCGGCCGCCTCGGCCATCTCCTCAGCCGCGACGGCCTCTTCGCGCGCTTCCTCGTTGCCCACCTGGGCACCGTCGGCGTCGGCCTCGGCCATCGCCGCGGCCTTCTTCGCTGCGGCGGCCGCCTCGGCACCCCACAGCAACCTGCGGCCCTCGCCCTCCTCGTAGATGCGGGCAGCTTCAATGGCCTCGTCGGTTTCCTTTCCGAAGGCCGCCTTCATCAGCCCTGTGTGCCGCACCGCCTCTCGCCGGCGCTCCTCACGCTGCGCTTCCCTATCGGGTCTCCCGCCCCTGCGCTCACGCCCGTTATCTCGATCGCTGAAACCCGCCATCCGGCACTCCTTTCCGCCAAAGCGACACAGCAGGGGATGCCCGCCCCCTGCTCTTATACGTTAAATTTGAAGTGCATGACGTCGCCGTCCTGGACGACGTAGTCCTTGCCTTCTTGACGCAGCTTGCCGGCATCGCGGCAGCCCTTCTCTCCGCCCAGGGCCACATAGTCCTCGAAGCTGGCCGTCTCGGCCTTGATGAAGCCGCGCTCGAAATCGGTGTGGATGACGCCGGCGGCCTGGGGGGCCTTCGCACCTATAGGGATGGTCCAGGCGCGGGTCTCGGTCTCGCCGCTCGTGAAGTAGCTCTGCAGGCCCAAGAGCGCATAGGCCTCGCGGATGAGGCGGGCCAGGCCGCTCTCGGCAAGCCCCAGGGCCTCCATGTACTCCTTCGCCTCGGCCGGGTCCATCTCGGCCAGCTCGGCGATATCGGCCTCCACCTTCGCGGAGATGGGCACGGGCACACAGCCGTCGATCTCGGGCAGCTCGGCATCTACCGCGCCCTCGTCGACGTTGGCGATGTAGAGCATCGGCTTCATGGTGAGCAGGTGCAACTCGTAGATGGCCGCCACCTCGTCGTCGGTCAGCCCCAACGTACGGGCGCGATGACCCTCGTTCAGGCCCTCGAGCACCTTTTTGGCGACCTCCAGCTTCGCCACGCCGGCCTTGTCGCGCTTGGCCTCCTTCTCCAGACGCGGGATAGCCTTCTCCACCGTGGCGATGTCGGCCAAAATAAGCTCGGTCTTGATGGTGTCCACATCGGAGAGCGGATCCACCTTGCCGGCCACATGGGTCACATCCGGGTCGCCGAAGAAGCGCACCACCTCGGCGATGGCGTCGGTCTCGCGGATGTTCGCGAGGAACTGGTTGCCCAGGCCCTCGCCCTGGGAGGCGCCAGCCACAAGCCCGGCGATATCCACGAACTCCACCGTGGCGGGCACGATCTTCGCCGGATGGTCGATCTCGGCCAGCGCGTCCAAGCGCTCGTCGGGTACCGGCACGATGCCGACGTTGGGCTCGATGGTGGCGAACGGGTAGTTGGCGGCCAGGCCGCCCTTGTTGGTCATCGCCGTGAACAGCGTGGACTTGCCCACATTGGGCAGCCCCACGATACCGATTGAGAGAGCCATGGAAATCCTTCGATCCGATTGGTTTCAGTGATTGACTATCCTACCGCAAAACAACGAAGAGCGCCCACGGGGGCGCCCTTCGCCATGGAATTCTAACGGGCCTGCGACGCTACATCGCAAAGAGCCCGAATTGCGCGGCCACGTAGGCCACCAGGATGATGATGACGAGCACCGGGGCGATGTACTTGATCATGATCGTCCAGGCACCGGCGGCGGTGAACTTGCTGGAGATGCGCACCTCGTCGATGATGGCCTTGGGCTTGATGATCCAGCCGACGAACACGCAGGTGAGCAATGCCACGATGGGCATGAGCACCGAGTTGGAGATGAAGTCGGCGAAGTCGAGCATGGAACTGCCGGCCCCGAGCGGCTCGATGAAGGAGGCTACGTTGTAGCCAGCATTGATGATGCCGCCGGCGATGACCACGAACGCGATCACGATGCCGAGGGCCTTCCCGCGGGAGCACTGCAGGCCGTCGTGCACGATGGAGACGAGAGTCTCCACGAGGGAGATGGCACTCGTGAGAGCGGCGAATAGCACCAGCAGGAAGAACAGAAAGCCGATGATGGTGGCCATGCCGCCCATGTCGACAAACACCGTGGGCAGCGTCACGAACATGAGGGAGGGGCCGGCCTTGGCGGCCACGGCGTCACCGGAGCCCATGGCCACGAAGGCCGCGGACACGATGAGCAGGCCGGCGATGAAGGACACGCCCAAATCGAAGCCGCCGATGCGCAGCACCGAAGAGGTGAGGCTGTCCTGCTTGCGCATGTAGGAGCCGTAGGTGATCATGATGCCCATGGCCAGCGACAGGCTGTAGAACATCTGGCCCAAAGCACCGATGACCAGCTCCGGCGAGAACTTGCTGAAGTCCGGCGTGAGGTAGTACAGCGCTCCCTCCACGGCACCGGGCATGGTGAGCGTGTAGATGGCAATGCCGATGGCCATGATGATGAGCGCCGGCATCATGAACAGGTTCGCCTTCTCGATACCGCCCTTCACGCCCAGGCCTACGACCACGAACACGATAGCCATGAACAGGAGCATCCAGATGTAGCTCTCCGCGCTCGAGGTAATGAAGCCGGTGAAGAAGTCGCCGCCGTCAGCGAGGGCAGCCGGCCCGTTCACCAGGTAGGCGGCCGTGTACTTCGTCACCCAGCCGCCGATGATGCAGTAGTACGGCGTGATGATGAAGGGAACCGCCGAGGCCAGAATGCCGATGAAGGCGTACTTCTTGCCGAAGCTCTTGAAGGCGCCGATGGCGGACTGGCCGGTCTTGCGGCCCAGGGCCGTCTCCAACAGCAGCAGCGACACACCGAAGGTGAACACGAGCACCAGGTACGTGATAAGGAAGGTGCCGCCGCCGTACTTCGCCGCCAGATAGGGGAAGCGCCACATGTTCCCCAGACCCACCGCCGAGGCGGCCGCGGCCAGAATAAAGGCCCACTTCCCCGACCAGGAAGCGCGCTGCTTCTTCATTTCTCCTGCCATGGTTGTCCTTTCCCATTTCCAGGCACTCCCCTGTGCCTTTCCCAACAAGCGGAACGGGCGGCTGCATCGCGCTCGCGGTGCAGCCGCCCGTCGAAACCGTGTGATTATAGCGTGAAACCGCTGAGAGACGCCCGCTTTTCCGGGGAAAGGGGCGGCTCGCCGGGGGCGAGGGTGCGGGATACTCCGATTCACTCAGTCGGCGGCTCCGACCCCCGGGCCCTTACTCGAAGAGCTCTGCGGCGCGCTCCAGCTCGCCCACGATGGCGATGTGCTGGGGGCACACGCTCTCGCAGGAGCCGCACTGGATGCATGCGCTCGCCTTGCCGGCGCCGGTGTTCCAGTTGTAGTTCTCCTGGGCGCGGTAGGCGTCGCCCATCTGGTCGTAGATGTTGAGCGACTGCATAATGGTGTTGATGTGCACCCCTTCCGGACAGCCCTTCATGCAGTAGCGGCAGTCGGTGCAGGGGACGCCGGGCAGGGCCGCGAGCGCCGCGCGGGCCTCGTCGATCACCCCGTGCTCTTCGGCCGTAAGCGGCACGCCGTCCCTCATAATGGCCACGTTCTCGGCCACCATCTCCGGCGTGTTCATGCCCGAGAGCACCGCGATCACGCCCGGCAGCGAGCCGGCGAAGCGCAGGGCCCAGGACGCGAGCGGGGCGCCCGGCTCGGCCGCGCGGAGAATATCGGCCACAGGATCGGGCAGCTTCACGAGGGTGCCGCCCTTCACCGGCTCCATGATGACCACGGGCAGGCCGCGCTCTCGGCACACTTCGAAGCAGCGGCGCGACTGGATGATGTCGCTCTCCCAGTCCACGTAGTTCACCTGGATCTGCACGAAGTCCACCTCGGGGTGCGCATCCAGCACCTTCTCCAGCTCCTCGGCGTTGTCGTGGATGGAGAAGCCGAACTGCTTGATCTTGCCCTCGGCCTTCTTCTCGGCGCAGAACTCCCACAGGCCGTACTCCTCGAAGCCGGCCGTGAGGGACTCGCCCAGATTGTGCAGCAGGTAGTAGTCGAAGTAATCCACGCCGCACTCCGCCAGGGAGGTGTCGAACATGGAGCGGGCCTCCTCGGCGTTCTTGGCAAGCCAGGCCGGCAGCTTCGTGGCGATGGTGAACGATTCGCGCGGGTAGCGCTCCACAAGGGCCTTGCGAAGGGCCCATTCAGACTTGCAGCCGTGGTAGCCGCGGGCGGAATCGAAGTAGGTGAAGCCGCCCTCCATGAAGATATCCACGAGCTCGCAAACTTTGTCGATGTCGATGGACGCGGGATCGTCCGCATCCCTGAGCGGCAAGCGCATGAACCCGAATCCGAGCGGCGCCAGCTTGTCGACCTTCTCCATGAAAGACCCCCTTCTTTTTATGCGCACGCGCAAAATATAAGTAAGGCCATCATAGCAGGTTAGTACGCCACACTCCAGAAGACGAGGCCCTTTGCCGGAGCGTTCTCGCCAGCGGCTTGGCGGCTCCGGGCGGCGAGCACCTCGGCCACCCAGCCGGGGTCACGCTGGCCGCGGCCCACCATGGCGAGCGTCCCCACGATGGTGCGCACCATGGAGTGGAGGAAGGCATTGCCCCGCACGGTGATGACCCGGTGCGGCTCGCCTAAGATCTCCTCGGCGGCGATAGAGATCTCGCTCACATTCCGGCACGTGGGCTTGCCCACGGCCGAGGCGGCCATGCAGAAGCTCTTGAAGTCGTGCTCGCCGATAAGGTACGCCGCCCCGCGCTCCATGGCGGCGATATCCAGGTTCGGCCCCACGTACCAGGCAGTGCGCTCGGTGAACACCGGCGGGGTGTCGCCCGTGGCGAGGAAGTACCGGTACTCGCGCCACTGGGCATCGAAGCGAGCCGAGAAGCCGCGGGGCCGCTCATCCACCGAGCGTACCACGATGCCCTCGCCGGTAAGCGCATTCAGCGACCGGCGCAGGTTGTGCAGGCTGCGACCGCGCAGCTCGTCGCTGTCCACCTCAAAGGAGACCACCTGCCCGCGCGCGTGCACCCCCGCATCGGTGCGGCCGGCGCACACCACGTCCACCGGGCGGCGGAACAGCAGGGCCAGGGCCTCTTCCAGCTCCCCCTGCACCGTGCGCTGCCCTGGCTGCTTCGCGAACCCCGCGAAGGGAGCCCCATCATAGGCCACCGTGCACGACAGCGTCTGCTCTCGCTCGCATTCAGCAGCCCGCTCTTCCAAGGTGGGACGATGTATCTCCGCGATCCTACGCAATCAAGGCCTCCGGGCCGAACAGGTCGCGTATCTCGGCCTTCATGATGGGCGAGCGGGCATCTACCGAGACCGGCAGCTCGGCGCGGAACTTGCGGCCGTCGGCCTGCTCCACAAGCAGTACCACCCCGTCACGGCCGGGGAACTGGCGCAGAATGCGGCTCAGATTGGCCGAGCGGCTCTGGTCGAAGGAGCGCGAGGGCACCTGCAGCTGCAGGTGGCTCGGCCGCGCATCTTCCTCGCGCAGCTCAAGGGCCTCCAGCTCGAAGGCCATGATCTGGCTGCCGCGGTCGTTTACCTCGAATTTGCCCTTCACCTTCACGATGGCGTCGTCACGAATGGCCTCAGCGTTCTCATCGTACTTGAAGCAGATGCATTCCACATGGCCGGTGGTGTCCTCCAGGGTGAACGTGGCCATCTTCGTCTGACGCTTGGTCAGCTTCACCACCACATTGGACACCATGCCCACGAAGATGGCGTTGCGGATCTCGGCGGTGCGCTCGGCCAGATCGCCCAGGGAGAACTTCGTCATGCGGGACAGCGCTCCCTCGTAGGGCGCCAAGGGATGCTCGGACACGTAGATGCCCATGATCTCCTTCTCGTAGGCGAGCTTCGTGCGCTTGTCCCACTCCACGCCGTCCGGCTCGGGCACGTCCTCCTGGAAGCCCGAATCGGCATCGTCGGCGAATAAGTCGAACATGGACACCTGGCCCCGGTCGCGGTCCTTCTGGCGCTTCGCCGCGCCCTCGAGCATCGGCGTCTCCTCGATGAAGTGCATCATCTGCTTGCGCGTGTAACCGGTGGAGTCGAAGGCGCCGCCCTTCACGAGGGCTTCCAGGGTCTTGCGGTTGTAGGCCTTCGCGTCCACGCGGTTCACGAAATCGTGCAGCGACGAGAACGGGCCATTCTCCTCGCGCTCCTCGATGATGGCGTCGGCCACGTTCTTGCCCACGCCGCGCACGCCTACCAGGCCGAAGCGGATACCCTCGGCTACCGGCGTGAACTCCGCGCGGGACGAGTTGATGTCCGGCGGCAGCACCGGCGTGCCGTTGTGGTTGCAGCTGGCGATGTAGCGGATGAGCCGGTCGGTGTTGCCCATGTAGCTGGTGAGCACAGCGGCCATGAAGTCGTTCGGATAGTGCGCCTTCAGGTAGGCCGTGCGCATCACGAGGATGGCGTAGGCGGCCGAGTGCGACTTGTTGAAGGCGTACTTGGCGAACTTCTCGGCATCTTCCCAGATCTTCTCGGCGATCTCCAGGGCATAGCCGTTCTCCACGGCGCCAGAATTCCAGTCGGCCTGGAGTTGGCGCATGACATCGAGCTTCTTCTTGCCCATGGCCTTGCGCAGCTTGTCGGCCTTGCCGGCAGAGAAGCCCGACATGGCCATGGACACCTGCATGATCTGCTCTTGGTAGACCATGGTGCCGAAGGTCTCCTCCAAGATGGGCCGCAGGCGCTCGTCGTAGTAGTGGGCCGGGGTCTTGCCGCTGGCCACCTTGATGTAGTCCTCCACCATGCCGGACTCCAGCGGGCCCGGGCGGTTCAGGGCGATAGAGGCCACAACGTCAGAGAAGCGCGTGGGGGGCAGGCGCTTGAACAGGCTCACGTACAAGCTGCCCTCCACCTGGAACAGGCCGTCCATGTTGCCCGACTGCATGAGCTTGAAGGCGAGCGGATCGTCGGTGGGAATCTCCTCGGGAATGATCTTCTCGCCGGTGCGCTCCAGGATGTTCTTGCAGGCAATGGACAGCACGTCCAAGGTGCGCAGACCCAGGAAGTCCATCTTCAACAGGCCCAGGTCGGGCGTGTAATGGCCGTCGTACTGGGTGATGATGCCGCCGCCCTTGGTGTCGCGCTTCATGGGCACGTGATCGCTCATAGGGTCGCGGCAGATGATGGTGGCGCAGGCATGCACGCCCTCGCCGCGCACGTGGCCCTCGATGGAGCGGGCCGCGTCGATGATGGTCTTAACGTCCTCGTCGGTGTCGTAGGCCTTCTTCAGGTCGGGATTGGTGTCCAGGGCCTTGTCGATGGTGATGCCCAGCTCGTCGCCGATCATCTTGCAGATGCGGTCGCCCAAGCCGTAGGCCGCCTTGCGGGCCATGTCGGCATCGAGCCCCTGGCCTAGCTTCAGCGTGCCCGACAGAACGCGGGCCGTGTCGCGCACGGCATTTTTCGCCTGCAAGGTGCCGAAGGTGATGACCTGGGACACGTGGTCCTCGCCGTAGACCTCCTTGATGTGGTTGATGACCTCTTCGCGGCGGCCCTGCTCGAAGTCGACGTCGATATCGGGCATCTCCACGCGCTCGGGCGAGAGAAAACGCTCGAACAGCAGGCCGTTGGTCAGCGGGTCCAAATCGGTGATGCCCATGGCATAGGCCACGATGGCGCCGGCAGCCGAGCCGCGACCCGGACCCACGCCGATGCCCTGGGAGCGGGCCCACTCGATGTACTCCTGCACGATGAGGAAGTAGGCCGGGAAGCCCTGTTGGATGATGATGCCCATCTCGTAGTCGGCGCGCTCCTGGGCATCAGCGGGCACCGGCGTGCCGTAGCGCTTCTCCAGCCCCTCCTGCACGCGCGTGCGGAACCACGACTCCTCGGTCTCTCCCTCAGGGAGGGGGAAGCGCGGCAGGATGGAGTCGCGCTCAAGCACCACGTTGCACTTCTCGGCCACCTCCACCGTGTTGTCGCAGGCTTCGGGAAAATCGGCCAGAGCCTCGCGCATCTCGGCCTCGGTCTTCATGTAGAACTGATCGTTCTCGAACTTCATGCGCTTCTCTTCGTTCACCATGGCTCCGGTGCCGATGCACAGCATGATGTCCTGGGCGCGAGCGTCCTCCTTCAGAAGATAGTGAAAGTCGTTGGTGGCGATGGTCTTTAAGCCCGCCTCCTTGGCCACGGCCGTCAGCTGGTGGTTCAACTCGGTCTGGGTGAAGCCGGCGTCGGTGCGCACGCCCTGGTTCTGCAGCTCGATGTAGAAGTCGCCCTCATCAAAGCAGCTGGCGAACTTCTTCGCCCACTCCACGGCGTCCTCGAAGCGGCGGTCGTCCAAAAGCTTCGGGATGATGCCGCCGATGCAGGCCGAGGTGCCGATGATGCCGCGACCGTACTTCTGCAGCATGGAGAAGGTGGTACGGGGCTTGTAGTAGAAGTTGTCCACATGAGACTCGCTGACCAGCTTCAGCAGATTGTGGTAGCCCTCGTTGGTCTTGGCCAACAGCAGCAGGTGGTACAGCTTCGGCTTCACATCCTTGCGCAGCGACTCGTCGGCGGTGAAATACACCTCGCAGCCGAAGATGGGCTTCACGCGAACGCCGGTCTCCTTTTCCACAGCATCGCAGGCGTCGGAGAGCTCCACCACGCCGGACATGACGCCGTGGTCGGAGATGGCCACAGCCGGCATGCCCAGCTCTGCGGCGCGGCGCACCATGTCCTTCACATGGGTCAGGCCATCGAGCAGCGAGTACTCGGTATGGTTGTGCAGGTGTACGAATGCCATAGGGTGTCAGCCCCTTCGATAAGGTCGGCGGCGCACGGGTTCAGTTATGGTGTGGTTATGCGCGCTGTGTCTGAAATGCTGGGCCGTAGGGGCATCGCGGCCGCAGACGTTATCCGCCGTGCCGCTCCCCTTCCGGTCGCTCTCAAGTTCCTTTATTGCTCGGGTGCCATGATACCAGCCCACCGCCCTCTCCCGCGCGAACAAACCATGAGATTTGCGTGGATTGCCAAGGGGTGGAGCGGAAAGGAAGAAGCGGGCGGCAACTTCCGTGTGCCCCATCGTTAAATAAAGATTACCGCGGCCACGCAGAGGAAGAGTTCCCGGATCTCGATTCCGCTTTGACCTCGGGTGCACTAGAGGCAGCTCGAAATTGGCGCGAAGAGGCGTTTTGGTGCATTGAGAGGCGGAGAGGCGCACCTCGTACGACCTGGAAAGCCCGAAACGTGCCTGTTTGGGGCCAGAAACCCGCCGCCCGGGCCGAGAGAGAGGATCTGCAGATTGGCCGCACCAAAACCGTTCTTTTGCGCCAATTTCGATCCGCATGCCTACAGCCCGCCTATCGTCACGGCAAGATGGGGGCCATCCTTCGCGGAGCTCTATCAACCTTGGTTTAGCAGAGGGCCTTATACCGATAAAACCCTTTCAGCGCAATAGCAGATACGGAACAAACCCTCCAAGAGGTGTTTAACAGAAATATTCTACCTGGTAAGTATCGCAATTTGTCGGCTACTGCCTTTATCGCCTCCTTTATGGGAGCCTCGAATTATGACCTGAAATTCGCAAATCGAGCGATATGACAAGGAAATCGATCAGGTTATTGCGAGGGAAATCAAAAGGGACAAGCTAAGCTTGTCGCGCTAGCCGCCACTCAGAAGGAACTGATGGAGAGCACCCTATCTGAGTTACAATATGCAAATTACCTGAATAGCCAAGTGACAGAACTTCTGGCTAATGGTAACGACATTTTAAGGAGCGCTCGAAACTGGACTGCAGTCAACGCGATTTTGAAAGCTAACGACATTACCCGCCAACGCAAAAAGGAGCCATCTTTCGAATACCTTCTCTCAGCCCATTTCTCGTAGCTCCCAATTTCGTACCTACCGGAACAGCCTTCACGAGAGGAGAACCGATGAACCAGCCGTCGTTCGAGTGGATTGACGCCTACGAGGCCCTTGCCAAGGAAGTGAGAAAGCGGGACACGCCGGAGGGCCGTGAAGAGCTTCTCGCCATCTGCTCTGAATGCCTGGGGAAAGACGACTGGACCTATATCGATCCACTCGCCATATTCCTCTCGTTCAATCGTTCTGGAAAAAACAGCGGGCAACGGCGAGTGCAGCAAATCCGCGCCCTTATGGACGCTTTTGGAATTACCGTCCCGTTCGACGGCGATCTTTCTGGCATTCCCACCGCCTATCAGCAGTTCGGAATCATCTCCCACAATCGCAACGACGCCGAGAAGAGCTGGCGGCTGTTCGATCTCGTGGTAGACCAGGGAAACGCAGTTCTCGACGACAGCGAGTTCATCGAGGCCATGAATCAAGTTGCCGCCCTCAATGGCAAGGTCAACTTCAACGACCTCACCAAAATTCTCTATATGCTTAATCCACACGTTTTCTTTCCCCTGCACCTGGCAAACAACGCGTTGGTCAAAACTCGCTTCGGAGTAGACAACCAGATCATTCGTCATTCCGCAGAAGGCTATGTGAACTACCTTCACCAGCTCAAAGAGGCTACCGACGAAGCTTTCTGGGAACTCTCGAACTCGGCAGATCCTCATTTCAGCGATATCCCCGAGCAGCAAGAATCATCCGAGGCACCTTGCAACGTCTCCTCTCGACAAGGAAGAAACATTATCCTCTACGGCCCTCCCGGCACAGGCAAAACCCACCATGTTGCCGCCACGGCATGGCTCATAGCCAACGGGAGGGATTGCTCGCCCTGTGCCCTGCGCAGCCTTTCACACGAAGACGAGGAGGCCGCCAAAGCTTGGTACGACGGCCAACTGCGCCAGACCAACGGGCAAGTGGCCTTCACCACTTTCCATCAATCATTTGGCTACGAGGAATTTATCGAAGGCATTCGCCCCCTCATTGCCGATGAAACTTCAGAGGGCGAAAGTGAGCTCACCTACCGATATGAGGATGGGATTTTCAAGTCTTTTTGCAAGAGAGCGGCCCGACCGATAGTTCTGGGCGGTGCTGAAGACCTCGGGCTTAACAGCAATCCTAATATCTGGAAAGTCTCACTTGACGGCACTGGGCCCAACCCTACTCGAACCGACTGTTTAGAGAACGGGCATATTCGTATCGGATGGGACGACTACGGGCCTACCATCACGGGAGAAATCGATTACAAAGACGGCGGCAAGCAAATACTCAACTATTTCGTCAATGTTATGCGACGGGGCGACATCGTACTGTCCTGCTATTCGGCGACCACCGTCGATGCCATCGGCGTCATAACCGGCGATCCCGAGTGGCACGAAGAATACGACAGGCTCAAGCGCCAACGTGCGGTGAAGTGGCTCGCGAAGGATCTGGCGCTTGACATTGTCGACGAGTTCAATTTGCCGACCATGACGCTCTCGACCATCTATCGATCGAAAATGAGCGTGGGAGACGCTCTGAAGGTGATCCAGGAGCACAATGGCGGAGACAGCATATCCGAGCCCAACGACAAGCCGTATATCTTCGTTATCGATGAGATCAATCGCGGCAATGTCTCGAAGATTTTCGGCGAGCTTATCACCCTCATAGAGGAATCGAAACGAGAAGGACAGCCGGAAGCCCAATGCACAATTCTGCCCTACACCAAAGAGACGTTCTCCGTTCCTTCTAACGTCACCATCATCGGCACCATGAATACGGCCGATCGCTCACTTACCCAGCTCGATACGGCGCTTCGTCGCCGTTTCGAGTTCCTGGAAATCGCTCCCGACCCCTCGCTTCTCAGTGAGAATATCGAGAACATCGATTTGCAAAAGCTCCTTGAAGCCATGAACACCCGCATTGCCGCGCTTTACGATCGAGAGCATCTCATCGGCCACTCCTACCTCATGGGCGTGGACTCGTTCGCAGAACTGAAGAACCGTTTCGCTTCGAGGATCATTCCCCTGCTGCAGGAGTATTTCTACGATGACTACGAGAAGATCCGACTCGTACTGAACGACGAGAGGGACGGCGATGGCTTCGTGGTGAGAGATGGCCTCGACGAACGATACCTGGGCAATCTCGGCAACCTTGGCAACCGCGATGCCCCGTTAACCATCAACGACAGCACCCGATGGCTGCCAGAGCATTTCATGGCCATCTACGGCGAAGCTTTGTCCGCGGCCAGGTCAGCCGAAACAGGTGAGGAATAGACAAGGATCGCCGTGAGAAATCCAAAGCCCACCACAGAGAAGCCTCTTACCCTGTTCGAGTACGAGCATCTCTGTGCTGATCCCGACCTCGAAGGCACCGTCACCCTTGAGAAGGACGCCTTCGAGGCCCTTGAGCTGTTCTTGGCCGCTCTCGCCGAGGATACGGGGGCAAATCCCGAGGAAATGCACGAGGTGTTCCGGCTGTCCAGTCGGCGCGGCCGCAAGACCCTTGCGGTACAGAACTACGTGGGGGTTATTTCCGCCGCCGGCACCACCATCGAAGTGCTCCCGAAAATCGGCAAAGCGGCCCGTGATGACGAGGATGAGCTCAGTCACATTCGCACGGTGCTCCATGCCATGCTGTCGGAATTGCGTGACGCCCCGTTCAAGGATCTCGGCAAGACCGGTCTAGCGACTTCAGATGCGCCGGTACTGGAAGTGTTCATCTCAGTATTCCTCGATGAAGTCCAGAGGATCCTGCAGCGCGGCATACGCTCCGATTATCGAGACTGGTCGGGCAACGAACGTTTCATGAAGGGCCGGCTCAACTTCTCCGAGCAGATGCGCCTCAACCATATCGATCACTCTCGATTCGCCGTGGAGTACAGCGTCTACCACGTTAATCGACCTGAGAATCGGCTCATAAAGAGCACGCTGCTACACCTTTTGCGCCAATCGCGCGATACCGCGAACCGGCGGCGTCTCAAGGTCGCCCTCGATCACTTGGCCGAGGTAGAGCCGAGCACCAACGAGCGCGGAGATTTCGCCGCCTGCAAGAACGATCGCAACACGGCCCATTACAGCAACGCGCTCGCATGGTGCCGCATCTTCCTCGCCCAGGAGGCGCCGACCCCGTTTTCCGGCATAGTGACCGCCGACGCACTGTTGTTCCCCATGGAGCGCATCTTCGAGGATTACGTGGCCGCCAAGTTGAAGAGGACATGCCTTCCACTCGACATGATTGCGAGGGCCCAGGACAGCGAAAGACACCTTTTCGAAAGGCCACTGCAGTACGGCCTGCGCCCCGACATCGTGGTCACGAACCGCGAGGGTCACTCTGTCATTTTGGACACCAAGTGGAAGTTACCCAGAGACGGAAGGCCGACCCAAAGCGACATGTACCAGATGTTCGCGTACGCCGCCCGCTACGACATCGACCACGTAGTGCTCGTATACCCAGCAACCGGCGACACCCCGTCCGGCGAAGCCGGAACCTACCGAACCCGCATAGTCGATCGGCAGATAACAGTCCACACGTACTTCTACCGCCTCCCCACTATCGACCGCACCAGAACAGTTACTGCCGATGGCGCAGAGGAGCTGGCACATTTTGCCGATTACCTGATGGGAGGACAGAGGACGACACTCTAGCAGCGGGAAACACCAGAGGAGTTCGATAGTTGATTTGCCCCCAACGAATTTGAGAAGGCCAACACCGAGTTGATTTTAGGAGTGGAGCGCGACGGGAGCTCGCCTCATCTTGTCCCTGACCTCCCCCTCCACAACGAGAGAGGGCGCCCCGGATGGGACGCCCTCTCTCAAAACAGGCTCAAATGCTGCGGGCTGCTTCAGGGCTCCGCACGACCTTGCGGGTCGCGGGCCTCCCTAGGCGGCGGCTCCGCTCACGTGCTTCAGCTGCGCCTCGCACCACTCCAGCTTCTTCTGGTTGGTGACGAGGGTGGCCTGATCCTGCGCATCGTCGACCTTCTCCAGCTCGGCGATGATCGCGCGGCACTCATCGGCCTCGGCCTTCACGGCTTCGGCGTCGATGTCCTCCACGGCACATCCGAACCGGGCGAGCACCGTCACCTTGTCGTCGAGAACCGACGTCGCGCCGCCCATGACCAGGAACTCCTTCTTCTCCTGCTCGTTCTCGCCGATGGTCAGCGTCACCAGGCCGCCCTCGCGGTTGAGCGAGACGGACAGCTCGTGACCGGGCAGAACGCCGAAGTAGCCGTCGCACCCGGGGATGCTGGCGTAGGAGATCTCACCCTGGTACAGGGCGCGATCGGGAAGGGCCACCGTGCAGCGCATAACGGCCATTAGTTGCCGTCCTTCTGCATGGCGTCAAAAGCCTCGTAGACCTGCTCGATGGCGCCCTTGTTCACGAAGCACTGCTCCGGGATGTGGTCGCACTTGCCGTCGAGTATCTCCTTGAAGGAGCGCACCGTGTCCTCTACCTTCACGTACACGCCGGGCAGGCCCGTGAAGACCTCGGCCACGTGGAAGGGCTGGCCCAGGAACTTCTGCACCTTACGGGCGCGGTTCACGGTCAGCTTCTGGTCCTCGGACAGCTCGTCCATACCCAGGATGGCGATGATGTCCTGCAGGTCCTTGTACTGCTGCAGGATCTGCTGCACGCCCATGGCCACGTCGTAGTGCTCCTGGCCGACGATCTCGGGATCCAGCGCGCGAGAGGTGGACTCCAGCGGGTCCACGGCCGGGTAGATGCCCAGCTCAGCGATGGAGCGGGACAGAACGGTCTTCGCGTCCAGGTGGGTGAACGTGGTGGCCGGGGCCGGGTCGGTCAGGTCATCGGCGGGCACATACACGGCCTGCACCGAGGTGATGGAGCCGGTCTGCGTGGAGCAGATGCGCTCCTGCAAGTCACCCATCTCGGTGGCCAGCGTGGGCTGGTAACCCACGGCGGAGGGCATGCGTCCCAGCAGAGCGGACACCTCGGAACCGGCCTGGGTGAAGCGGAAGATGTTGTCGATGAACAACAGCACGTCCTGACCCTGATCGCGGAAGTACTCCGCCTCGGTCAGGCCCGCCAGACCCACGCGCAGACGGGCTCCCGGGGGCTCGTTCATCTGGCCGTAGACCAGGCAGGTCTTCTCGATAACGCCGGAATCGGTCATCTCGAGGTAGAGGTCGGTACCCTCGCGGGTACGCTCGCCCACGCCGGTGAACACGGAGGTGCCGCCGTGCTCCTGGGCCAGGTTGTTGATGAGCTCCTGGATGCACACGGTCTTGCCCACGCCGGCGCCGCCGAACAGACCGGTCTTGCCGCCCTTGACGTAGGGCTCGATCAGATCGACGACCTTAATGCCGGTCTCGAAGGTCTCGGTGGTGGTCACCAGGGTGTCGAACGGGGGCGCGGGATGGTGAATCGGGCGCCACTCCACGTCCTCGGGCATGGGCTTGCCGTCCACGGGCTCGCCCAGCACGTTCCAGATGCGGCCGAGGGTCGCCTTGCCCACGGGCATCATGATGGGGGCGCCAGTGTCCTGGGCCTCCAGGCCGCGCACCATGCCGTCGGTGGACGTCATGGCGACGGTGCGGACGATGTCGCCGGGGAGGTGCGTCTGCACCTCGAGCACGGTGGAAACCTCGCCCGAAGGGGTCGTTGCCTTCACGGTCAGGGCGTTGTAGATGGCCGGCATGGCGTCTGCCGGGAACTCCACATCCACAACGGCGCCGACGATACGGACGATGCGTCCGATAGCGCCTCCCTTGGCCGCTTCAGTAGAAGTAGTTTCAGCCATTTAATCCTCCAAAGCTGCGGCACCGCCCACGATCTCGGTGATCTCCGTGGTAATGGCGCCCTGGCGCACGGTGTTGTACACGCGTTCCAGGGTGGAGACCATCTCGTTCGCGTTGTCGGTGGCCGACTTCATCGCGTTGCGGCGGGCACCTTGTTCGCCCGCTGCGGAATCGAGCATCGCGTAATAAAACGCGTTGTTCAGGTAGGCGTTCATCATGTAGGACATGACCGACTCCGTGCTCGGCTCGAAGTCGATGTCGCCCGGGATGGCGGAATCGTCCCGCTCGCGGAAGGACTTGAACACGTCCTCCTCCTTGGCCTTCAGACCCAGAAGATCCGCGTAGGACTCCTCCTTCACCGGCAGCACCTGCTGCTCCACCAAGGACTGCTCGGCGGCGTTCTTCGCGTGGTTGTACACGATGAACACCTCGTCGAGCTTGCCCTCGGCATAGGCCTGCATCACGTAGCCGGACAACTCGGCGGCCTGGGCAAACTCAGGATCGGCCGAGTATCCCGCGAAGGAGAACACCGGCTCGATGCCGCGGTAGGTGAAGTACCCGATGGCCTTTTTGCCACAGGCAGCCACCTCCACCTCGGCACCCTCGCGCTGCTTTTCCTTCGTGAGCTTCTCCACATAGCGAAGCACGTTGGTGTTGAAGCCGCCGGCAAGACCGCGGTCGGAGGTGACGGCTACGATGAGCACCCGCTTCACCTCGTCGTGGACCTGCAGCAGCGGCTCCGTATCCAGATGAGCGTACTTTGCCGTGCTGATGAGCATGTCTGAGATGGCGACCGCCCAAGGGAGCGCGTTGTCCACGCGCTCGGAAGCGCGGCGAATCTTGGCAGCGGCGACCATTTCCATGGTGCGCGTGATCTGCTTCGTCGAGGTGACGGATTTGATTCGCCGTTCGATGTCGTGTAGGTTGGGCATGGTCTACCTACCTTACGCTGTGGCGTCGAAGGACTGCTTGAAGGCGGCGATGGCCTCCTTCAGAGCGGCCTTGGTCTCGTCGGAGAGCTTCTTCTCCTTGTTGATCGTCTCGATGATCTCCGGCTTGGAGGCGCGGATCGAGGAGAGCAACTCGGTACGGAAGCGGACGACGGCATCCAGCGGCAGATCGTCGAGGAAGCCCTCGTTGCCGGCAAAGATGGCGATGACCTGCTCAGCGACGGGCATCGGATTGTAGCGGCCCTGCTTCAAAAGCTCCGTCATGTGGGAGCCACGGGTCAGCTGGTCCTGGGTGGCCTTGTCCAGGTCGGAACCGAACTGGGTGAAGGCCTGCAGCTCGCGGTAGGACGCCAGATCCAGACGCAGGGAGCCGGCCACCTGCTTCATGGCCTTGATCTGCGCGGAGCCACCCACGCGGGACACCGAGATGCCCACGTCGACGGCCGGGCGCTGGCCCTGGAAGAACAGGTCGGTCTGCAGGAAGATCTGACCGTCGGTGATGGAAATCACGTTGGTCGGGATGTAGGCGGACACGTCGCCGGCCTGGGTCTCGATGATCGGCAGAGCCGTCATGGAGCCGCCGCCGTTCTCGTCCGACATCTTCACCGCGCGCTCCAGCAGGCGAGAGTGCAGGTAGAACACGTCGCCGGGATAGGCCTCGCGTCCGGGCGGGCGACGCAGGGTCAGCGACATCTGGCGGTAGGCCACGGCCTGCTTGGACAGGTCATCGTAGACGATGAGCACGGCGCGGCCGCGGTTCTCAGGCCCGGCCGGCTGGCCGTTGGCGCCATTGTAGACGAAGTACTCGCCCATGGCGGCTCCGGCCATCGGCGCGATGTACTGCAGCGGAGCGGAATCGGAGGCGGTGGCGGCCACGATGATGGTGTTCTTCATGGCGCCGTGGCGCTCGAGGGTCTCCACCACGCCGGCCACCGTGGAGGCCTTCTGGCCGATGGCGACGTAGATGCAGATCATGTCCTGATCTTTTTGGTTGATGATGGCGTCGATGGCGATGGCTGTCTTGCCGGTCTGGCGGTCGCCAATGATGAGCTCGCGCTGGCCGCGGCCGATCGGCACCATGGAGTCGATGGCCAGGATACCGGTCTGCATGGGCTCGTTCACCGGCTGGCGGGAGATAACGCCCGGGGCCTTGAACTCGACGGGGCGGGTGGCTTCGGTCTTGATGGGGCCCTTGCCGTCGATGGGCATGCCGAGTGGGTTCACCACGCGGCCGAGCATGGCCTCGCCGGCGGGAACCTCCACGATACGACCGGTCGTGCGAACCTGGTCGTTTTCCTTGATTGCGGTGACGTCACCCAAAAGCACGGCGCCGACCTCGTCCTCTTCGAGGTTCTGGGCCAGACCGTACACGGTCTTGCCGCCCTCTCCGATGAACTCGAGCAGCTCGCCGGCCATGGCATCGCGGAGACCGTCGACGCGCGCAATGCCGTCGCCGACCTGGATGACCGTGCCCACTTCGCGGGACTCGACGCTGACATTCAGCTGCTCCAGCTGCTTCTTCAGCGCGGCGTCAATGGACTGTGCGGTGATTTCAGTCACTAGCATTCACCTCCATCTGTTGTGTCTTTGAGGACGTTGCGGGCGCGGTTCAGCTGCGAGATCATGCTCGCATCGATGTAGTTCCCGTCCACGTCCATGATGATGCCGCCCAAGATAGACCGATCGATGCGCTCGCGCAGCACCGCTTTCTTCCCCAGATCGGCTTCGGCTTTTTCCGTAATAAGCTGGCGCAGCCCGTCGTCAAGGGGCACCGCGGTGGTCACGTCGACCACGCAGATTCCCAATCGCTCGCCCAGCAGGGCGCGGAACTCGTCGTTCACCCGGGGCAGCAGGTCGGCCTGGCCACGCTCGGCCATGACCGCCAGCACCTCGCGAAACGCCAGATGGCACTCGGCGAAGACGTTCTCCACCAGCGCCCGGCGCGCCTCGGGGGTGAAATCCGGGTTCGAGAGCGCCATGGTGAGGTCCAGATCGGAGCGCATGAGGCGGATGACCTCGGCCATCTGCTCGCGCACCTGAAGCACGGCCTCCTGGCCGCCGGCCCCGTTGGCGCTGTCGAAGAGCACCGACGCGAAGACGGCGACTTCCTCTTTGACGACGAGACGATTAGTTGCCATTGAAGCTCCCAGCCTCTTTGACGTAGCGCTCGATGATCGCGCGATGCTCGCCCTCGGTGAGATCCTCGCCGATGAGGCGGGCGGCCACGTCCACGGACGTGTCGGCGATCGAGGACTGGAGCTCGGCCACGGCGGCCTTCTTCTCAGCCTCGATGGCGGCCTTGGCCTTGGCGATCATGTCGGCCGCCTCGGTCTGGGCCTGGGCGGTGATGTCGGCCTTCACGGCCTCGCCCACCGCGCGGGCATCAGCGATGATCTGGGCCGACTGGGTCTTGGCGTCGGCCAGCTGCTGCTGGTACTCCGCAAGCACGCGCTCGCTCTCAATCTGAGCCTCCTCGGACTTCTTCAGAGCCTCGCGGATGGTGTTCTCGCGCTTCTCGAGCATGCCGGCGAACATGGGCCAGCCGAACTTCGCGAGAATGATCCACAGGATGATGAAGGCGATGAGCATGGGGATGAACTCCGCCATGTCGGGGAGAATGGCGGACAGGCCGCCGGACTCCTCTTCGCTAGCAAACGCGAGCGCAGGGAAAGCAGCGTTCAGAGCCAGGGCACCGAAGGCGGCCTGGGCAACTGCTTTGTTCGCTCTTGTCTTCACGTGCATACCTCTTTCTTGCCTATACGTAGGCTTTCCGAATTGAATACGTGCCGGATTTAGAGGATGAACGCGAGCACGAAGCCGATGAGGGCCAGAGCCTCGGCCAGAGCGGCGCCGATGATGAAGTTGGTGAACAGACGGCCACCCACCTCGGGCTGGCGGGCGGTACCCACGCAGCAGCCGTAGCAGGCGATGCCGATGCCCAGGCCAGGGCCGATGGTGGCCAGGCCATAGCCGACGAGCTTCAGCGCAGCGATGACGAAAACAGTTTCCACAATTTCCTCCTTAAAGGTCGTTTTTGAGCCTGTTTCCCAAAAACACTTAACGGATATGGTCTCCGGCTTTGGAGGAGCCGGCTTAACCCAATGGGGGGGTGAGGAGGCCTTCCAACCTCCCGGCGCCGCAGGGACGCTTAAGATCGGTGCGCCCTAGTGGGCCGACGTGGCGATCTGGATGTAGACCGCGGAGAGCACCGTGAACACGTAGGCCTGCAGGAAGGCGACGAGCGTCTCCAGGGCGTACATGGCGATGAGCAGCAGGAACCAGGGCAGCGACAGCACGCTGGAAACGGGGTCGAGCGCCTGGATGCCCACGGTGAGGAACACGCTGGAGGCCAGGGCGAAGATGCCGAGCACCATGTGGCCGGCGAACATGTTGCCGTAGAGTCGGACGGCCAGCGTCAGCCAGCGGATGCAGGTGGAGATGAGCTCCAGGAACCAGATGACCGGCACCATGGGCTTGGGCAACCCGGCCGGAGCGAAGGACTTCAGGTAGCCCAAACCGCCCTTGGCCTTGATGCCCCAGACGTTGAAGTAGATAAAGGAGATGGTGGCCAGTGCCCAGGTCACCGAGATGGTACCCGTCGGGGTCTTGCAGCCGGGGATGAGGCCCACGAAGTTCGACACGAGAATGAAGAAGAACATGGTGGCCAGAAACGGCACGTGCTTCTTGAAGCCATGGCCGATGATGCCCTCGCCCATGTCGTTGCGCACGAACTGGTAGCCGTACTCCACGGTGTTCACGAACTTGTTCGTGGGGATGAGGGTGAGCTTCTTGGCCACCACGAGCACGATGGCGCAGGTGATGATCCAGCAGATGACCATCCAGACAATGTACTGGGTGACCCCGCCGAACACGACGGTGGGATCGAAGGATGCCTGGAGATGGGGCACCTCAGCCGAGAGAGTTGAAAGAGCGTCCACGTATCAACCTTTCCTATGCTATTTCCGGACCAGCTTGCTCACGCCGAAGGCAATGGCGGTGAGCGAAAGCGCCACGGCTTCCGACAGGACGAAGGGCAGCGCGAGATCGCGAGCCAGCGAGATGCAGAGGAGGGCGGCGGCGAACATGAGGATGAACGAGATGAGAAGGCAGACCATGAGCACGCCCATATGTCCGAAATTGCCCGAGTCCGTCATGTGCCTCACCCGGTACAAACCGAAAACAAGCGGGGAGAACCCCACTATGCCCGCTGCCACGCCGAGTGCGATTGCCAGTGCCATACCCTGCTTCCGTTTGGGCGCCTACGCGCTGAAAACCCAGTAAACCGTAACGTATGATAACGGCTTGCCAACAGATGGCGCCCGAGACAACCCTTTAATTGGTGAGCGGTGAAAAGTTCGCGTGGTCGGACGGCCCTGTGATCTGGGAAAATTGTGCACGTGCACGAAACTTGGTTGCGCCCCCCCTCGATCGGGGTTCCGGGCGGCGCTCAGTCGCTCAGACAGTCCTCGCTCGGCAGAACAGGACATTTAGTCCTGTTCTGTTCGCTGCGGAACTCGCTTGGTGAGCGCCGCCCGGAACCCCTCTCCACTCAACCTTGGTTGAAGAGCGCGTTCTACTTCCCTACTCCCCCGCGTACTCGCGGACGAGGATGCCAGATTCGGCGAGAAGCTGTTGGGAGAGCTCGTCGGGGTACGGGTTCTGGTACACGATCTCCTTGATGCCAGCGTTGATGAGCATCTTGGCGCACACGACGCAGGGCTGGGTGTTCACGTAAATGGTGGCACCGTCGATATCGGTGCCGAAGCGGGCCGCCTGGATGATGGCGTTCTGCTCGGCGTGCAGGCCGCGGCAGATCTCGTGGCGCTGGCCGCTCGGCACGCCGAGCTGCTGGCGCAGACACCCGGTCTCGGAGCAATGGGCCAGCCCGGTGGGCACGCCGTTGTAGCCCGTGGCCAGGATGCGGCGGTCCTTCACGATGATGGCCCCCACCCCGCGGCGCAGGCACGTGGTGCGCTCGGCCACCTGGTTGGCCAGGCCCATGAAGTACTCGTCCCAGCTGGGGCGGCTATCTGCTGACATTGGTGCTCCTTCCCATCGCGCCCCTGCTACTTCGTGCCGAAGATACGGTCACCGGCGTCGCCGAGGCCGGGCACGATATAGGCGCGGTCGTTCAGCCCCTCGTCGATGGAGCAGGTGTAGATACGCACGTCGGGATCGGCCTCAAGCACCGCCTCGATGCCCTCGGGCGCGGCCACGAGCACCATGAGCTTGATGTTCTTCACGCCTTGCTTGCGCAGGTACTGGATGGCCGCCACGGCCGAGCCGCCGGTGGCGAGCATCGGGTCCACCACGAGCAC
>Ga0073908_1001459_pt1 | contig 33615 bp, 20 predicted proteins | sample MucameincwithD2O_FD_65484 | JGI IMG/M metagenome (GOLD analysis project Ga0073908, IMG submission 65484) | Mouse cecum microbial communities from Vienna, Austria - Mucus amended microcosms incubated with D2O | ecosystem: Host-associated > Mammals > Digestive system > Large intestine > Cecum... | reverse complement strand
GCGGCTTTCGCCTTTTTCGTGCGCGCACCGAGGCTGAAGATCTTGGCTAAGAACACCACGATCAGCACCGCCGAGATCCCGCCCGTTATCAGCTGCCACAAGGGCAGGTTTTCGGGCAGGAACGAATCCGTAGGCTTGTCGCCCGTCGTTCCGCCGTTCCCGTTCGGGTCGTTGGGGTCGATCGGCTCGTTGGGGTTGCGGATCTGCTCTCCGCTCACCACGGTAAACGACACCGTTTCCGTTTCGTCCGTGCCTCCGAAAAAGTCGTACTGCGCCGCGTACGTCGCTTTGATCTTCGCCTTGACGCCGTACGTTCCTACGCTTATTTGCTCAAACCCGATCTCCGCGCCTTCCGCGTTGTAGAACACGTACTCCACGAGGGACGCCTGCAACGCATCCAGCGTCAGGCGCGGCGGCTTCATGCCGTTGTTCCAGTTCACGGGAAGCACGATTTGCATATCCACGGGCGGTCTGGGATCCGTTCCTCCCATCGGGTCGTTGGGATCGTTCAGCTTATCGCTTGACGTTACGCTGAATTCCTCGTATTCGGTTATATCCGCATTCAATTCCGCAAAATCGTAGTTCTCCGCGTATTCCGCCTTGATCCGCGCACGGATCCTGTATTCTCCCTGCGTCAGGTCGGCAAACGTCAGACTGTTCCCGAGCATATCGTAGAACAGATACTCCACGTATTTTGCCTGCGACGACGGCAGCGTCAATCTCGGCGGCGTCGTCTCCCTGTTCCAATTCACCGCGATCAACGCCGGCGTGATCGCAAATTCAAACACCGTATCGCCTTCGATATAGTAATTTTCCGCGTACTCCGCTTTCAGCGTTACTTCCGCGCGGTACTCGCCTACGTTTACGGGCGCGCCATCGAGCGCCGTCGTCCCGTTCCGCTCGTAGTACACGATTTCGTACGCCTTTGCGCTCAGCGTTCCTTCGACAAGCCGCAGCTCCAACTCCCGCGCTTCGCCCGTGTAACGCATACTTTCGTCCGCCTCGAAGCGCACTTCCGTCTGGTTATGCCCTACTTCGAACGGCAGCGACGTGTACTTCCCGCCCGTGATTTCAAATCCGTTTTCCGCGTTCGCCTTTAACGTTACTTCGCAGATATAATACTTTACCGTCTTGGGCGTTACCTCGATGTCCTCCGGAGATATCGGCGTTTCCGACAGCTTTACGCCCTGTCGGTTCGTTTCGAAGTACTGGTGTTCTACGTACGCGCGGTGATCCTCGTTCGATATCACGTATATATCGTACTTCCTGCCGTTTCCGTCCACGCGGTGCTCCACGCTCCAACGTTCCGCGATCAGCGTTTTGTCGATCCGCCACTGCTTGCTCCATTCGAACGGCTCGCTTCCGTTGTAGATATATGTCGTATCGTCCCCCACGAGCGGAAGAATATAGTTATCCTTGTCCTCGATCTCGAAGGAGATGATCGTCGCCGTGTAGTACTCCCCTTCGGGCGTTACCTCCGTCGCCGTTCCGCTGTTGTAATTGACGAGCAGCCCCCCGGGCACCGTGGCGGGATCCAGCATCATGCTCTGCGGCGCGCCCGTATAGTACAACCGACCGTTGTTCATCCACTTCACGTTCGTGAAATCGTACAGCGCCTTCTCGATCGTCCAGTTCACCGAGTAGATCCCCGCGTCCGCTCCGCCCGTCGTTTTCAGCTTGACGGACGTCGTGTAGCTTCCCGCTACGCTTGCCGCCGCTACGCTATAACCGTTTACGTACGCGCCCTCGTTATAGTCCGTATCCACTGCAAACCCGCTCGCCGCCAACGCGCCGGTGTTCACGCTGAATCGGTATTCTTTCCCGCCGTCGTAATAGAGCCGTCCTTCGTAGTCGTAATTTTGGCTCTGTCCCGCCGCGATCGTCTCCGTCTTGCCGTTGTGCGCCAAAAACCATATCAGGTTCACCCTGTTTTCCGGCGCGCGCACCGTTAGCGTTACGTTTTCCGCTATCGTTATATCATAGTTTTTGTTGTCCCCTTCGCCCGCTTCCGCCGTTACGTTTAAACGGTACTCTCCCACTGCCGTGATTTTCGACAGGTCGAGCTGGACGTCCGCGCCTTCCGCGCCGATCAGCTCCGCGCCCGTGTATACGACGTACGTTCTCCCGCCTTTTACCGGCGTTGCCGTTATATTGATTTTTACCCTGTCGCCCGCAGGAACGTTCGCAAATACCGTTACCTGCGCACCCGCATCCGTTGCGCTGCCGGCTTCCCCGCCGATCGTTCCTCCCGTTACCGACGTGATCCCCACGCGCAAAGGCGCACGGTCGATCGTTATCGTATATTCCTGCTTCGCGTAGCCTCCCTCGCTCCATACGTATTGCTTTTTCGGCGCTATTCCGATCGTATACGTTCCCGCATCCGTTGCGATCACGCCCTCTTTCCCTACCGTTACTCCTTCGGGCAGCGTAAACAAGAAGTTGTTCGCCTCGAAGTTTTCAAACGCAAACTCCGTCGGCATCCCGTCGTACGTTACCGACTCCGTATCCAATAGCACCGGCTTCGGAATTGCTATTTGCTGATATTCGAAGTTATAGAGATGCGTGTTGCCCGTAGTGTCGATTTCGTAATTCTCGCCGCCCGTTTTCAGAGTCGCTTCCGCACGGTACGTCCCAGGCGACGTGGGCGGATTCGCCTCGTCGCCGCTGAACGAGATATTTCCCGTTCCGCGGTACGTGATCCATAGCGTCGGCGGATTTTCTTCGCTTCGCGGAATATTGCTCTCGTCTATCGTCGCTATCGGCAACGTTTCCCCCTCGGGCATACTGAAATTGACTTTTATTTTTCGTTTTTTCACGCGCAGCGTAAATGTTTTCGGCGCGTTCGTTCCGTCCGTCCACATGACTGCGTCTTTATCCGACACCGTTGCCGTTGCGGTATACGTGCCCACGTCTTTGCACCCCGCAACCGTCGCGCCGTCGGCGATTTGATACGTTACCGTGATGCCGCTCTTTAACCAAGGAGCGTTGTCCTCCGTTACGCCCAGATTCGCCGCCGCGTATTCGAGTTCCATATCGATAGGAATTTCGGATACTTCTACCGAAGCCTCATCGACAGCCGTCAGGTTTAGGTGCATAGCAGGACGTGCGGCAAGGTCATCCTCTCCCCATGTCACGGCATCCTCGCCATAAGCAACTAAGCCGTTCCCATCGTCTCCAATACCTAATATCCCACCGCCATATGAGTCATACATTCTCGTCCAATATCCTGTACCGTATAAACGCGTGGAATTAGACATTTCCCAAAGGGTATACGGGGACTGATCGACCCATCCCCCAATTTCTCCCTGTGACGGAATCCATAAGTAATCGTTTTTCCAATCGCCGTAGGTGCTTAACGTTTCGTATCTTACGTTTGCATCAACATTATAATAGGCACCTTTCGTGCCGTAAAACTCGTTATATGCCGTCCACCAGCTATCATCAAAAACTGCCTGCATGTTATTGTAGTTCGTAACTTCAGTCGTCAATTGTGTCATAAATGACTGAACCAACACATCTTTCGGTTGTACGAGGTACTGCGTAAATTCCTCCGAACGGTACTTTTCGAAAATAGAAAATTTATGTTTTTCGGCATCCGTAAACCGTGTATTGAAAGAATTATCGGTAGAAGAATACACGTCGTACCCGTTGATTGCATTCCGGATATAACTATACGTATAGATCCCGCCCGGATAGTTTACGAGGGAACCGCCATGCACATTGGAATCAACAGCATGCCCCGCCCAATGGGTATTTGCCCGAACCGAACCGTCATACAACAAGGTAACAACCACGTCGCCGCCGTTCTGCGACGCGTTTCCGGAACGAGAAACCCAAGTTACCACCCAGGGCTGCCCGTTGATAGTTACTCTGATGTCTTTTGCAAAATCCGCCGAGTTTTTGTAGTTGTTGATACGGTATTCCGAAGATTGCGCAACCACACTGGACGGAATAATATCTTGAAACAAAATCTGCGTTCCGTTTGTCGCGTTTTTTACGTCGTCGATTGTTGCGTCCGTTTTACCCGTAATTGCATTGTATAATAAACCAAGGTTTGTTTTGTTGAATTTTTTTGCTTCGCTGCCCCAAATTTCTCCGATATTTACTCGCGTATATGAAGACACGGCTTCCGCCTTTTGAGTAAATATGCCAAAGAAAGTCATAAAACTCATAACGAGCATTATAAAAAACGCACATGTTGAAACAAGCATAGAAAGCATATATTTTCTTTGCATGGTCAACCACCTCCCAAAAACCACCGATTTTACCGTAACGTTATGCAAATTTTCGCTCCGTCAAAAAAGGTATACTTTTTTTGACAAAAGATTGTTGACAAAATTCATATAGATAAAGTATAATTTTAGGCGAAATAATGCAATTTTCGCTGCATTTCGATTCTAATAAAAAAGTATGATTTTTTTATTATTTCCGAATTTTTATCTCAATTTATCCAAAAAATCCTAATTTTGAACGGTATTTTCGGCACCGTTCTTATTTTTTCGTCAAAAAAAACCGTATGCGCAACGCCGCATACGGTTCGATTTTTATCACAAAAGCCCGGTCATTCCGAGCGAAGCGAAGCATCCCACAAACGCAGTCCGTCGCTTTCCTCTCGGATTCTTCGGGCTACGCCCCGTTCCCTCAAAGTTCCCTCAAAGCTTATACTTCGCGGTCATTTTCAGCACGGAAGCAAGACAGTCGTTGAGCGAATTCATTTCCGCTTCGCTCAGCGGCTTGCTTCTCAGCCGCGCGAGCGTGCGTGCCAGCTCCTCCGTTTCGAGGCGGTCGCCCGCGCTCATTTTCTCCGCGCGCAGCTTTTCGATCAGCGTATCGGCGTAGGCAAGGCGCGCCCCGCTCTCTTCCGCCGTCGCTCCGCCCAAGCCCTCTTCGAAGCAGCACACCTTGGGCGGACGCTTTTCCTTCACGGCAAACGGTTTTTCCGTCAGCTCTTCGTGAAATTTTTCGTACAGCTCGTCCGCCTTCGATTTTTTCGCCCGCTTTTTCAGCTTGACGCGCGGACACAAAAACAGGAGCGGCAGCGCGGCGCTCAGCGCAAAATACAATCCCGCATAGGCAAACGCCGCCGTATCGCGGGCGAAAGCGTACGTTTGGCAGAACGCCAAAAACGTTCCGACGCCGAATAAAAACGCCGCCGCGGGAAAATACAATTTCCGCTTGCCGAACAGCGTAAACAAAACCGCCGCAACCGCGGTAAACGCGGGCAGCAGCGCCAGCGTAACCCAATCGGGGGTATTCTCGAAAATCCTGACCACGTTCCAAAATGTACCCATACAAAACTCCCTTGAAAATAATAGACCGCCGCGCAGAAAATTTCCGCACTTATTTTATCCTATTTTGCCGAATCCCGTCAAAACGGGATTTCTTCGAGGCGGCGGATGTTGACGATGCTCGCCCGCACCTTCTCCTCGTCCACCCGCTTGCCCTTGGCTACCGCCTTGCGGTAGAGCCCGATTTGCGAGGCGTACTTCTCTTTGAGCGCCTCCCCGCTCAGCGCGGAATACTTGTAGTCAACGACCGTATACCCGTTGCCGTCGAAATACAGCAAATCGATCGCACCCTGAAATACGATTTCGTCCCGCGCCGCGGTGCGGTACGCCGCAATCTCGTTTGCGGGCACGGACAGCAAAAATTTCTGCTCGCGCCATTTGGACTTTTCGGCAATTCCCCGAAAACAGGGCATCGCCAAAATTTTTTCGAGCTTCTCTTCGCCGAGCAGCGCAAGATACTCCTCGGACAATAATCCCTCCCGCCGCATACGGGCAAGCTCGTCCTTTACGGGTGCGCCGAAGCGCACGAATTGCAGGAACGCGTGATAGGCAAGCCCCTCGTCCTGCGAGGAGGGAGCAAGTTCTTCGTTCTGCGCAAAAGGAGCCTCTTCGTCGGCGGGATAAAACTTCGTCTCCGCGTTTGCGGCGTGCATGATCGCCGTTGCCGAACTCTTCATGGGCAGGCGCGACGCATCTTTGTACTTTTTACGGTACCCGCCCGCCGCCTCGACCGCCCGATACAAGTCCGCAAGCGGATACGCCCGCCCGCTTTGCACGAATTCCCTCTTGCCGCCGCCCGCTTCGGAAAACTCCGTATCCTGCGGCAGAAAACTCTCGTCGAAATAGTCGCTGTATCTGTCCGACTTACGCTTGCCGCCCTCGCTCTCCTCCTCGAACACGAGGCACAGCCTGTACTGCGCGCGCGTCATGGCAACGTACAGAAGGTTGCGCTCGCCCTCCTCCTCTTCGCGCGTGTTGTACGCCGCGGCGGCGCGCCGCACGAGCGTTTCGTACGTGGTTTTCGTCTGCGCGTCGAAGCTCTTCGGCGCGACGAGCGCCGTTTCCCCGCCCTGCGACACGCCGTCGGCGAAAATCACGTCCGCCGCGTCCGTTTTCGCAACGTCCGCGCTCAGGCTCGCGAGAATAACGACGGGGAACTCCAACCCCTTGGACGCATGCATGGTCATCACCTTTACCGCGTTTTCGCCGCCGCTCTCCGTAAAATCAATGTGCTCTTCCAGCTCCTTTAACTTATTGAGGAAGGCGCGCACGCTCAGCCCCTCCCCCTCGGAAACCAGCCGCCGCACGCGGGCGAGCCTGTTCTTGCCGTCGGGTTTGCACGCAATCTGCACCTCCAATCCCTCGGAGAGCAACAGATTCATCGTTTCCGCCGCCGTACGCACCCTCGATATTGCCCGCAAGCGATCCGTTTTTTTGAAGAACGCATCCGTCTTTGCTTTCAGCGCGCCGCCGCAGCGCCGAACTGCGGCACGGAAGGAGGGCGCTCCCTCGGCGGCGAGACGGATCTGCGCCAGCTCGTCGTCGGTAAAGCCGCCGATGCGCGAAAGCATAGCCCCCGCCAGAGGAATATCCTGCTCGGCGTTGTCCAGAAAGGACAGCCAGTCGATAAGCAGCCTCGCCTCGAAAAAGGCGCAGATATTTACTTCCGCGGAAGCGGTAACGGGAATTCCCCTGTCCGAAAGCGCCCTGACGATGCGCTCCCCCGCGCCCGAATTGGCGCGCACGAGCACGGTGATATCGCCGTAATCCACCGTCTTTTCCTCACCCGCGCCGTCGTTCGCGTCGGGGTCGAACCACTGTTTGCCGCGCTCCGCTTCCACGATTTTTACAACCGTATCGGCAAGCGCGTTCTTCTCGGACGCACGCCCGCCGCTCAGCACCGAATACACGCCGAGCTCGCGCTCCTCTTTGGGCGTTTTTTTCGAAAGATAGCTGAGAATTTCCCCGCCGTGCTCCCCGAAGCGGCTGCCCCCGCGCATGGGAGTGTAGCCCGTTAAAAGCTCGGCAAACACGCGGTTGACCGCTTTGAGAATTTCGGGCGCGGATCGGAAATTTTCGGTAAGCTTCAGCGCGCAGCCCTTAGCCGCATACTCCCTTTCCGTGCGGATAAAGAATTTGGATTTACTGCCGCGGAATCCGTAGATCGCCTGCTTTTCGTCGCCGACGAGAAAAAGGTTTTTGTTTGCAAGTTGCCCGATAATCGCCTCCTGCATGGGATTCACGTCCTGATACTCGTCCACGAACACGTAAGAAAAGCGGCTCTGCACCTCCCGCTTCACCTCTTCGTTGCTCAAAAGCGCATAGGCGAAATGCTCCAAATCGTCGTAGTCGAGCGCGCCCGCCTCCCGCTTGCACGCCGAATACGCCTTATCGTATTCGAGCACGATTTTTCCGATCGCCGCCGCGCGCCGCGCAGCCTCTTGTGCGCGCGCCCGCTCCGTTTCCTCGCTTCCGATCCCCTCGATTTCCGCATATAAATTTTTGATCGCGTTGTTGAGCCGCCCAAGCTTTTTCAGCTTGAACTTTTCCTCCCCCTCCGCCTTCTTGCCGCTCGGCATCCGCGTCTGGGGAAGGAGGCAATTTTTCATTTCGAACAGCCCGTCCGCATATATCACTGCCTCCGCCGCGTCGAGCAGTTTGCCGCAAACCTCCGCCGCCTTCGGATTGGTTTTTTCGAAATACGCCCGCAGTTTTTCCAGATCTTCCCGCACGGAAGCACACCGTTCGCGGTAGCGCGCGGCGACGTATTGCACGGAGGCGTCGAACGTGTCTGCGCCCGCGTTCAACAAAATCTCGCGGTAATTCGCGTACCCGCGCACCTTACCATAAAAACCGGCGATCAGCTCGCGCAGGCGCAGATCGTGCTTGCCGTAGTAGGAGGAAAGCAGCAGCCGAAAGTCCTCGCCCTTTTCCTCGTACGCGCGTTCGAACACCTCGTTCATTGCGCGCAGCGAAAGCGATTTTGCCTCGTCGGGAGTCAGAATTTTGAAATCGGGCTGAATCTCCTCCCCCGCCCCGCCCGCGCAATAAAAGTAGGTGCGCACGAGATGCCCGCAAAAGGCGTGAATGGTACAAATTTCGGCAAGCGGAAGCGCTTGCAGCTCCTCCGTCAGCTTCGCCTTGCGCGCTCCATCCTCGCAGGCGACGATTTCCTCGCTCAACGCCCTGCGCATTTTGTCGCGCATCTGCGCCGCCGCCTTATTGGTAAAGGTAACGGCAAGCACGTTCTTCACGCTTGCGCCGCCCGTACGGATAAGCTCGACAAGCCGCCGTATCATCACCGTCGTCTTGCCGCTGCCCGCAGACGCGGACACGATGATCCGCCCCTGCTGCTCTACGGCTTTGCGCTGTTCGTCCGTCAATCCCATTGTCAGCCTCCGTTCCTATCGCGTACGATTTTTACGACGTCCTTACAGCTGACGTCCCGTTCCTTTCTGCATTCCCCCGTAAATCCGCAAAGCGAGAGCAGCTTGCAGTACTCGCACGATTTCTCGTAGGGGGAGGGCTTGACGTTGCCCCCCTTCATCTCCTCTTCCGCCTGCTCCGCCACGAGCTTGGAATACCCGAGAAAGAGACGGAAGTCCTCTTCGGGCATCGCCTTGTCCGAAAACTTTCCGCGCGTGCCCGCAAACACCGAACTCTTTTCCCCCTCGCCGAGGGCGGGGTCGAGACGGGTAACCACGTCGTCCTCCGCCGAATAGAATCCCTTCATGCGGAATTTTTCCTCGTCCGCATTCTTGTATGGGTCGGCGGCGGGGAAGTAGAACGCCCCCGCGGGCTTCTTGCCCTCGGACGCCGCCAACAGATAGAGCTGCAATTGCAGCTTTCGTCCCGTATAATACGCCGCGCCCGAATCGTCGATTCTGCCCGTCTTGTAATCGACCACGCGCACATAGTCGTCCGAATCGTCGATTCTGTCCGCGTCGCCCTTCACGTTCACGTCGGTAAGTTCCACGCCTTCCTCCGTCGTACGCACGCGGAAACGGCTTGCGATCAACTGCTTCCACGCCGCGTCCGCAACGGCACAGCTTTCCGCGATCAGCCGTTCCCCCGCGTATTCGCCCGCTTTCGTATCGGCAACGGCGCGGTAGCGCGGCTCCGTCAAAAGCGTTTCCGCCTCCCGCCGCGCGCATTGTAACAATTGCTCCTCGTCCGCGATGCCGTTGAATTCCTTTGCCGTCCGTTCGAGAACGGTATGTACGAAGGTGCCGGAATCCGCCGCGCGGACGCTGCCTTCGCGCCGCTCCTTTAACCGCAAACCGCGCATTCCGAAGCCGTGATAGGGACATTCGAAATAGCTTTCGAGCGTCGTGGGCGCGATCCTGCCCTCCCGCAGCCAAAGAGCCGCCGCATGGGGCGTCGCACGTTCGCCGCTCTCCGTTTCGGAAACCTCCTCCCCGAAATACTCTTTCAGCGTTTCATACAGCGCCTCGTCGCCGACGTAACTTCCGTCCGGCTTTGCAAACGCCATTTTCAGACGCGCAGGCATCGTTTCGACGCAGTCGAAAGGGTACAAATCGGGCATGGGTGCGGTAGAAACGGTTTTTCCGGAATCCTGCAGCACGCGCAGCACCTCGCTCTTTTCCGTTTCGCTCCCCCTCAGTTGGAGCGGGCGGCTCAGATACAGCTCCTTTTCGAACGCACACAGATTCATGACCAGACTTTCGCGGGCGCGGCGGTTGACCTCGGCAATGGCGGGCTCGATTTCCACCCTTATCTCTTTCAACCGTCCGATTTCGCCGTCGGTGATAATCGCGGTGTCCTGTCCCGTACGCGGCACGGCGTCCGTCAATCCCATCACGAAGAGCGCCTTGACGCGGTTAAACCTGCTTTCGGTTGCATCGCCGACGAACACCACGTCCAGACAGGGCGGAATCATGGACACGCCGAGCGCGTCGAGCCCGTTTTTGAGAATAACGGAAAATTCACGCGCGCCGAACCTGCGCTCCCCCGCCACCAATTCGATTTCGTCGAGAACGGAGGCAAACGACGAACCTTCGTCGAGTGAAATACCGAGAAAATTCCTTTCCGCGGCGCTCAGTCCGTCCTCGCCCGCCGCCGCTTCCACGCGCTCTTGCACCGTCTTCCAATTCGTTTTTCGGAACAACCGCCGCACGCCGTCGGTATAATCTTTGCCCCTGCCGCTCGGCTTAAAAAGGGACAAAACCTCCTTCATGCGCGCCCGAGCGCCGAGAAGCTTTTCCCTGTCGTATTCCCCGACCTCCTGCCCCTCCTTCACGGGCAGATTCACCGCCCCGCGGAAAGCGCCGTAGCGCAGGAGATAGTTGCGGTATTCGTCCGCCTCGCCGAAGCACACGCTGCCTGCAATCGCATCCGCCTCGTCGGGAAGCACGCCGTCGGCAACCGCGTTGAGTACGTTCAGCACGTACTCCGCAAAGGGATGCGAAGAAAGCTTGCGCTTCTTCTCCGCGTAAAAGGGAATGCCGTACGCCGAAAACGTCTTTTCGACGGTGAGGAAATACTCTTCGCCCGAAACAAGCACCGCCAGATCGCGGTAACGCATCCCCTCGGAAATTTTTTTCTTGACGAGAGCGGCAACCGTCTCCGCCTCCCTCGTTTCGTCTTCCGCCTCGAACACGGTAATTTTATCCGCGCGCGCCGCCGCGCGCTTCGCGGGCGCACAGAGCAAATCCCGCAATAGTTTCGCATCCTCCGTAAGTGTGCAGGCGACGGCGGCGTCAGGCTGTAAAATTGCTTTTACGGGCACCCCCTCCGCCTCCGCAGCATAAGACGCAAAGCGCGTTGCCGCGCGGTTGGTATAGATCGGCGCGTCCCCGCCGATAAAGATGCCGGTTACCGACTTCGCGCGCGGAAACGCCGCGCGCACCCCCTCCATCGCTTGGAGGGTAAAGGAGGGAAAGGCAAAGAAAAAGACGTTGACGTTTTCGAGTGCGTCCCCCTCGATCGCGTCTTTGAGAAGCGCGAGATAGCCGTTTTCGTCCACACGCCCGCTCTCGCCGAGAAAAGCGCGATACGCTCCGTAGATACGGGCAAGGTCTTTCAGCTTACGCCCGAGCAATCCGTCCGCCTCTTCCGAGGCGGCTGCGGAAAGAAGGACGTTTTCATCGACGTTGGATGCGGAAAGCTGGGCGATCGTCTCGTATACGGCGCGTGCCGAACCGTTGTTGAAGCATCCGTCCTGCGTCTTACCGTCCAATATAAGCTCGGAAATCTTCATTACCGAGCCCTCCTTGGAAATGCGTTTGACCTCCCTGCCCGACAGATAGCGCGCAAACGTCGTAACTTCCGTCGTAAAGGTAGCGCCGCCCGTACCGCGCAACACCGCGCGTTCCGCCAGCAGCGTGATCCTATCCTCGCAGAACACGAGATTCCGCTCGTTTTCCGCGCTCTTTTTTACCAATTCGGATAACTTGTCCAGCGCGTCGTCCAGCGTCTGCGCCCTGAAAACGTTCGTCATGTTCTGCCTCCGTAAAACCGTTCGCAACGATTATAGCATATTTTCATAAAAATTTCCCGTATTCTCGTGCATTTGTTTTTGCAAAAGCAAAAAAAATATGTTATAATGGCAATGATCGGGCGTATTAAAATACGCTTCGGCATTTTCATTGGAAAATCGGAGTGATTTATGAAGAAAAATCGTATCGCGGGACTGTTAACGCTTGCGCCGCTCCTGCTTTTCGCCGCGTGCACAAGCAGCACGCCCGAGCTCTCGCTCGAAAGCAATTGGCTAAGCTACACCACACAGCAGAGCGTGCCCGTTACGGCGGAGGGCGAAGCGATCGAAACACTGAAATACGACGTAACGTTCAGCCGCTACGAATCGACGCTGAACGCGCCCTTTAAAATCCACTACTCGGAAGGGACGTATCAAACGGTGCTTTCCTCTACGACGGTTACGGTGGACGGAAAGTCAGAACAGGCGTACAAGTACCGCACGGAGCTCAATATTAAGGTTTCATTCTCGCTGAACGCCGACCAATCGGAAACGTTTTCCGACTCGGTCGTTACGGAAACGGTGTTTTTAAGCGTTGCGCAAAACCTGCGCCCCATCGGCAGCACGCGCACCGTGTTAAGCCACGTTCCCCTGTATATGCCCTCGAATCCGCCCAAAACGCTGACAGACGAAAACGGAAACGGCGTGGCGTTCGGCCATTACAATTATGTGCTCGAAACGGACTACTCGGAAACGAATAAAGCGAAAATCAAGATGACCAACCTGCTCGTAGACGAGGAGGCGAAGGAAGAGGACTCTAACGCCGGCGTCAGCGAATACAACGTTTCGACGAAGGGCAAGGGCTCGTACTTCGACAACGAACAGATTCTGTTTCTCCTGCGCGGGGTAAACCTTTCCTCCTCGCTCACCTTCCGCACCATCGACCCCACCACGCGCACCGTGGACAAGGTAAAAATCGCCGACGGCCCCACCGCCGTGCAGGAAGCGTGCAAATTCAAAATGGGCGATACGGATCTGGACGCCGCGATCGACGCCTACGAGATCAGCCTTGCCTACTCAAAGAGCAACGCGGGCACATCGCAGAAATGCGTATACGCCAAGAAGGTCGGCGCAGACGGAAACGTTTACCGCAACGCGCTGCTACGCTACGAACAGCCCGTATTATACTCTCACGGCACGCTCGTATACACGCTTTCCGACGCAAGCTTCTCCGCTCTGCAATAGGAAATCTTTCCCGCATTTCAGAATGTCAAAAAACCAGTCGTATTCGTGCTTATATTCGTAGGTATCGTTAAAAGCTCTCGGTCGTCTCGTCCGAGAGCTTTTTTCATACCTGACCGCTTTTGTCCTTCCGCACCCCGCTCCCCCCCGACCGCACAGAGAGGGGCTTTCCCTCAATCAAGTTGCCGCCGATTGTCTCCGAAGTGCGCGATCACGCGGTACGCACCGTTGCGAATCGAGACGGTAACCGCGTCCAACTCGTCCGTACGGTAAACGTTTAACCCCTCTTGCGCAAACAGCAGCATCGTTTCCGACGACGGCGCGCAGCCCCTGCCGCACTGAACCAGCGCCTCCTTCGCCCCGAGCAGCTGCAACAGCTCGCCGCGCGTTCCGCCGCGCGCGCCGTGCGAGGGCGCAACGTAAATATCCGTCTCGCTCAGCCGCACCCGATAATCCGCCGTGTCGAAAATCGTCGAGTCGATGAGATACTCGTCGTAAATGCGCCGCTCCCGCATCGACGAGGTGTTGCCCGCAAGAAATATCCCCACGTCCCCGTAACCGAGCCACAGAACGACGGACGCATCGGAAGCGTCCTCCTCCGTGCGGTAGGGCGATAGGCACACCGCGTACGCGCCCGAGGGATCGGCAATCGCCCCGTAACGGGTAATGCGCGCGGCGGGCACATCCCGATCTTGTAACGCAGAGACGAATTTTGCGTACGATCCCGTTTCCTTAGAAAATGCGGGCAGGTACGCCCGCTCCACGGGAAAGTTTTCGAGGATCCGCACGAATCCGCCGACGCAACTGCCGTTCGCATCGGTGGCGAGCAGACTGACGGACACGGGGTTCAGCCCCTTTACGTAACGGTAAATTTCGTTTCTGCTTTTCAGCGAACCGTCTCCACCGTTGATCATTAAAAGCTTCCCGCTCGGAAATTCCACGATTTTGCAGTCGCCGACGCCGCTCAACAGATGCAAGCGAAGCTCGCCCTCCTCCCTCTGCGGCAGACGTTTTGCGGGAAGCAGCGCATAAAAGGGCAGAAAAAAACAAAGGACGGCAAGGAATAATATAATTGCCGCCCCTAAAAATATTTTTAAAATTTTTTGTAATCGAGTAAACTTCCGATCCCTCACGGTATTATCCCGCCGTCTTTTGTCCCAATGCTTCGGCAGAGGAGGCGCTCTCTTCGTATGCAGAACCGACCATCTCGTAATTCTGCCGTGCAAGTTCTTCCGCTTCGTGGAAATATCTCAGATACGCTTTTCGGCAATAGCGGCAAACCTGCGCATCCGAAGCGACGAGCCCGCCGTACGGATACGCGCCGTTTACACGCCATCCGTTTAACAGCGAGGGACGCACGGCGTCCGTCGGGCAGGAAAACGCACACCCCATGCACGCGACGCAGTGTCCGCCGAATTTCGGCTTTCCGTCTTTCATCGTAATATTGCCCTGCGGGCATACCCCGGCACACTTGCCGCAGCCCACGCATTTATCCTTTTTAACGCGGAAACCCAATCCGACTACGGGCATGGCGGGGTGCTCGATACGCAGAAAGAAGGAAGCGATGCGCATAAACAGATTGGTGCGGTATCTCTTTCCCTCGCCTTTTTCCAGATCGCACGCGTCGTGCGGAGCTTTGATCTTGCTCACCCTGTCCATACGTGCCGCCATTTCGTCGGAGTGGCGAAAGATGATGTTATAGGGCATGACGTGGTATATATCGCCCTTGACCTCGTATCCTCGCCGCTTTAATATGCGCGCGGGAAGCACGCTTGCCGCGTCGTTCATGCGTACGGGCTCGCCCGAAGTGCGCAGCAGGAACACGGTCTTTTCGTCCCCTTTCGCCCGCTTGGGAAAACGTTTGATAAAGTTGAGCACGGGCGCGGGCGCGTTGAACGCGTGCACGGGGAAGCCGACGACGATGCGGTCGTATTCCTCCGTTTCCGGCTCGGCGTCGGGGAGAATGGAAACGAGCTTTGCGCTGTGCCCCCGTTTTTCCCATTCGTCTTTGATTCTGTTCATCACCCGAAGCGTATTGCCCGTACCCGAAAAGCAATAAAAAATCGCCTTCATTCCCGCGCCTCCGTAACGTTTGCCGATCCGTTTTCATTCATTTCGTACACACAGTTTTCCTCCCGTCCGTGCGAATCGTACCACACCTGCGCGTAAAAGGGCGATTTCTTTGCAAGCAAATCGAATTTCCAAGGCATAGGCGCGCATTTGGGACACCAATGTCCGCCGCGCAACACGGTAAAGGGAGTCAACATAAATTCGTGTCCTTCCGAACACTTCCAACGCGTCTTTTCGTACGCGCCGTTAAACGTTTCCGAAAGGGATTCCCCGCCGCGGAACGCCGCCGCACTTTTCAAATCCTCTGCCGTCCATGCATCCGCCGGCTTGCTTTCGTCGTAGCCGTGATCCGGTAACCCCCCCCGCTCTTTGGCAATTTCCGCATTCCGCATTTCGTCATAGTCGCCGAAATCGCCTCTCGCCATGAGTTTGACGTCCTTCCATTTCGTCGGGATCTTTTCGTGCTCTTCGTATCCGCCGAAGTACGCCTGCACGCGCGCGTCGTCCTTGGATTTCAACCAATACATGGGCGCGTTCGGGTGTTTTAACAGCCTCCCGAACAGACAGGCGTGGATCAGTCCCTTGGGCACGCACTTGCCCAGAGCGAATATCTTATGATGCCGTGCGATTTCCTTCCAGTACTCGTGTACGCCGTCGCGCTGATAGCCGAACAGCTTTTCCAGCTCATCGCCGTCCGCAAACCACAGCCCGTGGAAGTTGCGCACCGCAAACCAATCGGGCTTGAAAAACTTTTCCGCCGAACCGCCGATGATCGCAAATCCGTCGCCGAACGTATCGTAGCCCGTTTCCCTGCCTTTGAAGCCCGCGCCGATATTGTAGATATTTTTCCAGAAAAAAGGGATCTCGTTCTTTTCTTCGCGCTCGAAGATACGCTTGATCAGGTATCCGCTGTCGCGCGAGCTCGTCCATTCGAGGGGCGCGTTCATGGCGGTATGATACATCAGCCCGTCGCTGACGTTGTCGTTCATCATGTCGGGGTGAAGCATGGCGGTCTGCCGCAGCACCACCCAGCAATCGAGCCCCGCTTCGAGCGCATAGCGTTCGCCTTCCAGCTTGTGCAGGGCGTATGCGTCGAAGGGACTGATAAGAAGCGGATCTCCCACTCTTCCCCAAGGATGCAGCTCGTTACGGTTTCCGTACAGGGCGACCGTGGAAATATGGATATATTTCGGCTGCACCTCCGCCGCCTTGATTGCGTCGACAAGGGCGATCGCACCGTCGAGATTGCACTCCTTACTGCGCGCAAAGCTTGCGTCCGACGCGGGAGGGATCACCGCCGCCATATGCAAAACGTAGTCTACTCCCTCCGCAAGCTGTTTGCAAGCTTCCGTATCCGCCACCGAGCCGCGCACGATCTGTATTCTGTTCTTATACTTCCTTTTCCACTTTTTTGCAAGTTTGTTATTTTTCTTTTTGGGCAACAAAAGCACGCGCACGAATTCCACGAAGGGCAGTTCGAGCGTCTGCGCAAGCGCTTCTCTCCCCATGTTGCCGCTTGCACCCGTCATAGCTATTTTCATTTTTTTCTCCGGTAAGATGCCCGTAAAGGCATTTATGAGCCCATTATACATGAAATAATATGTTCTGTCAATTAAGTAATAGTTTTTTATGACATTTTTCTTTGAAAAATTATAAATTCGTGAAAAAACCTGCTCTTCCTATCATTCCGAGACGCAGCCGAGGAATTTTATCTCCAATACGAAAAAAATGAAAAAACACTTGCACGGCGGAATTCCGTGTGTTATAATGATTACAACTTAACTGGGAGGAAACACAATGATTTGTAAACACTGCTCTACGGAAAACCCCGAAAGCGCGGTTTTCTGCGGAATATGCGGCAAACGCTTAGACGGTAACGTCGTCTGTTCGCACTGCGGCAATCTCATGCCGGAAGAGAACAATTACTGCTTCGCCTGCGGTGCAAGGATGAATACGCCGCCCGCGCAAGCAAGCGCGCAACCCGAAAGTGCGCCGACGTCGGCACAGCCCGCCTCCGTAAACGTACGGCCCGCCGTCCCCGCAAAACAGAAAACGGGCGCATGGAAAAAGATTCTCGAAATCATCGGCGGCGCGGTCGGCATGACGGGCGTGTTCTTCGCTCTGCTCTTCACCTTCCTGATCGGTATCAGCGCAGGCACGGGCGCAGGCGCTGACATGTTGAACGTGAACGCCGACCTCAATCTGTACTACTATTTCGGCAAAGTTTACGAGCAAATCGCCACAGGGCTGAGCGATATGACCTCGTACAGCGCGTTTTACGAAGCGAATATCTACCTGCTCGCCATCTTGGGCACGGTGCTTTCGGCGGCGACGATCATCACCGTCTTTACCCTCTCGGTCATCACCCTCGTGCGCTATCTGCGCAAGCTTTTGAAAAAATCCGAAAAGGATTACGCCCCCACGCTGATCGGTGCGATCCTCACCTACATTCTCGGTGCGAGTCTGTTCCTCGGCTTCAACAACATGAGCATTACCGCCGTAATTTCTTCGAGTTTATCCGTAAGTGCAGGCATTCGCTATAACACCGCTACGCTTGCGGGAATTATTCTTTCCGTACTCTTCCTTTGCGGCTTTATCGGTTGCCGCGCGGCGCAATTCGGCAAGAAGCTCGGCAAACCTTCGTACCTCTTCCGCGTTATCTTTTCCGGCGTCGGCACCGTGCTCGTCGGCATCGTGTGGAGCATGGCGACGAATGCGATATTCGCGCTTTCCGATCCTTCGTCCGTTACCATTCGTCTCAGCGCGTATAACGCAATCAACATGATGGCTACGGAATACGCATCGATCACTTCGGAGCCCGATATGGCGCTCTACGTTTCAGTATTACTGACGCTCGTTTTGCAGATCGCGCTCACGATTCTGAGCGCCCTGATTGCGATAAGACTCATGAAAAATCTCACCTGCGAAAAATCCTCCGCGTGTCTCGGGCTCGGCATCGCACAGGCGGCCGTCGCACTCGTGATGCTGATAGCGGCGCTACTTGCGTGCTCGTTCTATCTTCAGGCGGAAAACATTCCGAGCTACGAAAAAGCGATCTCTCCCGTGGCAATCGTCGCGTTCATATTCTCGATACTGCTGCTGGGAACGACGATAGCGCACAAGATTTTAAAGAACAAATTCGACAAGGCACCGAATCATGCGCAGCCTTTGCAACAACCCGTTCCCGTACAGGAGACCGTGTCTGAAGAGTCTGCGTCGAATGACTCCGTTACGGACGAACCGTTCGAATCGAAATAAGCTTACCAAAGAAAAATTCACCCCCGTTGCCTATGCAACGGGGGTGTTTCGTATTCCTTTATTTCCTGACGACGATTGCGCCGATTGCACCGATGACCGCATCAACGAGCGCGCCGCAGACGACGATGATCCAAAGCGGATGCCATAAGTTCGTCAGCACGCCGGCTACGAGATATACCGAAACACATATGAGCACAATTACTGCGCACGCGCACCCCGTGTACGGGTTTTCGCCGCGTGCAAGTTTCCGCTTCCGCTTTTCCGCATTGCACGCATCGCATATCGACCCGATGATACCGCAAGTCAAAGCGCACAGCGTAACGACGAGCCAGCAGGGATGCCATAAATTCGTAAACACCCCCACGCACAGATAGACGATAACGCCGATCGACATAAGCAAAGCACAAACCAACCCGCCGATTTTGTCGGCGCGCGTTCCGGACGAACCGTTCTTATCCCGTGTCAACAGATGACCCTCTATCCGTTCCGTCTTATCCTCCGCCACGCCCTCCCCTTCCGTTTCCGTGCGCCTACCCGCAAGCAGTTCGTCCACCGAAACGTCGAAAATGCGCGAGATCGGCAACAGCAACGCCGTTTCGGGCATTGCCTCGCCCGTTTCCCATTTGGAAACCGCCTTATTGGTTACGCCGAGATTTTCGGCAAGATCCGCCTGCGTCATGCCCTTTTCTTTTCGTAGTTCGTAAAGAAATTCTCCGAATGAATTCATATCCGATCTCCGTTTGTATTTTTCTTCATTCTAAATCTTTACGCCGAAACTTGCAATAGAATCTTGTCGAATTAAAGTAGAATTTGATTCGTATTGTTAGAAACCTTTACGAGATATCGCCGCTGCAATACAAGGTATAAGCCTTAGAACCCCCATCCCAGTTGACGTCTTTTTCAATCTCATCCCACTGCGCCCGCGTACCCTCGAAATAGATATGCTCCAGTTTTGCGCAGTTTGCAAACGCCGTAATACCGATTGCGGTAACGCTTGCGGCAATCGTTACGGTTTGCAGATTCGCGCATTGCTCGAACGCAGCGCCTAATATTTTCGTTACGCCGCTCTCGATCACAACGCTCGTAATGCTCGTACAGTTTCCGAAGGCTCTTACGGGAATTTCTTTTATGCTTGCGGGAACCGTCAATTCGGTAACGGGCGCGCCGTTTAAGTACAGGTTATGCGCAAACCACAGCGGATTGGAATAGCGGTTGCCGTCGAACAGGATACCGCACCATGCCGCAAGGTCGGAAATATACACTCCAGCCAACCGTTCGCACCCCTCGAACGCGCTGTTTCCGATTTTTTTCAATCCGTTCCCTATCGTAACCTTCGTCAGAGCGGTGCAATCCACAAACCCCTCTTCGCCGATTTCCTCAACCCCGTCGGGAATCGTTATTTCCGTCAGTCCCGTATGTTCGAACGCGCACCGCCCAATCGTTTTCAGCGTTTCGGGGAGAGCTATGTTCGTAAGCTTTCCGCAGTAAGCAAACGCAGCGCTGCCGATCGTAACGATCCCCGCCGTTAACTGCACGTCTTCGAGCAAATCGCAGGAAAGGAATGCGGCGTGTTTGAGTTCGGTAACGCTTGCGGGAATTTTTATCGCCGACAAGCCCGTACCGGAAAATGCGTAAGAACCGATTTCCGTTACCGTTTCGGGAACGGTGAACGACGTCAGTGCCTCACAGCCCGAGAATGCGTAATCGCCTATATTCGTAACTCCTGCGGGAACGGCGCCGTTTGCGCACCCGCGAACGAGCGTGCCCGTCGCCGTTTCGATAAGGCAGTTATTTTCAACGCGGTAGTTCGCGTTGCCCGCCGCAACCTCGATCGAGGCGATTTTTCCGCACTGACCGAAAGCCGTGGACGCCGCGCTCTTCAAACTTGCGGGCAAAGAAATCGCTTCCAGATTTTCACACTGATAAAAGGCGGAGTCGCCGATGCTTGTAACGCCCTCGGGCACCGTCAGTTGCGTTACGGACTCACAGCCCGCAAAGACGTAGTCCTTCACCTGCGTAACTCCCGCGGGTACGGTGAGATCGGTAACGCGACCGTCGTTGAGAATGAGATCTCCGCCGTTACACATGGGATTTGCAAACGCATCGCCGAAGGAAATATTAAACCATGCTTTCAGATCGAAGATATTCACGCTCGTAACGGCGTTCTTTACCGCAAACGCATTGTCCCCGATTTCGGTAATGCTTGCGGGAATGCTCACCTTAACGAGTTCCGACTGCGAAAATGCAAACTCCCCGATTTTCGTTACGGGTCTGTTCATCCATGCTTCGGGAATAACGATCGTTGTTGCGGACGGCTTTTGCAACCCCGTTACCGTGTACGATTCCGTGCTTGCGTCGTATTCGTACACCAGCCCCTGATCGTCAACGAGCGCGTACCCGCAAACGCAAACGCCGTCCGTAAAGACGTGCCTGCCCTCGGTAAGCGTTTCGTTGCACTCGTCGCACTTTTGCTTGTGCGAAGTTTCGTCCCAAGAGTATGCGCTCGGCGTATGTTCGTGCTTCGGTTGCTCCTCCGACGTATTGCACGCCGCCAATCCGCTCAACGCGCACGCCGCCGTAAGCACAAGAAACAAATTTTTCCAAGTGATTTTCAAATCTATCCTCCTGCCGTACCGTAATATACCTCACATTATATCACAAACGGAGAAGACCCACAAGGAAATTTCTTTCAATTTTTTTTAAAAAATTTATCTATGATTTCCGCAATTTTGCTCTTATACACCACGCTGCAATTCCCCCCGCCGAAACAGAGGGGCGGATACACCACGCACCACCAATTATCGCCCGTGCCCGTGCCAAGCTCCATGATCAGCGCGTCGTATACGCCCGCATCCAGCGTGGCGCCGTCGTATACGCGCGTGGGAAATTCCTCTTTTCTGATTTCCGCCCTCGCCCCGTAGTCGAACCCGTTCTCACGTAGCACCCGAACGGCAACCGCTTCCGCTCCGCATAAATTCGCCCCGATTTTTTTTATCGCCTCATCCTTCGTTTTGCACTCCGCCACGATCGGCGTTAAAAATTCCACCACTTTATCGCGCACCTTGTACTTTACCGTCTGATCCTCCGCGCCGTTGGAATTGGCGCGGATATGAATGCGCAGATACGCCGCGTTGCCGTCCGCCTCCGCCTGTTTTCCGCCCGCAAACACGAGCGAAATACCCGCGATCAACGCAACCAATAATCCGATAACGATAAACTTTTTCATAAAAACAACCTCCGTATCTTGCACGGAGGTTATTGACCTATGATTTAATTTTTATACCTTCCTGTTTCATTTTCTTCGTCTTGCGCGCAACAATCGACAAAAGATCCTTCGCTGCGTTCCGAATGACAATAAGAAACGCCTCGGCGACCAAGCCGCCCTTCCGCCGCCCCTTTTCCGTCCCGCTCTAATTCGCCTTTACGATAACGCCGCCGCCGAGGCATTGCGTTTCGTCGTACAGCACCGCATACTGTCCCTCCGTTACCGCGCGCTGCGGCTTGTCGAAAAAGATCTCCAACGAATTTTCACCCGTACGCTTTACCCGTACGCCCTGCTCGCCTTGACGGTAACGGAATTTCGCCGTGCAGACAAACTCATCCCGCTCGGGCGGAACGGGGATAAAATTCATCTCTTCCACCGTGCAGGAAGTCGAATACAGCGGTCCTTCGTCGCCGTGCGACACGTAGAGAATATTCTTTTTCACGTCCTTTCCTACAACGAACCATCTGCCCGCTTCGCCCTTCTTTCCGCCAAGCTCCAAGCCCCTCCGCTGACCCAGCGTATAGTACATCACCCCGCAGTGCTCGCCCACCTCTTCGCCCGCGGAAGTCAGAATTTTTCCGCGTCTGGCGGGCAGAAACTCCTGTAAAAACTTGCGAAAGTTACGCTCGCCGATAAAGCAGATTCCCGTGGAATCCTTCTTTTTCGCCGTGGCGAGCCCGTTTTCTTCGGCGATCTTTCTTACCTCCGACTTGTCCAAATCCGCAAGCGGAAACAACACGTCGGAGAGCTGCTCCTGCGTTACCTGATTTAAAAAGTACGTCTGATCCTTCCCCGTATCGCGCGCCTTTAAAAGGCGATGCATCCCCCCCTCGTGAGACACGCCGCAATAGTGCCCCGTAGCGACAAAGTCCGCCCCAAGTTCCTTAGCGTACGCGCGGAAAGGTCCGAACTTGATTTCGCGATTGCATAGCACGTCGGGATTGGGCGTTCTGCCCGCCTCGTACTCCTGCAAAAACCGCGAAAATACGCGCTCGCGGTACTCTTTGGCAAAATTGACGGTATAATAGGGAATCTTCAACAGCCCCGCCACTCGCACCACGTCGTTAAAATCATCGTCCGCCGTACACGCGCCGTTCTCGTCCTTTTCCTCCCAATTGCGCATAAAAAGACCGACGACCCGATATCCCTGATTTTTTAAAAGCAGTGCGGCAACCGAGCTGTCTACTCCTCCGCTCAGCCCCACGACGACCGTTTTTGACATGATTTTTCACCCGACCGAAAAATTTTTTCTTTTATTTTACCATAACCTCGTCAAAATATAAAGCATTTTCGGAAAGAATGTGTTATAATGATTTGCGTCGAAAGAAAATTTCGTTCCTGCCGCGCGCTTGCGCTTTACGGCAGTTAAGAGCTTGGGGCGAAGTTTGCGACGACGTGCATCCGTAGTCTAACTGGATAAAATCATGGCCTCCGACGCCATTGTTGTGAGTTCGAGCCTCGCCGGGTGCACCAAAAGAGTATAATCCGAATTGTTTACTTGTTACAAGTGAGTGGTTCGGATTTACTTTTTATGTATAATAATAAAATTAAAAGGCGAATCTATTTTCAAAAAGATAGACTCGCCTTTAATAAACTAAATTTTTATAGCAATAAGTTATAGTGATATCAATTTTACTGAACATTGCTTGTCTTGCAAATCTTTCAGCAATTTCTTCCACCTCTTGCTTTTTTTAAATTGTCCAAGCAAATTTTCATTCATTATTAAAGATAATTCTTCATTACAGTTTAAAAAGCAACTTCCCCCGATAAGCGGAAGATGATCGCCCGTGAAAACAATCTCTTTTAATGCATTACAGTTATTAAAACAATAATTGCCAACTGATTTAATACTATTGCCTAAAACAACCTTTTTCAACATTTTGCATTTATCAAAATTGTTATGCTCAATTATTTCAACCTCTTCCAAATTCACTTGCTCTAAAAAAGCGCAGTCCGCAAACGAGGTCGGCGAAATCTTCTGACAGCCCTTAGGACTCGTATAATCTTTCATTTTACTGTTTACGGGATAATAAATCAATGTGCCGAGCGCATCAAACAGAACCCCCTGTTCAGTAAAAAACTTCTCACTGTCCGATATAGTTACTTCCTCTATGTTTATCGTATACCACAAGAAATCGTTTGCCAAATATTTAATGCTGCTTGGCAATTTTACGCATTTAAAACTTGTATTGAATGAAAATACCGTTTCTTCTATGGACTCCAAATTCGGCGGTAACTGTGTAAATTCGCATACCGAACAGCCTCGGAAAGCAGAATTTCTGAATACGGTTATCGCATTATTCCACACGATATCATTCAATTTAATACATCTGTAAAAGCAACGTTTAGGAATCTCTTTAACACGAGATGCGGAAAAATCAACTTTTTGCAGTTCGTCACAGCACGCAAAAGCAAACTCCCCTAATTTCAAGCAGGCTTCATTGAATTTTACCGCTTCAAGATTGGTACAGTAAGCGAATGCTGAGGATTTAATCTCTCTCAACTTCTTATTAAATACCACTCTTTTAAGATTTCGGCATCTGATGAACGCTTCAGCCTCAACTATTTCAACGTTTTCACCGAAAACCACTTCTTCTACGTCACACGCCTCTTCAAAGGCATTCCCGCCTATAATTTTAATTTCGTTCGGTATTTTTATGCGTGTTTCACCGTTTCTCTTATAGCGGACCAACTTACTCGTTGCGTCATCTATATCAAATTGTGTCAACCTGTAATCGTACCTCAACTCTTCCGAGGGGTCTGAAGGCAAATAATCCGAGGTCGAAGAGAAAGCTTTCACACTGATATAATACGTATTGTTCTCTTCGAATTTATACTCATCCAAATAACAGTTGGTAGTTTCGATTTGCCGGGAAATTCCGTTATTAGTTTTTATGAAAACTTCGTAAACGTCACATCCGACAACGCCGGTCCAACAAATTAGTCCCTGCTCGCGGATTTCAAGGTTGCTCGGAGAAGAAAGCTTTACCGAAATTAAATTCTTATAATCATACCATTGAGGCGAATCGTAGAATAATTTATAATTATTGGTTGAAAAAACTATTTGATTGAGATTAACGCAATTTTCAAAAATATTTTTAGCTTCAAAAAACTTTTCCGTTTTTATGTATATACGGTTTAACCCGACGCTGTTTAAGAATACGTAGTCTCCTACGGCATTGATTTCGCGCGGCAATACTACGCCTTCAAGTGACTCGCAGCCGTTAAAACAATAGCTTCCGAGCTCGGAAATTTTTTTGGGCAGCTTAAGTGCTTTCAAATTTATGCACTCCGAAAAAGCCGCATATCCAAGTTTCACTTCGTCAACCGTATTAAAAATGATGTTTATCAAATTGTGGCATCTGTAAAAGCAATAATCCCCTATGTACCCGATATTCGCTGATAATATTATTGATTCCAACAAAGTACAGTCACGAAATGCTTCATATCCGATATACTCTAAAGTCGTAGGAATACTTATATATTTTAATGAACTGCATTCCTTAAAAGCCATATCGCATATTTCAATAAGACCCTCTGGCAAAACTATGCTTTCTACGTTATCGTTGCCGTAGAAGCAGTCGTGGCCGATTGAAATAATCTTCTCACCGTTTAAGTAAGCGGGAATCAGCAAATTCTTTTCCATACCTTCGTAACCGACCAGTTTAAGACCGCTTATGTTCTTGATAACGTGCTTTTTCGTTTTAAAATTAGCCCTGCTGTCATAAACGAATCTCGACTGCACTACATAACTCATCGGTAAGTTTTTCAATATGAGTGAACTTGTTAAGCGTTTTAGGATGATAAATTAAACTCGACGGAAAGGTTTTTAAAAGAGTGAGGAAATTGTTTTCCGGAATATCGATTTCCCTCAACGTATTGTAGACTGATTTTATCGTAATGAATACGGGGAAATATTTGAAGTTGGAGTTGTATTGCACCCTTTCGTTTAACAAATTGACCTCTTTTAATATAGCTTGACTGAGCAGAAAATTTTTGCTAACGTAAAAAATCATACCCTTGCAGTGCGGATTGTTTATTACGTTTTTGACTTTTTGCTCCCAATCATCACCGCTTTCAAGCCCGTCGTCATACCAAAAAATAACCCCGTTTTTGGCTAACTCCTGCATATCTTCCATAACGTATTTTTTGTCTTTATGAGAATAGCTTATAAATACATAATCACTGTTGTTAGATGTGGCGTTGACAAGTGCGCGAACTTCTTTCATTAGTACCCTCTGACTATTCCTCTAAAAATTTGAGAATATTTTCAAACATTTTTTCTCTTGCTACTATATTTAAAACGTGATGATCCGCCTGCGGCAGAACGACGGTTTGAACGCAGGCCTTTTTGCAGGCGCTTTCAAGCTCGGGAACGTCAACGTACGCGTCATTTTCAGGAATAAATATAAGTAAATTATCATTCTTTTTTAAAGCTTTTTCAAACACTTCAAATTTACTCAGACCGCCCAAAAACGATTCGTCAACGTAAAGTCCTTTCCGCTCGAAGCCGTGATTCGTTTTGGCTGATTCAAGCTGCTCTTTGGTAAACATTTTTAAAAGATTTCTCTCCGTAATTGGAGTAGGCGAAATTCCAATACACTTTTTTACACATACGGAATCTTCAATCGAATTATGATAAACTACCATATCCGCCCCCAAGCAGTGGCCTATGAAAATTACCTTGCCGAAATCTTTTTTCACGTATTCCAAAGTATCTTTAAAATTATCGTAAAATCCGTCTAAAGTTATTTTACCTTTATCCGTGCTTTCGCCGCATCCCGCAAAATCGACTCTGTATACGTCGTATCCTCTTTCATTAAGAAGATTCGCAATTTGCATATACATTCTATACGGACCTATTCTGTTTGCGCTCAGATAACCATGAACAATCAATACCGCCGCATCCTTCGTGCCGTCACCCATATGACGCATCCCCACAAGCGTATTTTCGCCCGACGCTATTGTAAAACACTTCATATTCATTTGCTTCTCAAATCCCTTACGTATTTCTTTTTACCCGTCTGTTTGGGAATGGCAGAGCGTTCCACCAACTCCACCTCTGCCCTTATTCCGAATCTTTGCTTAAACGTATCTTCAATCTTTATTGGCAGAGTTTCGTTCTTTAACGTTGCTTCGTCAGCCTCTATGCGCAGAGTTAAACGGTCAAGGGAATTAACCGTTTCCAAAACGATTTCAAAGTCGTTCCCATTCAATTCCCCGATAGAATGAACGAAGCTTTCAATCTCCGAGGGATAAACGTTGACTCCCTTTACAATGAGCATATCGTCAACCCGCCCGATAATTCTTGCGATTCTCTTATGCGTTCTACCGCACTTACACGGCTGTAAAATAAAGTGCGTCAGATCGCCCGTTTTATATCTGATAAGGGGAAGCCCTTCCTTGGCAAGAGCGGTTACTACTAACTCGCCGTCGCTTTCGTCCGATATGTTTTCACCGCTTACAGGGTCTACTATTTCAACATAAAAATAATCTTCACAAACGTGTAACCCCTCTCTATACTTACAGCTGTATCCTACTCCCACACCTATTTCCGTCATTCCGTAAACGTCGTACGCTTCAACGTGCAACAAGTCTTCAATTACGGATTTCATATTTTCCGACCACGGTTCCGCCCCGCAAATACATCTCTTTAAAGCCAAGCCGTCAACGCCGTCGGAAATTATTTTGTTGGCAAGATGCAACGCGTAAGAAGGAGTTGCGCACAGCGTGTCAACGGCAAAATCCTTTAATAAAACGATCTGCCTGTCATCGGTTCCTACGGAAGCCGGAATAACCGTTGCCCCCATTTCACCTATCGCTTCGTGAAAACTAAGCCCGCCAGAAAAAAGTCCGTACCCGTAAGAATTCTGAACTATTGAGTCGGAAGTTACTCCTGCGGCTTTAAGAAGCCTTGTAAGGCATTCCAACATTATCTTTACGTCGTTTTTCGTATAACCAACGGCAAGCGGCTTACCCTTTGTGCCGCTCGTAAAATGATATTTGGCTATTTCCGCCTTACCGCACGCGATAGCTGAATTCGGATAGCATTGAATTAAATCTTCTTTCGTTGTATACGGCAATACGGATATATCGTTTAAAGTTTTTACGCTGTCAATATCAACCCCGTGTACGGCTAATTTTTCTCTATAATAGGGCACTTTGACAAGTTTTTTAAACGTATTGTAAAACCTTTCGTTTTGAATTTCTTTCAGCCGTTCTATATCAACGTATTCTATATCCTTCATTTCATAGCCCCTTATAAAAACTACTCAGACCGTTTTATTGCGTATCTCTTTTAACTATTTTGTATCCGTTATTCGTAAGCAGCCAATACGCATCGTCTAAAAGCTGATAGTCGTATTTAATTACGTCACAGTCAACTTCCTGACAGCCGTCCCTCTCAGCTACCATTTTCCTGAATTCAATAAGTCCGTCAAACGTAGTTAAATTGCCGTGACGGCGCAAGCCGTAATTTTTACCGTTCGTAAATTTTTTCTTACCGTTCTTTTCAACGGCTTCCGTCATAATCTGCAATTTGCTTGCAGGGATAATCCCCTTGCTTATCATAAAGGAATTCCAACGGTAATGTTCAAGAACGGCAAGATTTTTCCGCTTTGAATCGGGGAAATTCAAATCGTATTTAACGACTTTCTTCCCTTTGATGTTTAACCCGCAATAAGATGTGTCCGGCATATCGCCTACGCCGTAACAGTCTAAGTACTCTTGCTCGGTCAATGCAGGCAAATCATTGTCCTCTTTTTTACAGTAATCGATGCCGAGGAGATTGAATTTCAATCTCAAGCTAAGGCATCCGTAAAGACTCGATTCCCTTTCTAACTGACTTCTGTAAATAAACCAATTACGGTTAGCGCTATTGCGGTTATCTATGATTGCCTTTTCGTCCAGCACAAAATTCTTATCGGTCGTGATTTTATACTCCAAATCATAAATTTCATTGCGCATTTGCGCCATACGGGAAATGCTGTCGTTGGTAATGGCGTCAAGATTAAACACGACTTCTTTTTCATTACCTATTAAAATCACGTTCTTCTCTTTAAATAAATCGAGTCCCCTCTTCGGCATTCTGACTTTAACGAATATTTTAAGATTATCGATTTCCCATTCTCTGCACTTTTCAATAAGCTTCTGAGCTAAATCAATATTTTCCAAGTCACTGTTAAATGCAACGATAATTATATTGACGTCTTTTGGGTTCTTTTTGATTATATCATATATGCGGTTGTAAAAAACGGGGTCGTTTATATCTAAATGATAATACGCTTCCTCTGCGGGCAATTCCGGTAACGGTAAATATTCCAACTTGTTTACGTTTGCACATTCATTTTTATAACGATAATAGGAATGATTTAAATTTTTATTATTTTCTGCGTAATTCTTATCAAAAAGATGATAATTGACTTTTTTTAATTCAACTCCCTGCGGTGACGCTGTCAAAAACTGATTATTTGCTACGGACGTCATAAATATTTGCTGATTCGTTTTACCAAAACCTATCATACAAACGTTTATATCCACGCCGTTTTTAATAAAAGAAGTATCGTAATCGATATGCTCATTTGTCATAAACTCTGTAAAAGGGTGGTTTTTGATAAAGTCCATAGCAATCATCTGATACTTATTCTTATAATGAACACAGCCGAACGAAGCCTTTACCAAATCGTTATAAATCGACTCGTATTTCGGATTACCAAACGCGTAAACCGCAAGTTGATTGAAGAATTTTCGCTTCTCTCTTTCGTCGGCAACTTCGATTTTATCGGCAAACAATCTGCAGATTTTTATATTCGTTTCGTCGCTTTTAGTATTAATAACGACAGTATATTTGCAGTTATTTTTTAAAATCAGCTTGAATATCTGCGATATTACCGATTCGTACAAGTTATTGTTTAAAAAACTTATTTTTTTTACATACAGTTCAGCACAGTCCTTATCGCTGATATAGTCAACGATAAATTTAGCTTTGGTATTATCACTTTGATATATCATCAAGCTGTCCTGATTGTAGCCGAAAATATAAACTGCGTCTTTGTTATTGTTTTTTGCTTTAAAAGCCTGATGAATCTGCCAAATCTTTTGACTGGTCAACGAAAAAGCAAAGAGTACGGCATTAACCGTTACCAATACGCAGCAATAATACGTTGTTATTTTATAAAACAGATTGGCGTTCATTAACAGAGCAATCTTATCCACGTCATATTTCAATACTACGAGGCCAATAACGTGGGATATAGCAGTTAATAAAGAATTTATAACGCCCATACCGCCATACAAATATCCAAGGAAAATAAGCGGTATTGCAATCAAAAATATCGCAACGCATTTACCTTTTTTGAAGCTTCTGATAAACGCAATTTTATCGGCTCTGTTTTTTATTATAAAACTAATTACAAAATACAAAACTAACAATGTTAACGCAACACAACACAATGCAGTTATTATGTTTATTAAAACCATTATTCTTAACATTTGTAAATTATCCTAAAATTAAATGACCTCGCGTGGTACGCATTGTAAAGAGGCGTGCGAGGTTCTGTTATTAATATTATATTCAATTTGAGATAAAAAGTCAATACTTTTTACAAAAAATACTTGACATTTATGACCATTTATCAAAAAAGCATCGTATTTAGGCGGTTATTTTTTAAATAAGTACTAGGGCACTCTTATTTACCCTAAATTCGGTATATACTGTTTCAATTCATTTCTCAAACCCGTCGCAAAGTTTCTAACGGTGGCATTATATTTATGCCGCTCATTGTACAGCAATTCGCTCATCTGTCGCGCTTGTCTTAAATATGCAACGATTCTCGTTTCTTTGTATATTTCTAAATAATTCCTGCCCATATACGAAACACATTGATAAAACTCCTCATCGCGTATCCCCAAATCGTTAAACACCTCATAGCTTTCTTCAAAATATCTAGAAATGTCCAATCTGTTTTCTTTAAGCATTTGTAATTGCATTCCAAATAGCCAAAGAATCGAAGCGTAAGTTTTTGTTTTTCTTATAGTTGAATACAGAATGTTTGTTTTAATAATCCATATACATTCTTGATATGCATTTTTTATTGCACTAAATAAATCTTCTTTAAAATACCCCGTATCGCTTAGCATCCTTAATATTCTTGCTTTCTGATATTTAACATAGGGATGCATTGTGCTCCGCTCAATTTCCGCAAAAGTTTTCGTAACTTCTTCATAAGCGGACTCTACGAAAAATTTCCCTTTACTACAGTCAATCCGAGTCTGCCCATAAAGCTTATAAACTTTTGCAGCAGCTATCCTGTCCCCCTCTGTAATAATCCCCCAATCTGAAATTATGTTACGCAATCCACCATTGGTTTCAATTTGATCTTGCAGACCCCGTAATTCCCTTTTTATCTGTCCTGTACTTGACGCTATTTCAGTAGACAATTTTAAATAACTTTCTTTGTCCGGCAAAAATCTAAATATAATGTATTTTTCTGCAAACTCATTCAAACCGTATTCATTATTTTTCTTTTCAACGATTAAATATTTACAAAGCATCGTCAGTATTGGTTCTATTTCTTGATAAGAATATTTCGACAACATGCCTAATGTATATATATCCACAAAATTACTTGGATACACTGCCAATATTTTTAAAAGAGCATACATCGTCGCTGACGATTCCTCAAATACTGCTTCGACCTCTTCAAAAGTATTTTTAAACATGTACTCACTGATTATTTCATAACCATTAGCAGGCAAGGATTGCAGTTCCTGCCCAATTTTACTCACTGTAGCAACACGAGACAAATCCGCCTTCAATCCTTGGATCGTATCAAATTTTTGTTCTAATCGTTTAATGCTTAAGACTAATACGAGAGTATTAATAATTATAATACTTGTATCCTTTTTTGTCAATGATATTTAATCAAGCTTGTTTCCACATGTTTTACTAACAAGCTTTCATTGCTATAATAGAAGGACTAAATAAAACAAAGGAGGCATATTCATATGTCAAAACAAGTAACAAAAGAACAAAAACAAGCCATTGTGCAGCGCTACCTAAACGGTGAAACAGTTGCTGCCATCACACGAGAAACACAAATCTCGAGAAGCAACTCTATTGTTGGATACGTCAATCTCAAGTGAGCACCACAAAAAGGTTCAACTGAAAGATTTTTCTCGACTCAAAATGCAATACGAAAGGTCGCAACGCATCGCTCAAATTCTGCAAACAGCTCCATGTACAGCTTCCGCCCCTCTTCGAGAAAAACTTGATGCGATTGTCTTAATGTCAAAAGACTACAACGTCAACATTTTTTGCGATGCACTGAAAGTAGCAAAGGGAACCTACTACAATCACATCCTTCGTAACAAACGAGAAAACACCGTATATGCAAAACGAAAAGCTGAAATAAAGCCGATTATTGAAGAAATCTTCCATAAGAGCCGCGAAACATATGGATCAAGCAAAATAACTGCAATCATGAAGGATTGCGGCTATGCGATATCTGAAAAGACCGTTGCCGATATCATGCATGAGAATGGTTGGTTCAGCATCCGATCCAGTGCTAAGACACTATATTTACAACAGCAAAAGCGTCGTGAAAATCTTATAAATCGGCAATTTTCAACATCGCGTCCTAATGAAGTTTGGGTTAGCGACGTTACATACTTTTCATATAACAAAAAGACCTATTTTATCTGCGTCATTCTTGATCTTTATTCCAAAAAGGTTATATCGTACCATATCTCTTTGAAGAACAGCACACAACTAACGAAACGAACCTTTAAATATGCTTATCAAATCAGAAATCCGCAAAACGGGTTAATCTTTCATTCCGACAACGGAAGCAACTACATTTCCAAAAGTTTTACAACTTATTTACGACAATGCGGTGTCATACAATCTTATTCAAGAAAGAAAACTCCATATGATAATTCTGTTTGCGAATCGTTTTTCGGCAGCATGAAACAAGAAGAATTATACCGCTCAAATTATCGCTCTGAAAAAGAGATGTATCTTTCTGTTGCAAAATATATTGCACGATACAACAACGAGCGCCCGCACTCGTTTTTACGATATATGATGCCAAGCAAATTCGAGGAACTGTATCACAGATATCACCCCAATGAAGTTGTACAAGATAGTTCGGATTCCGCGGAATTTTAATTTTGAGTTTCATTTTTAACCGATTCTGGAATTTTTGTCTAATTTTTCATTCTTCATAAAAAACACAAAAAAGCGCCGAATTTGGGCAGTTTTACCTCAAAATCAGCGCTAAATTCTACTTTTACAAAAAAATAAGGGCATCAGTTTGAACACAAATGGTTCGAATTGATACCCTTATTCACTTGGCTGCTCCTGTCAGACTCGAACTGACGACACCGCGGTTAACAGCCGCGTGCTCTACCGACTGAGCTAAGGAGCAATAAAAAAGGCGGCAATTACCTACTCTTCCGCGGTCGAGCCGCAGTACCATCGGCGTAAGAGAGCTTAACTTCTGTGTTCGGTATGGGAACAGGTGGGACCTCTCTGCCATCATCACCGCCATTGTATATTATAGGCTTTCGCCCGTAATATCGTGGCGTAACCGTCAAATTCCTGCCTTTCCAGGCTCCCCCTCAACGGTTACTTTTTTGTTTTCGGTTCGCAACTTTTCCGTCGCTTCCCCTTTCGTTGAATCCGCAGATTCACAACTGCATCGCGCTCCGTCCGTATATTCCTACTCCCAAAGTCAGACCTTCTTTCTTTGAGCTCGTAAAATCGTAGATCTCCGTCTCGAAGAGATTCGTATTTGTTTCGCTTCCCAGCTTTTGCTGAGATCAAGCCCTCGACCTATTAGTATCGGTCAGCTACACACGTTACCGTGCTTCCACCTCCGACCTATCAACCTTATCGTCTTTAAGGGGTCTTACTATCTTATGATATGGGATACCTTATCTTGAGGTCAGTTTCACACTTAGATGCTTTCAGCGTTTATCTGCTCCGCACTTCGCTACCCTGCCGTGCCGCTGGCGCGACAACAGGTGCACAATAGGTGCGTTCATCCCGGTCCTCT
>Ga0073908_1001444_pt1 | contig 33782 bp, 29 predicted proteins | sample MucameincwithD2O_FD_65484 | JGI IMG/M metagenome (GOLD analysis project Ga0073908, IMG submission 65484) | Mouse cecum microbial communities from Vienna, Austria - Mucus amended microcosms incubated with D2O | ecosystem: Host-associated > Mammals > Digestive system > Large intestine > Cecum... | reverse complement strand
GGTCTGGCGGCCTGATTCAGTGTTGCCTGAATGAACAGTTCATGGGGCATCCTCAGCTATTTTATCAGTTGAGGATGTCTTATTTTTAGGCAAACCTCATTGTGCGGTATTGCCTTAAGGCCCTGCGGCTGGAGCTGAAAAAGAGCGAGGGCCAGCGGATGGACGTTGACACGTTTCTTGAAATGGTCCGGCGGTACACCAACGCCACCGAGATTACCCGGCGTATGGTGGCGGAGCTGATCGACCACATCGACGTGTACCATGCGGAAAAGCAGGACGGCGTTACCACCCAGCACATCACCATCTATTATAACTGTATCGGCACTTTCTCTGTCCCGGACCGCCGGAAAATCCCGGCTGAGGAGATCACAATGGGGACGAGAAAGGGAGTAGCCGTCAGCTACTCCCGGTCGCGGATTGCCGTATAGGATTTTGAGCAAACATAATGCGGAGTGTCCCACAAGGATACTCAAATCCTATAAGGACACTCCGCATGGTCCGAGTGACTGGAGTCGAACCAGCCTGACCTTGGTCCCAAACCAAGTGCCTAACCGATAGGCTACACCCGGATATTGACATTCTGCACGATACCGGAACTGAAAAAAGGAAACCCATCCCGATGGGAACAGGGAGCGGCCAAAACGCCCCTTACAAAAATCCTGACAAAGAATTCCTCTGATGGACACGTGCATTTTCAAATACCATTTTACTAATTTATTGAATAAAGTCAAGGCGAAAAATGAAATGTAAAAAAATTTTAATCTAATAGTACAAAAACCATCTCTCCCGTGCTATACTATTTTCTTGAAAAATAGAATGCGGCAGGCGAGGGCCGATCCGATTTCGATGGGGCGTGATTTTATGTGGATTTTTTTCGCATTCGGCTCCGCATTGTTTGCGGGACTTACTGCAATCCTGGCCAAATGCGGCGTCCAGCGGACGGATTCCACGATCGCAACGGCGATTCGCACGATGGTTGTGCTGGCGTTTTCCTGTCTGATGGTCTTTCTCACCGGGGCGCAGTCCGGCCTGGACGCCGTCGGGGGACGGACGCTCTGGTTCCTGACGCTGTCCGGGCTTGCCACGGGGGCGTCCTGGCTCTGCTACTTCAAGGCCCTGCAAATGGGGGACGTCAACAAGGTGACGCCCATCGACAAAAGCAGCACCATTCTGACCATTCTTCTGGCCTTCCTTCTTCTGCGGGAACCCATCAGTCTCTGGAAGGCCCTGGGCATTCTGGGCGTTGGGGCAGGCACCTGTCTGATGATTGAAAAAAAGCCCGGCGGGGAGAGCGAGCGGGGAGGCGGATGTTGGCTGCCCTACGCTCTTGGTTCCGCTCTGTTTGCCAGCCTCACCTCAATTCTGGGAAAGGCGGGCATCAGCGGCGTGGATTCCAACCTGGGCACGGCCATCCGCACCGGCGTTGTGCTGGTGATGGCCTGGGTGATGGTATTCGTCAGCGGAAAGGGCGCTCTCCTCAAAACTCTGGTCAAAGAGGAGCTGGGCTTTATCTGTCTGTCCGGCATCGCTACCGGGGCCTCCTGGCTGTGCTATTACCGGGCGCTTCAGGACGGTCCCGCCAGCGTGGTGGTTCCGATTGACAAGCTGAGCATCCTGGTCACCATGGCCTTCTCCAGCTTGGTGCTCCACGAAAAGCTGACCCGAAAGGCGGGAGCCGGGCTGGCGCTGATCACCGGCGGAACGCTGGTTATGCTGCTGGGCTGAGAAGCCGAAGGCGCGTCTGAAATATTTCAAATGTTTTGTCGCTTTAACAGTGGATTTTTTAAAAGACCTGGTGTACAATCACTTTGTCAAGAAAAGAAAGGAGCATATTGCTATGCTGAGTGAAAAAGTCGCCGCACTGCTGAACGAGCAGGTCAACAAGGAGTTTTACTCCGCGTATCTGTATCTGGATTTTTCCAATTACTTTGAGGCCCGGGGCCTGGACGGCTTCGCCAACTGGTACAAAATCCAGGCGCAGGAAGAGCGGGATCACGCCATGCTGTTCTATCAGTATCTCCACAACAACAACGCCAAGGTTACGCTGGACGCCATCGCCAAGCCGGACAAGGAGCTGGACAGCGACATGACCGTCCTGAAGGCCGGTTTGGAGCACGAGATTTACGTTACCAGCCTGATTAACAACATCTATGCCGCCGCCCATGAGGTAAAGGATTTCCGCACCATGCAGTTCCTGGATTGGTTTGTAAAGGAACAGGGCGAGGAGGAGACCAACGCCAACGACCTGATTTCCAAGATGGAGCTGTTCGGCTCCGATCCCAAGAGCCTGTACATGCTCAACAGTGAGCTGGCGGGCCGCGTTTACAACGCGCCCTCCCTGGTGCTCTGAGCCGCAGGGGGTTCACCCGTCCGTCCAGAAGGCCGCCCGGCAGGGCGGTCTTCTCTGCGCTTGCCGGAAAAGGGATACGGAACCGGACGGCGGGAGGGAAGCGCGCTGCGGGGAAACTCCGGAGAGGTTCCCGCCGTTTTCCCGGCGGCAAAAAATTTCGGTTGACAAATCCGCCGCCGCTTTTTATAATGTTTTTCAAAGCGATGACGGAGAGGGACGGGGATACGGACCTTCAGAGAGCCGGCGGGCGGTGCGAGCCGGCAGGAATGGTCCCCAGGTCCTATGGCTTCTGAGCCGGACGTTCGACAAGGTAGGGCGTCCCGTGCGCCGCGTTAAGGCAAAAGGGCTGTTTGGCTCTGTGAGGGGCGTCCGGCTGTGAGGCCGGCGCAATTTGAGTGGTACCGCGGAGGCTTTTCCGGCTTTCGTCTCAAAGGAAATTCCTTTGGGACGGAAGCCGTTTTTCGTCCCAAGACTGAAAGGAGCGCAATTTATGAACAACTACCGTCCTGAAACCATCTGCGTCCAGGGGGGCTATACCCCCGGCAGCGGCGAGCCCCGCCAGATTCCCATTGTCCAGTCCACCACCTTCAAATACGCGACTTCCGAGGATATGGGCAAGCTCTTTGATCTGGAGGCCAGCGGTTATTTTTACTCCCGCCTCCAGAACCCCACCTGTGATTACGTGGCGGCGAAAATCGCCGCGCTGGAAGGCGGCACCGCGGCGATGCTGACCTCCTCCGGTCAGGCGGCCAATTTCTTCGCCCTCTTCAACATCGCCTCCTGCGGGGACCACATTGTCTCCTCCTCCTCCATCTACGGCGGCACCTTCAACCTGATCTCCGTCACCATGGCCAAAATGGGCATCGAGGCCACCTTCGTCCCTCCGGATTGCACGGAGGAGGAGCTGAACGCCGCGTTCCGCCCCAACACCAAGGCGGTGTTTGGCGAGACCATCGCCAATCCCGCGCTGACGGTGCTGGACATCGAGAAGTTCGCCGCCGCCGCCCATGCCCACGGCGTGCCCCTGGTGGTGGACAACACCTTCGCCACCCCCGTGGGCTGCCGCCCCTTTGACTGGGGCGCGGATATTGTGACCCACTCCACCACCAAATATATGGACGGCCACGGCGTGGCCGTGGGCGGGGCGATTGTGGATTCCGGCAAATTTGACTGGATGGCCCACGCGGATAAGTTCCCCGGCCTCTGCACCCCGGACGAGAGCTATCACGGCATCACCTATGCCGAGAAATTCGGCCAGGCCGGGGCCTTCATCACCAAGTGCACCGCCCAGCTCATGCGGGACTTCGGCTGCACCCAGTCCCCCCAAAGCGCGTTTTACCTGAATCTGGGACTGGAGAGCCTCCATGTCCGGATGCAGCGGCACTGCGAAAACGGGCAGGCCGTGGCGGAGTTTCTGGCGGGGCACCCCAAGGTGGCCCATGTGAGCTACTGCGGCCTTCCGGGGGACCAATACCATGCCCTGGCGGAAAAGTACCTGCCCAAGGGCTCCTGCGGCGTGGTGTCCTTCGAGCTGAAGGGCGGGCGGGAGGCCGCCGGAGTCTTCATGAGCAAGCTGAAGCTGGCCGCCATTGAGACCCACGTGGCGGACGCCCGGACCTGCTGCCTGAACCCCGCCAGCTCCACCCACCGGCAGATGAACGACGAGCAACTTGCCGCCGCCGGCGTTCCCGCGGGCCTTGTGCGCATGTCCTGCGGCCTGGAGAGCAAGGAGGACCTGATTGAGGATATCCGGCAGGCTCTGGAGGCTGTGAACTGACATGCCCATCAAGATTCCAAACCAGCTCCCCGCCACCCGGACTTTACGGCAGGAGAATATCTTTGTCATGACGGAGAACAGAGCCGTCACCCAGGATATCCGCCCGCTGCAGATTCTGCTTTTGAACCTGATGCCCACCAAGGTAGACACGGAGACCCAGCTGGCCCGGGTTCTGGGCAACACGTCTTTGCAGATTGAGCTGGAGCTTATCGCCCCTGCCGGGCACATCTCCCGGAACACCTCTCAGCAGCATATGCTGGCTTTTTACAGGACCTTTGCCGAGGTGAAAAACCGGACCTTCGACGGTTTGATCATCACCGGCGCTCCGGTGGAGCACCTGCCCTTTGAGGAGGTGGATTACTGGCCGGAGCTCTGTGAGATCATGGAGTGGAGCAAGACCAACGTTCACTCCACCCTTCACATCTGCTGGGGCGCTCAGGCGGGGTTGTATTACCACTATGGCATTCCCAAGCACGCCCTGCCCCATAAGCTTTTCGGCGTGTTCCAGCACACGCTGGAAGGTTCCAATTATATCCTCTTCCGGGGATTTGACGACTCCTTCTGGGTTCCGCACTCCCGCAACACCACCGTCCGGCGGGAGGACATTGAGGCCGTGCCGGAGCTGAAAATCATGGCCGCCTCTCCGGAGGCGGGGATCTACGCCGCCAAGACGGCGCAGGGGCGGCAGGTGTTTCTCATGGGGCACGCGGAGTATGACCGGGATACGCTGAAAAAGGAGTATCTGCGGGATGTGGCCGCCGGGGTAGATATCCAGCTTCCCAAGCACTACTTCCCCCAGGACGACCCGAACCGGGAGCCGCTGGTCCGCTGGCGCTCCTGCGCGCACCTTCTGTACGGCAACTGGCTGAACTACTGCGTGTATCAGACTACGCCCTACGACATCGGCGGGATTCTCCACGGCGTCCGCACCGACGACTGAGAAACCGCGCAAGCGCCGCCTTTTGGAGAAAGGCGGCGCTTGGGTTTTCTATGCGGGTTCCGCGTCCAGAGACTGGAACCAGGCCCGGTTGTGAAGGACTGCCGGAGCGTCCGGCTTGTAGGACGCCGCCAAATCGTTGAAGACGGCGGCCTGTTTCTGGTCGCCCAGGCGGCTGTAACAGACGCAGAGCTGGATACAGGGAAGGTAGCCGTAGCAGTCCGGCGAGATGAAGCCGCCCCGGCGGTCATCCCGGGGGCAGGTGAGGGCCAGAGCGTACCAATAGGCGGCCTGACCGTACCGCTCCCGCTGGAAGAACCACCGGCCCAGTTCGCAGCAGACCTCGGCCCGGGGCCGGTCGTAAGCGAAGGAGCGAAACAGGGCCGCCAGCGCCTCCTCGGGCCGGTCCAGCTGCTGGCAGCAATAGGCGCAGTGGCAGCAGGCGTCGATGTTGTTCTCCACCCAGCCCCGGCCATCCGCCAGGAACGCTTCAAAAACCGCCAGGGCCTCTTCGCAGCGGCCATGATAATAGAGTTCCCGGCCATAGTAGAACTGCTGCCGGGGCTCCAGCTCTCTTCCGGCGTCCAGCTGGGCCTGGTAGATGCGCAGGTTCCGCTCCGGGTCGGAGGGCCGGGTCTTGCGGTGGGTGACAGCGAAGTCCCCGTAGAAAATCCGCCCCACCGGAGCCACGGCCTCATGGACGGCTCCCTCCCAGCGCATACCGGCGCGGTTTTTGATAAGCCGTTCCCGGTAGTAGGAGAAGGTGACCCGTCCGTCCTCGTCAAAGCCGGTGTGATAGGGGGCCATGACCACGGATACGGCGGGGTCCAGCGTCTCCTTTAACGCCAGAAAAGCGGCCCGGTCCTCCTCCAGGATGACGTCGTCCGCGTCCAGCCACAGGCAGTAGTCCATGGACGCGTGGGAAAAGGACTCGTTCCGGGCGGCGGCGAAATCATCCCGCCAGGGGAAATCGAACAGCAAATCGGTGAACTGGGCGGCAATCTCCCGGGTGCGGTCTGTGGAGCCGGTATCCACCACAATGATCTCGTCCGCCAGACCGGCGGCGCTCTCCAGGCACCGTTCCAGTACCTCCTCCTCGTTTTTTACAATCATGCACAGGCTGACGCTTACCATGGGGGCCTCCTTGCAGCAAATAGAAATGATTGTATAGAGCCCAAAAAGGGGAGGCGCTTGGAAGCGCCTCCCCCCTTTGGTCACGGTGTGCTCCGGCGATGTTCAACTCAGCCGGATGATGGTCAGGGAGGCTCCCGCGCCGTTGCCCACCAGAACGGCGGCCCCGGCAAGGGCGGCCGGATAGAGCTGCAGCGTGACGGTGGAACCGGCAGGCAGCGTGACCTTGATCTGGTTTTCGAAGTGGGACGTGGAGAGCACAGGGGCAATAGTAGAGGCGGTGTTGTTCACGCCGTTGATTACCAGACGGGTTCCCATCAGCAAAGACAGGGTGGTGTTCACATGATAGGAAATCTGGTAGGTGCCCGCCGTGGCCAAGGTGAATACCGTGTTCCCGGCGTTGGCGGAGATATCCGCAGAGAAGACCTGGGCGTTGGGCATGGGAATGGCGGTGCCGCCCAGAGCCACCAGGATGCTGCTGCCCTGGGTGTTGGCGGCGTATCCGGCAGTGGCCGTGGGATTGGGGCCGGGAGCTCCGGTGGGTCCCTGAGGGCCGGTGGCTCCAGTGGCCCCGGCAGCACCGGTTGCGCCGGTGGCTCCGGCAGCGCCGGCGGCTCCGTTTGGCCCGGTGGGGCCCGTGGGACCCGTGGCTCCAGGGGTTCCGTCGGGTCCGGTGGGGCCCGTCGCCCCGGCGGCTCCGGTGGCTCCGGTGGGCCCGGTGAGACCAGCCGTGCCGTCGGGCCCGGTGGCTCCGTCGGGTCCGGTGGGGCCGGTGGCTCCGGCGGCGCCTGCCGCGCCCGTGGGGCCGACAGGTCCGGTAACGCCCGCAGGGCCTTCCGGCCCGGCGGCCCCGGTGGGCCCAACAGGTCCGGTGACACCCGCGGCGGAGCCCTGAGGCCCGGTAGGTCCGGCGGAACCGGCAGGACCGGGGAGAATCGGGGCATTCAGGGCCGCGCCCAGCTTGGAGGAGAGCACCATCTGCTGCTCCACGATGCCGGACAGGGTTTCCTGTACGCTCCGGTTGACCCGCAGAACCTCTTCCGTGGCGGCCGCTTCCTCAAGGCCCGGCAGAGTGCCCAGGACATATTGCAGCTTTTCTCCCTCGGCGTTGAGGATGTGGCTCAGGCTGAGTTCCTCGGCGGCGATGGAGGAGATGATTTCATTGAGACTTCCCTCTCTGGTCAGAGGAGGATCGATCTGGGGAAACGTGGGCAATGACATGAGACAGCCCTCCTCAGCTCAAACGGACAAGGGTCAGGGAAGCGCCGGCGGAGCCGGGCAGCAGCGTCGCCACAGAGGCGATGCCGAACATTTGCAGGGAGACCGTATCCCCGGCAGAGAGGTTCAGCAGAAGCTCGTTGGAGAAATGGCTTAGGGACACCAGCGGGGCCACGGTGGAGGCCGTATTGGCCACGCCGTTGATCAGCAGCCGGGTGCCGCTGGCCAGGGCCACGGTGGTGTTGATATCATAGGAGAGCAGATAGCGCCCGGCGGTCTGCACCGTAAAAACGGTGTTGGCTCCGTTAGCCGTGATATCCGGAGACAGGAGCTGGCTGTCGGGCAGGGGAACCAGGGTTCCCGCCAGAATGACGGTCAGCACACTGCCGCTGGTGTTGGCGGCGAAAGCGGACGTGGCGGTGACATTCACTCCGGTGGGGCCGGTGGGGCCGGCAGCTCCGGTGGCTCCGGTAGCTCCGGTGGCGCCCGTGGCTCCGGTGGCTCCGGTGGCTCCGTCCGCGCCCGCAGGGCCGGTGGCGCCCGTAGCGCCCGCAGCGCCGTCCGCACCCGCAGCGCCGGTGGGTCCGGTGGGTCCGGCAGGCCCGGTGGCTCCGGCGGCGCCGGCGGCTCCGGCAGCTCCGGTGGCGCCCGTGGTTCCGGTGGGCCCGGTAGGACCGGTGACTCCGGCCGCACCGTCAGCCCCGGTGGGCCCAGTGGGGCCGGCAGGGCCGGTAGCTCCTGTGGCTCCGGTGGGGCCAGTGGCTCCGGCAGGACCGGTGGGACCGCCCGCAGGCCCAGTGGGCCCAGTGGGGCCCGTGGGACCCGTGGGCCCCTGCATGGGGGAAGCCTCCAGAGCGCCCTGCATTTTGGCTTTCAGGAAAAGCTGATTCTGCACAGCGGTTTCCAGAAGGCCGCGGACGCTCTCGTTGGCGGCCAGCACATCGCCAACCGTGGCGGCAGGGCCGCTGAGACCCGGCAAGGTCCCGAGAATATATTGCAGCTTCTCGCCCTCGGCGTTGAGAATGTGGCTCATGCCGAGTTCCTCCATAGCAATGGAGGAGAGAATCTGGTTTACCGCGTCTTCCCGCTGGATCGGCGGGTCAACGACGGGAAAACTGGGAAGAGACATAAAAAGGAAGCTCCTTTCAATCGGAAAGGCGCCGGCCGGACGCGCCGGAAGCGCGGGGGAGAGAACTCTCTCCACGGCGAAGCGCCCAAGGCATTTTATGCCCGGGCGGGGCGGCGGGTTCCGGTGGAACCGGAGAATCCCGGCGGACATAGAATGGAGCGGCGGCATGGAGTTTCTGCCGCACATCGATATGGAGTTTTCATTATGTCTATGCCTTCCTTTCCTCCCAACGGGGCGGATATGACCCGGGAGGAAGCTCTGACGATGATCATTGCCTCCATCGCTATGGAGGAGCTTGCCCTAAGCCGCATTCTCAACGCCGAGGGCGAGAAGCTGCAATATATTCTCGGGACCCTGCCGGGAAGCAGGCCCTGCGCCGCGCCCAAAGACGTGTTGGCGGTCAACAAGAGCGTCACCGTTTTGCTGGAGGCGGTGACGCAGAACCAGATGCTGCTGAAAAACAAGCTGGAGCGGGTTCTGGAAGCCTGTCCGCCCCCGGAGCCTCCCTGTCCCCCGCCCTGTGAGTCTTGCCCCCCGCCATGGAAACCGGGGCCCTTCCCCTGTCCGCCGCCGAAACCGCACCCCTGCCCGCCGGCGGGGGCCTGCCCCAAGAGCGCCCTTCAGCTGACCATTCAGCGGGAGGGGATGCTGTGGAACCGGGGCTGCCGCCTGCCCTGGCGGCAGCGGGTCCGGCGGGGAGAGGATATTCGCCTGGACGAGCAGGCTGCCACCCAAATCCGGCTGAACGCGGCGAAGACCTATGCGGTTCAGTACACACTGAACGCCTGCCCGATGTACCCGGCGGAGGAGGCGGGGACCATCCTGCTCAAGCAGACGCCCTGCGGCGCATTCACGGAGGCCCTGCCCCTCTCTTTTTCCATGGAGCGCCTTCCCAGCGTCCCCTGTACGCTGCACTCCGCAGCCGTGCTGTATCCCCGCATGGGCTGCGGCAGCGAGGCGGAGCTGTCGTTGGTCCTGGACGCCAAAAGCGCCCTCTGTGTGGAGCGGGCGGTACTGGACATCATCGAGCTTTGAGCCGGGAGCGGCCGGCCCTTTGACCGCAAACAAGGGCGGAGCCCCGCCCGGGAGAGAATGTCTCTTCCGGACGGGGCTCCGTTTTTTTGGAGAGGGGAAGGGGGGCGCCCCTCAGCCCCGGAGCTCCAGCAGCTCCGCCCCGGCCTGGATTTCGCCTGCCGCCGTGGGCTTCACGCTCTGGTAATCGTCGGTGTTGCAGATGATCATGGGGGTGGTGCAGAGGTACCCCGCCGCCTTGACGGCCTCCATGTCAAAGGAGATCAGAAGGTCTCCCTTTTTGACCTTCTGCCCCACTTCCACATGGGCCTTAAAATGCTTGCCGCCCAGCTCCACGGTGTTGATGCCGATGTGCAGCAGGATTTCCACGCCGCCCTCCGTCACCAGGCCGATGGCGTGATGGGTGTCAAAGAGATTGTCGACCTCGGCGTCCGCCGGGGCGTAGAGCTTGCCCTCGGAGGGTTCAATGGCCACGCCGTCACCCAAGATGCAGTTGGAGAACGCCTCGTCCTGAACCTCCGCCATGGGGACCACCGTGCCGTTCATGTGGGCCGCCAACACCGCGCCCTGCTTCGCCGGGGCGGAAGACTTCTCCGGAACCGGGGCAGCGGGCGACGCGACCTGGTCCAGACGGTCCGCCTCCGGCGTCTCCATAAAGTCCACCAGATTGGATTTGATCACTGCCACTTGAGGACCGTAAACCACCTGAACGCCGTTGCCCTTGTGGATGACGCCGGAGGCCCCGGACTGCTTCAAAAGCGCGTCGGAAACCTTTGCCGCATCGAGGACCGTCACCCGCAGGCGGGTGGCGCAGCAGTCCACATCGGAGAGATTGGCCTTGCCGCCCAGGCCCTTGAGAATCAGGGCGGACACGGGGTCGGACACGCCGCCCGCAGGGGCGGACCCGTCGGGGCCCACGCCGGTCTTGGCTTTGAAGTCGGAGCGGGTGAAGAGCTTGGTCTCCTCGCCCTCTTCTTCCCGGCCGGGGGTCTTCAGGTCCATTTTGGTAATCATGAAATAAAAGGTAAAGTAGTACAGCACAAAGTATACCGCGCCCACGATGACAATCCAGACCCAGTGGGTCTTGGCATTGCCCTGAAGGATGCCGAAAAGGGTCAGGTCAATGACGCCGCCGGAGAAGGTCATGCCCACGCCCACGCCGAAGATGTGCATCAGCATATAGGCGAGACCCGCGTAGACGCAGTGAACGGCGTACATAAGCGGAGCGACAAAGAGGAAGGTGAACTCCAGGGGCTCCGTAATGCCCGTCAGCATGGCGGTGAGGGCGGCGGAGACCAGCAGGCCCCCGGCCACCTTGCGCTTTTCCGGCTTGGCCGCCCGATACATGGCCAGGGCCGCACCGGGCAGGCCGAAGATCATCAGGGGGAACTTGCCCGCCATAAAGCGGGTGGCGGAGACGGAGAAGACTTCCGTGGACTTGGAGGCCAGCTCCGCGAAGAAGATGTTCTGCGCACCCTGGATGGTGACGCCGTCCACAATGGCCGTGCCGCCCACGGCGGTCTGCCAGAAGGGCATATAGAAGACATGATGCAGGCCGAAGGGAATCAGAGCCCGCTCCAGAAGGCCGTAAATCCAGGTGCCCGCGTAGCCGGAGCGGATGACCAGCTCGCCCAGGGCGGCGATGCCCATCTGCACAATGGGCCAGACGTAGAACATGGCGATGCCCGCCACCACGAAGACGGCGGTGCAGACGATGGGGACAAACCGGGTGCCGCCGAAGAAGGAGAGCACCTGGGGAAGCTGAATCTTATAAAATTTGTTGTGCAGGGCTGCCACGCCGAGACCCACGATGATGCCGCCGAACACGCCCATTTGCAGCGTGGTGATACCCAGCGTCGAGGTGGTGGTGTTGGCCGCCATGGCCTCCACGCCGCCCCGGGCGGTAATCATGGCGGAGATGGCGGTGTTCATGACGAGATACGCGATGGCGCCGGACAGGGCGGCGACCTCTTTTTCCTTCTTCGCCATGCCGATGGCGACGCCCATGGCGAAGAGCAGGGCCAGGTTGTTGAACACAGCGCTGCCGCACTGGTTCATAATGTCCAAAATGGTGTAGACGATTCCGCCCTCGTAGATCACGCCGGTAAGACCGTAAGCCTCCAGCATGGTCTGGTTGGTAAACGAGCTGCCGACGCCAAGCAGCAGCCCCGCCACCGGCAGCAGGGCGATGGGCAGCATGAACGAGCGGCCCACCCGCTGCAATACGCCAAAAATTTTGTCCTTCATAATGGTTCCTCCTTGTCACACAGTATGGCTGAGAATCCGTGTTCATAACCGGGGCTCCGGACATGCGGTGAAATTCCGCTCGGACGGCGTCTGCCGGGAATGAGCGCGGATTCAAAATATAAAAACCCATACCGCGCGCACCGGAAAATTCCGGCCCGCGCCGCATGGGTTTCGCCCAAAATGGTCACGATCCCTCGGGATTTACTTTTTGGTAAGGTTGATGCGCTTTAAGTGGATGGTCAGGTAAATGAGCTCCTCGTCGGAGACGTCTTTTTGATAAGTATTCCGGATGTATTCGCCGATGCACTGGGCGCACTTGTAATGCTGCTTGCAGCTGCGGATGATCATCTCCTGAAAGTCCGGGTCGTACTCGCCGCAGACCCCCGGCGCGGCCTGGAACAGCCGCTGGGCGAAGTAGCGCAGGTGGACCACGAAGCGGTTGAAGTCCAGGGATTCCCGGTCAAAGCGCTTCTGGTAAAAGTACTCCACCACCTCCAGCGTGCCCTCGATGAGCTTGGTGATGTCGTACATGACGCTCATGCTGGTGTTCAGCTCGGCGTTGACGATGTGCAGGGCGATGAAGGCCGCCTCGCTGCCGTTCAGGTCCGTCCGGGTCTCCTCCCGGATGACCTGGAGGCAATGCTGGCCCAAGTGGTACTCCGTGGGGTAATAGCTCATGATCGCCCCCTGAAGGGGGTTGGTGAACTCAATGCCGTTTTCCTTGCGTTTGAGGGCGAAGCTGATGTGATCCGCCAGGGTGATGAGGAGGGATTCGTTCAGCGGAGCGGAAATCTGTCCCTTGATGTATTCGATCAGGTCTTGGGTGAGCCGCAGGTGCTCGATGGGAATCTGCTGGCACAGCTCCCGGAGCTTCCGCTGCTCGGCCTTGCCCTCCATGTGATAGGTCTTTTCGAAGAGGGACGGGTCCGCCCGCTCTCCCGTTTTGCGCTGAAACCCCAGGCCCTTGCCGGTGACGATCATTTCGCTGCCCTTGTCGTCCACGACGCAGAGGATGTTGTTGTTGATGACTTTTTTAATGCGCAAGCTCCCTCTGCCCCCTCAAAAAAAGAAACCACCCCCGTCCCACTATTCCCGCAGATCCTGCAAAGAACCATTCAGACAGAGCTGGTCAAGCCCGGCAAGCCGGTAACATTCCAACCATTAACTTGTATTTATCATAGCGTCGCCGCCCGAAGAAGTCAAGAGGGAATTGGAGCGCCGAAACAGATTCTACTGGTTATACAATTTCTCTCCTGTTTTTTTGTAGACCGCCCCAAAATGAGACCCGCCGTTCCGTATCCGGCGAGGGAACGGAAGCCGCAAAAATGAGACCAGCCTGGGAACTTAAAGCGTGTAGAGAATGATCAGCAGCGTCACCGTCTCGATATTTGGAAGTCCCGCCATGGCCACCTGCAGGGCAAACAGCAGCCCGGCCAGCAGCCTGGCGGTTACGATTTGGCGGGCCGGCATCTCAGCACCCGGTTTCGGGGGTGATCTCAAAATGATCTTCGTCGGCAATGGGCGCGGCGTCGGCCCGCTTAATTTTTGCGGAAAGGAAGACGGTTATGAAAAGGAAGAAGCTGCCCGCGGCGTCAGGAGGGTGGTCTGGTTTCCGCCGCCGGTTCACGCGCCGGGGCGTGCTCCATAACGGGCCCAGCTTAGAGCAAGAACGAGAGGAACCCTTTGGGGTTCCTCTCGTAACGTTTTCTCATCCTGCTGTTGTCCGCTTAGTTCGGGGCCATGGCGGGGTTGATCTCATCCAGCCAGGCGGTCAGCTCCCGGATGTCCGTGATGACCATATCCGGCCTTTCCGCCGCGTTTCCAACCTCCGCGTCCTTTTGGGCGGAGAGGTGAGAGCCGATCTGCACCGCCTTCCCAAACCCCGCCCGCTTGGAGCCAATGATGTCCCTTGAAATCGTGTCCCCCACGTACACGCAGTTTTCCGCCTTCACCTGCATCTGCCGGAGAGAAATCCGGAAAATCTCCGGGTGGGGCTTTCGATAGCCGGTGACGCTGGAGACGGTCACATCCCGCATAAAATGCCGGATGCCATAGTCCTCCAGCACGTTGAACACGTTATAGAGCGAGGCGTTGTTGGATACCACCCCCAGGCGATAGCCCCGCCGCTCCAGAGACTCCAGCATCTCGTGGACGCCGGGGCGGAGCTCCCGGTGGAAATAGGTCAATTCCCACATGTTGGCCAGCTCCTCGGTAATGGGAAGCAGCTTCTCCCGGTCAAACCCGAACTCCCGCAGATAGAAGTCCGGCCAGATTTCCTCCGGCTTCTTCTCCAGCCAGACAGACTCGCTCCAGCTCTTGTACGCCTTCAGGCCCGCCAGGACCTTTCTTTGGAAGTCCTCCAGTCCGCAGCCCGGCTCCAGTCCCGCTTCCCGCAGCATCGCCTGGAGCTGTTCCATCACCGCCGCCAGGGTCTCCTCGTTATTCCAGATATCCTCCAAAGTGCCGCCCATGTCAAATAGTACGGTATTGAGCATCAAAACGCCTCCTTACTGTGATTTATGTCAGGGCACAGGATGCCCAAACCGCGTTGTGATCGGAGAGCTCCTCCCCGGTGAAGGCCGCCAGGGCGGACCCCTCCGGAGCAAAGCCGCAGTCCTCCCGCCGGGTGGAAATGGTGCGGCTTTCCACCGCCCGCATTCCCCGGACCAGCAGCCAGTCCAGCCGCAAATCCAGATGCCCGCCGCCGGGAAGGGGCTTGCGCCGGGTGGGCAGCGCCTGGTCCGGCAGGGAGCGGTAGCCCGCTGCCTCCGCCGCCGGGAGACATCCCTCCCAAGCGGCCACGTCCTCCAGACAGCGGCGCTGAAGCTCCGGGCTTTCCGCCACGGCCTGGATGGCGTCCTTATCCCGGCCGTCGAAGGTATTGGTGTTCAAATCGCCGCCCAGGACCACCGGCATGCCGGGGAACATGGCCTCCGCCTCCGCCAGAACCGTCTCCAGCTGGGCCTGCCGGCCCGGGCCATGGGTGCGGTTTTCCAGGTGAATCGTGGCTGTGCCCACCGGGCGGCCGCCCACGTCCAGCTCCGCCAGAATGGCTAGCCGGCCGCCAATGCGGCGCTGGCGGTCAAAATACCAGTTGTACTGCTCCGGCAGGCGCACCGCCTTGGCCCTTCGGATGGGCCAGCGGGAGAAGATGGCGTTGCCATGGTAGCCCTTGGGGTCCTCTCCGTTCACCAGCTCAATAAACTCCAGGCCGAAGGCCACATTGAGCCCCAGGCGCTCCGCCAGCTCCAGGGCGGTGTTCTTTCCGCCGGAGCGCAGGCACCCGTCGTCCATCTCGTTCGCTAATATCACATCAAAGGGCCGGAGCTGCGGGCAGCTCTCCAAAAAGTCCCCCAGCTCCGCCAGGTGGACGCCCCGCTCCATGTTGAATACCAGCATCCCCAGCGCCTGGGGAACGGCAGACGGCGCCGGGACCAGATTGTGGACCTCCACTTGGGAGAACTGGGGAATTTTTGCCATGACCTCCGCCTGGGATGTCCCTTTCAGCAGCGCCCCCAGGCGCTGCCGTTCTTCATTGGGCAGACCGTTCATACGCCGGTCCTCCTCTCTGTTTTCTGTATGCAGGTGGACCGCACAATCAGCTCCGGCTGAAGAAGGTCCACCGTGCGCTCCCGGCTTCCCCGGATCTGCTCCAGAAGCCGCCCCACCGCAATCTCCCCCGCATGGAATTTCCGCTGGGAAACGGTTGTCAGGTCAATCCGAGGCAGGGAGGCGAAGGAGATGTTGTCATAGCCCAGAAGCGACACATCCTCCGGAATGTGGATGCCGCAGTCCTCCGCCGCCTCCATGATTTTCAGCGCTGTGATGTCTGAATAGGCAAAGATGGCGTCCGGCAGCGGCTGGGACCGAAAGAAGCGGAGCGCCGCCTCATAGCTCCATTGGCGCAGCATTCCCACGTCCTTCGGAGCGGTGATCTGCCGGCCTTCCACCCCCTCCTCCGCCAGGGCCCGGAAAAAGCCCCGGAGACGGAGTTCCCGCGTGCGGGAGGCGTCCCGCCCGCCGAAAAACAGGATGTCCCGATGCCCCAGGCTCAGGAGATACCGGGCGGCCTCATAGGCGCCGGTATTGTTGTCCGACATGACATAGCTGCACTCCTCCCCGTGGTTCACGCCGATGTACACACAGGGCAAATCCCCGATCATCGCCCCATGCTTTGCCTGGGACTGGAGGGAGATGGCGGCGATCAGCAGCCCGTCGACCTGCCGGGCCAGAAAGCTGCCGACGCCCTGGAGCTCCCGCTCCTCCTTGCGCATGGAATTGCTCAGCAGCACCCGGTAGCCCGCCTGGGCCGCCCGGTGCTCTATGGCGGTGGCCATACCGGAATAATAGGGGTTGGACACGTCTGGAACCACCATGCCGATGATGTGGGTCTGCCGGCCCGTCAGGCCCCTGGCCGCCGCGTTGGGGACGTAACCCAGGCGGTGGCAGGCCGCCCGGACCCGCTCCTTGGTCTCGCTGCTGATCTCCGGCCGGTCGTCCAATGCCCGGGAAACCGTGGCGGCGCTGACCCCCGCCAGGGCCGCTACGTCCTTAATCGTCGCTCTCTTCATCTTCGTTATCCATATAGAGGCGCATAGCCTCCTCCTCCTCGGAACGGAAGGAGGGCGCGCTTCCGGCCTCCGGCTCGAAGAGGGCCTCCTCCGGTGTGGAAGGGGGGACCTCCTTCTCCGGCCTTGCCTGCCGGGTCTGTTTGCGCTCCTGCTTCGCCGCTTCTTTGGCTGCCGCCTCCATCAATTCCTGCCGGACGGTCTTTCTGCGCTCCGGCGCAGGGGCGGAGCGCTTTATCCGTAAATAGAGAGGCCAGGTCACAAGGTTGCCCACCAGTACCGGCGGAAGGCCGTACGCAAGAATCAGCAGCAACATCCAGTGCCGGTCCGGGGAGGGCAGCAGCAGCGCGGCGGCGCAGAACATGCCCAAAACGACCCCCAGTCCCACAAATCCCCAGGGGACCAGCCGCTTGTCCGGCGCGAGGAAGAACAGGCAGCTCAGCGCCGTGCCCGCGGCGGCGATAATCAGGCCGTGGACCGCCCAGGTCGCCGCGGCGCTGGAGAAGACGACGGCGCGGGCCAGCGGCGCCGCCAGAACGCCGTACATCACCCCGAACAGGAGACATTCCAGCAGGGTCATGCCGAAGACAACCAGGGAAAAAGGGCTCTTTCTCCGGTTGTGCTTGTCGATAAAAAGGCTCATGGGCGCACTCCTCTCCGGGACCGGGCGGCGTCCGCCCGGCTGAACTGTATGGGAAAACCGATCCTATTATTAAGTATAAGCGCCCGGCAGGCGAAACGCAAGAATAGCAAGGCGTTTTGGCAGAAAAGCGGCGGGCGGACAGCCGCCCGCCGCTTTTCTGCGGTGCTCAAACCTGAATCGGGGGTTTTCTTCTCCGCTCAGCCCATCTGCTGCCAGAAGTCGCGGACGGTGTTGTAGTTGTAGTAAATCTCGGTGGCGTCGAAGGGGGCGATGTTGATCTCCGCCAGGGTATGCTCGTCCTTGCCCTCGATGTCGTCCCGCACAGGCCAGCCGCCCACGGTATTAAACGGAGCGTAGCCGGAGGTGTCGCCGTCCACGCCGCCCATCATGAAGCGGACCAGCAGCTTGGCGGCGGCGGGGTGCTCGCAGCCCTCGACGATGTACAGAGTATTGACGGCGGGAATGCCGGTGTCGGGCTCCAGGTTCACGGGGGCGAACACCCAGCCGTTATCCGCCGCCTTGCGGAACTTGGAGGAGGCGGTGAAGCCCACCGGGGGATTGGTCTGGCCGGGGGCGCCCACGGCCTCGGCGCTCTCGTCGGAGGAGGAGACGAAGATGGGCTCATTCTCCCGCAGGCGCTTGAGGAACTCATAGCCCGCGTTCTCGCAGCCCTCGGAGAGGACCAGCTCCTCGCCGTAGAAGTCCTTATAGGAGTCCGCCAGGCGCTGGGGCTCCTCACCCACGCAGAAGCCGGTGATCCACGCGCCCCAGGAGAGGTTGTTCAGGGGGTTCTGCATGGCGACGCGGCCCTTCCACTCCGGCTCGGTCAGCTGCCAGATGTTGGTGATGGGAGACCCGTCGGGGTTGGCCTCGGTGTTGTAGAACAGCTGGGTCAGCTCCACGTACAGCGGGGTGGTGGTGGCGGTGTAGGCGGGGTCGATGTGGGCGAAGATGTCGGCGGGCTGGTAGTTGTAGAACTTTCCGGCCTGGACATATTCCAGCCACATGGAGCCGTCCTGGTCCTTGATGTGGACCACGTCGGCGGTGGTGATGCCGGCGTCGTACTCCCGGGTGACCTTCTCCAGCAGCTCGTTGGTGGACAGGTCGAAGGGGACGCATTCCAGGCCGGGATACTTGGCCATGAAAGCCTCCGCCACCTTGGGGCAGCGGGAGGAGATGGAGTACAGCGTCACCGTGGCGCCCTCCTCCAGGGCCTTCTGATACAGCTCCTCATCGGTTTCGTCGGTGTTGTAGATGCCGGATTTCTGCTCCCACTCCGTCAAATCGCTGCCGGTGGATTCGGCAGGAGCGGCCGTCTGTCCGGAGTCGCCGCTGGTGCTGGGCTGGCTCTCGCCGCCGGACGGCGCGCCGCTGTCCTTGCCGCCGCAGGCGGCCAGACTCAGCAGCATCACCAGGGCCAACAGGGCGGCCAGGAGATTTTTGCGCTTTAACATAGTTCTTTTCCTCCTTCAATTTCTTCCGTGGTTTTGACTGTGCAAAAGCGGCCCTTGCCGCGGGGTTACAAATTCACACGCAGTACTTGATCAGGCTTTCGCTGGCCGTGTCAAAGACGTTGATCTTCTTGGGATTGAAGCCGAGGTACACCTTCTCGTCGCTGCCGTAATGGGTGGAGCCCAGTTCCTTCACTGTCACCAGCTCCTTGCCCACCCGGACGGTAACCAGCGTCTCGGACCCGGCGGGCATGCCGGAGTACACCCGGGCCTCCACCCGGTGCTCGTCGTCCTGCACCTTGCTGATGGTCACCTGCTCCGGCCGCAGGCCCAGGGTGACCTCCACGGCGCCGCTTTTGGGGGCCTCGGGAGTCATGTCCGCCCGGGCAAAGGTCTGCTGGCCCATGACGCTGTCCACGGTCATGCCGGACGCGTCCGCCTTGGCGGAGCCTTTGATGAAGTTGATGCTGGGGTTCCCGATGAAATCGGCGGTGTAGAGGTTGCAGGGGTTGTCGTACAGCTCCAGGGGCGGGGCCACCTGCACCAGCTCGCCTTTGCGGAAAAGGGCGATGCGGGTGGACATGGTCAGGGCCTCCACCTGGTCGTGGGTGACGTAGATGATGGTGGTGCCGGTTTCGTGGTGGAGGCGCTTGATCTCCGAGCGCATGTCCACCCGGAGCTTGGCGTCCAGATTGCTGAGGGGCTCGTCCAACAAGAGCAGCCGGGGCTCGGACACGATGGCCCGGGCGATGGCCACCCGCTGCTGCTGCCCGCCGGAGAGTTCCGTGGGATAGCGCTTGGCGTACTCGCCGATCTGCATCCGCTCCAGGGCGGAGGCCACCTTCTTGGCGATGACGTCCGTGGGCTCCTTGCGGATTTTCAGGCCGAAGGACACGTTGTCAAACACCGTCATGTGGGGCCACAGGGCGTAGGACTGAAAGACCAGGTTCAGATTTCGCTTGCTGGGCGGGGCGAATTTGGCCTCCGCCGCGTTGACCATCTCCTGCCCGTCCATGTGAATGAACCCGTTCTGGGGCTTCTCCAGTCCGGAGACCACCCGGAGCGTGGTGGTCTTGCCGCAGCCGGAGGGACCCAGCAGGGTCATGAAGTCGCCGTCTTCAATGGTCAGGTTCAGGTCCTTCAAGACGTGATTCTTGCCATAGAATTTATCGATATTGGTCAGAACAATCTTGCTCATTTCCCTCGTCTCCTTTCTCTCAGCCCGCCATGCTCTTGGCGAGGTCGGCGTCTCCGAAGATGTTGGCCAGCGCGTACACCAGGAACACAATGGAGAACATCACAATGGCCACGCAGTCGGACGCCTGGGGACTGTTGTTGTTTTGATACTGGAAGGCCAGATAGGGCAGCGTGGTGGTCTTGGGCGTCATCAGCAGAATGATCAAATCCAGCTCCTTCATGATGGAGACGAAGATCAGCATGAAGCCGGAGATAAAGCCGCCCTTGGACAGCGGGAACACGATTTTCACAAAACGCTTGAAGAATCCGGCGCCCTCAATGGCGGCGGCCTCCTCCAGCTCGCCGCTGATCTGGAGCATGTTGCTGGTGCCCGCCCGGGAGGCGAAGGGCAGATGCTTCACCACGGACGCCAGCGTCAAAAGCGCGAAGGTGCCGTACAGCGCCGGGACCAGCTGCACGCCGAAGAGGACCTGGGGCTTGGAGAACATGGAGAGATAGATGCCGCCGAAGGCCACGGAGGGAATCAGGTACGGGATGAAGACCAGCTGCTCCACCAGCTTGCCGTGGAACTTGCCCCGGCCCTTGGCGCAGATATAGCCCAGCATCTGGCCGAAGATCGTGCCGAAGACGCCGTTGACAAAGGTGAGCTTCAGCGAGTTGGTCAGCGCCCGCTTGAAGTCCCGGTTCTTGAAGATGCCGGGCAGGCCCTCCATAATGTCGGGATTGGGGTCCCCGATCCAGTAGTGGAGGGTGAAGTTGGAAAGGGCATAGGTGCCGTCCCGCAGCATGCAGCTTTCCAGAATCAGGATGATTACCGGCATGATGATGCCGACAATGAAAAAGAGGATGAGCAGCAGCGTGATGATGGGCTTCCAGCCGCCCAGGCCGATGGGCGTAGACCGCCCGCCCTTGCCGCCGATGGTGGCATAGGACTTCCGGGAGCCGATGAGCTTCTGGTTGATGAAGACGGACAGCGAGGCGATGCAGATCATCAGAATCGCCATGGCGAAGGCCGTCTGCGTGTTCTGGGACTGATTGTTGGAATAGAGCTCGCTGGAAAGGGTCCGGAAGCTGACCGGGGAACCCAGGTAGTTGATGGTGCCGAAGGTGCCGATGGCCTTGGAGAACGTCAGAATCACCGCCGACAGCATGGCGGGCAGCACCAGGGGCAGGGTGATCTTTCGGAGAATCAGGCTCTTGCTGGCGCCCTGAATCTCGCCCATCTCCTCCAGCTCGGAGTTGATGGAGTTCAGCGCTGCGGAGACCAGCAGGTATGTATAGGCGTAGTAGTGCAGAGACAGCACGATGATGATGGCCAGCTGCCCGTAGGCGATGGGGGACAGCGCCTTCTCAATGGCGTCGGGCGGCATGCCCGCCGAGACCATGAGGGAGGCCACAAAGCCCGGCGCGCCGCCCACCCGGGGAGTCTTGAACATGGACAGCCAGGCCTGGGACTTCACCCAGGAGGGAATCATGTAGGGGATGATCACCGCCAGGGAGAAAAAGGGCTTGAAGGGAAGGTCGGAGCGGACCATCAGCCAGGCCAGTACGGAGCCCAGCGTGATAGCGCAGATGGAGACGCCGGCGCCAATTTTCAAAGAGTTCCACAGGGGCAGAAGCAGCAGATTCTTGGACAGGTCGCTTGCCAGCAGCCGCTGCCAATAATAAAAGGTGAACTCCCCCGCCACGCCGCCGGGCACGGCCCGCAGATCCCGCTGGGCCAGGTGAAACGTGGTGGACAGCATGTCCACCAGCGGCAGAACAATCAGGTAGGTCAGCAGAACGACGGCAACCAGCACAATCACATTGTACGGGTTCGTCAGCACTTCCTTCATCTGATTTTTCAGCCGCCGGGACTTCGAATAGGTCTGCTCTTTCGGTTTCATCTCAGTCAGGCAACCTCGCTTTCTCCTAGTCTCAATCATCTCTTTTTTGGAAAACGCCTGCTTTGTCATCAATGCAAACGTTTCCGGTTTTCTGAGCATAGAATACCATTCCTCGCGGTTCGTTGTCAAGGCGGTTTTTGGATTTTCCACATTTCTTTGCATAGGCTTCCATAATTTTTATTTGACTTGCACAATATTCAAATTTCAAATTCTCTGTTATAATAAATTTCACAAACCATCCGTTTCTTCCGCTTTGCTCCGCAATTTTCGAAATATCTTGGTGATTTCCCTGGTCTTTTTTTGAAAATGTTTTCCGTGTTCTCCACAAAGCGCCGTTTTCGCGCCGGGGTCAGACAACGGTTTGCAAACGTTACCAAAAATGTCCGTTTTCTTTTGAGCAAGGAGGAATCCTTCATGCAGCGTGTCACCATCAAAGACGTCGCCCGCCTTGCCGGAGTCTCCGTCACCACGGTGTCCCGCGCCTTGAACCATGCGCCGGAAATCAGCGGCGAGACCCGTGAGCGGGTGCTTCGCATCTGCCGGGAACAGGGATACCGCACCAATCTGCTGGCCCGTAGCCTGAGCTCCAGCCGCACCAACCTGCTGGGGCTGGTCGTCCCGGATGTGTCCAACCCCTTCCACGCCGCCCGGGCTCTGAACATCGAGCTCTGCGCGCAGGCGGCGGGCTATCAGCTGATGCTCTGTTCCAGCCACCTGGAGAAGGGCCAGATGGAGCGTTTATTTGACCTGCTTTTCAGCCAGAGAGTGGACGGCATCTTGATGAGCAGCGACGGCGACGGCGCCTTCGCCTTGGCCCGCCGCTGCCAGGGGGTCGTTCCCTACGTTCTTCTGGGCGCTTACGCGCCGGAGGATTCCCCCCGCCGGGCCAATACCGTCAGCGTGGACAACTACGCCGGGGGACGCATGGCGGCGGAGTATCTTTACCGTCTGGGCCACCGGAAGACGGCCTATCTGGGCCTGCGGGAGAACAGCACTACGCACGCCCTGCGCCACCAGGGCTTCCTTTCTGCGGCGGAGGAACTTGGCATGAGCGTGGAAACCCTTTTAAATCCCTTTTCCTCTTCCTCCATTGAAAGCGGCTGCCACCTGGCCCGGCAGTTTTTTTCCAAGCCCTTTTCTCAGACCGCCGTCTTCGCCGCCTCCGACTCGGTGGCCCTCGGCTTTATCCAGGTGGCGGACGAGCGGGGCGTCTCCATTCCAAACCAGCTCTCCATTCTGGGGTTTGACAACATCGAATACGCCGCCCTGCCCAACATCCGCCTCACCACCTTGTCCCAGAACACGCCGGAGCTGGCCCAATCCGCTCTGCATCTGCTGCTGTCCCTGATCGAAAACGGCGACGGAGGCGGCTATACCCGGCGGCTCATCACGCCTTCCATCATTGAACGGTCCACCTGCCGGGCACTCTGATTTTCTTTTGCGGAGGACGGCGAACAAGGGAATGTCCAGGGTATTCACCCTTAGACATTCCTTATTTTTTTGCAAAAATCTTTACTTTTCCGGCGGGATTTTCCCCAAAAGCCTCGACGGAATTTCCTTTTTCTGTTATACTGAAATTGGATAAGGCAGGCTCCCGCGGCGGAGATGGCGTTTCTCCTTCGCCGCGGCAGACGGAAAGGCTTCTTTTGGGAAGGACTTCGACGTAAGGGCAAACAATGGAAACAGAAAGGACAACGGGACAAATGGATCACACTCAGCTCAGCGTATTAGACCTCGGCATCATCGGCCTCTATTTGCTCTCCATGGTGGCGGTGGGGGTATACTTCGTCCGGCGCATCAAAAATGCCGGGGACTACTATGTCGCCGGCCGCTCTCTGGGGCCGCTGGTGATGATGGCGACGGTCTGCGCCACCATCATCGGCGGCAGCGGCTTGATGGGGCGGGCGGGCGTCGCCTACTCCAGCGGCTTCAAGGCGGTCATCACCGCCATTCCCTATCTTCTGGGCATGTTTCTCTTCTCCGGCATCTCCGGCAGAATCTCCGACATCGGCATGCAATACGACGTCACCTCCATCCCGGACCTCTTCTCCCGCCGCTTCGGCAAGACGGCGAAGATTCTGCTGGCGGCCATGGTGGCGTTTACCATGATGGGCACCGTGGCCTCCCAGGTGACGGCCACCGCCACCATCATCAATATGCTGGGCGGACAGGTGGGACTCTCCTATGAGGCCGGGGCGCTTATCGCCTGCGTTATTTTCATGGTCTACACCGCCTCCTCCGGCCTCTTCGGCGTGGTTTACACCGATGTGCTGCAATTCTACATGCTGATCCTCTTTGTATACATCCTGATACCTGCGGCATCCCTCCGGAGCATCGGCGGCTTTTCCGCCTTCCTGGCCGGGCTGGACCCGGCCCTGGCGAAGCCCTATCTCAACGGCAGCATTCTGGGGGACGTCGTCACCTATCTGGTCTTCACCATGGCCGGAGCGGAGATGTGGCAGCGGGCCTTCGCCGCCAAGGACCGGAGCTCCGCCAAGAAGGGCATGTTCCTGGGCACCGCCGTATACGGCATCACCATCGCCCTGGTGTACTTCATGGGCGTCGCCGCCCATCAGGTTCTGGGGGACGGCGTGCTGGACGTCTACGGCAACACGGACGCCGTGGTGCCCGCCCTGGCCATCCACGTTCTGCCCATCGGCCTGACGGGTCTTGCGCTGGCGGGCATCCTCTCCGTTATTATGTCCACGGCGGACAGCTATCTTCTGGTGTCGGTCCAGACCTGCGTCCATGACATCGGCAAGACCTTTTTCCCGGAGATGAAGGACCGGACGGAGATTCTTCTCTCCCGGCTCTTTTCCATCATCCTGCCCCTGGGCGCTTTGGTCATTGCGCTTTACATTAAAAACGCCTATAATATCCTCATGTTCGCCTGGAGCTTTTACGCCGCCGCCGCGGGCCTTCCCGCCTTCGCCGCCCTTTTCTGGCGCAAAGCCACCAGCGCCGGCGTCATTGCCGGCATGCTTGCCGGCTTCACGGTCTGCGTGGGCTGGAGGCTGGCGGGGGAACCATTTGGCCTGGGGTCCGCCGTTCCCGGCACCATCGCCTGCGGCGCCGCGCTGGCGGCGGTGAGCCTGGCTACGTATAAAACCCGGCCCTCCGTCTTCCTGGAGGCCGGAACGACGTAAACTTCCACGGGGAAATTTTACTGCGGGAAAACTGCGGAAAGGGGTATCGTATGGAGCTGACCTTAGAGAGGATTCAGGAGGCCCGGGAGGCGCTGGAGGGACTTGCCCGCCGGACGCCTTTGGACCCCGCGCCCAATATTGGACGGGACGTATACATCAAGGCGGAAAATCTACAGCTCACCGGGTCCTTCAAGCTCCGGGGGGCCTATAACAAAATTCGCTCCCTGACCCAAGAGGAAGCGGCCCGGGGCGTCATCGCCTGCTCCGCCGGAAACCATGCCCAGGGCATCGCCCTCTCCGCCGCCCGGCTGGGCATCCCCGCCGTCATCTGCATGCCTGCCGGGGCCCCCATCAGCAAGGTGGAGGCCACCAAGGCCCACGGCGCGCGGGTGGTTCTGGTCCCCGGCGTGTATGACGACGCCGCCAGAGAGGCGGACCGTCTCTGCCACGAGAAGGGCTATACCTTCGCCCACCCCTTCAATGATCCCCAGGTCATTGCCGGGCAGGGCACCATCGGTCTGGAGATTCTGGAGCAGCTGCCGGAGGTGGAGCAGGTGGTGGTCCCCATCGGCGGCGGCGGACTCATCAGCGGCGTGGCCTTCGCCATCAAGAAGAGCAAGCCCTCCTGCCGGGTGGTGGGGGTCCAGGCGGCGGGGGCGCCGTCCATGTACCTCTCCCTCCACGCGGGGAAGCCCACGGAGCTCACCAGCGTCTCCACCATTGCCGACGGCATCGCCGTCAAGCGGCCCGGGGACCTTACCTTCGCCCTTTGCCGGGAGTATGTGGATGAGGTGGTCACTGTCACGGAGGATGAAATTGCCTCCGCCATTCTGGCGCTGATGGAGGAGCAGAAAACCGTGGCAGAGGGGGCTGGAGCCACGGCGGCGGCGGCCTGCATGTTTGGAAAGGTCTCCACCAAGGGGCGGAAGACAGTCTGTCTGGTCTCCGGCGGCAACGTGGATGTGACCACCCTCTCCCGCATTATCACGAAGGGTCTTTCCAAAGCGGGGCGGCTGGTGGAGCTGACCACAAAGGTGGCCGACAAGCCCGGCAGCCTCCTGCAAATGCTGCAAGTGGTGGCGGCCGGCGGGGCCAACATCATCAGCGTCAACCACAACCGGGAGGATAAGGACTCCGACGTGGGCGCGTGCATCGTCACCATGGTGCTGGAGACCCGGGACAGCCGCCACGCGGAGGCGCTGCAATTGGAGCTGGCCGCCAAGGGATACCTGATGCGCTGAACCCGGATGCTTACAGGAAAAACCGGCGGACCCTGGAGAGCGCGCCGGGCAGAGAAAGGTTCTTTGCCGGAAAAACAACCGCATGACGCGAAAGCGTCGTGCGGTTGCATTTTGTGAGCGATTCCTCATTGGCAGCCGTTACTATTAGTTTGCAGGGAGCAAGAAGCAATTAGCTTGCAACCCGCAAGCTAATTTTTTATTCCGTAAAGGAGGATTCCGCCATGAAAAAGAAGGATGAAACCCGGTATTTCGTAACAGATATTGCCAGTGTCCCGGTTTACACGGCTGCCAGCAAAACGGAAATGTTCCGTATGTCCACGAAGCCCGGCAGCGGCACGAGCGGGACGGTGAACAGCGGCGCAAACGGACCTTCCGCCAAAATCTTCCTGCTGCCCGATCAGGAAGTGGGCTATATTAAAACCAACGTAAACAGCTAGATCTGTGACGATGGCGCGAAACTGGACTATTTCCTTGATGGAGGAGACATAACTGGTTCTGACGCAAGCAACAAGCGCATTGCCAACTGCAACGGCAGCGCCGTGCATGGTGGAGACCATTGCGGGATATGCTGCGGGCTGAGAAATTGGGAGGATGAACAGGCAAAACATGAAAACAGTACAGACCGTGGCGGGGCCCGTTTCCGTGGAGGCGCTGGGTTCCGTGCTGATGCACGAGCACATCTGCGCCTCCAGCATGGGCGTCGCCACCCACTACCCGAAGCTCTATAGAGCGGACTATGAGGACAGAATTATCCGGGACCTGGAGGACATGCGGGACAACGGCGTTTCCGCCGTAGTGGACGCCGCGCCGGTGTGCCTGGGACGGGACGTGCGGCTCCTGAAGCGGAGCGGCGGGCGAACGGGCGTCCACATCATCGCCACCTCCGGGAGGCTGGGCAGGTTTCACCTGGCCTGTGATGTGGAGCGCCGGACGGACACCCGCTGGCGGCCGGTGGAGGCGCGGGAGACGGTTCTCTGCCCCGGTGTTACGGTTTTGAACCTGGGCTCCGGCCACTCCTACGGGATGCTGGGAATGCTGGCGGAGCTGAAAGAGGGGAATTTCCTGCTGGTGTTCGACGCGGTGTACTCCGCCGCTCACTTTGGACCTCCGGCGCAGCCGGCGGGAGTGATGTGGGACGAGGCGGGGTATTTCGCCGCCATCGCGTATCTGCGGACCTGCGCGGCGGAGCATGGCGCGAAAATCATCTGCGGCCACGACATGGCCCAGGTCCAAAGTCTGAAAGACTGTTACGAGTAAGGGCCCTCTTCTCCGGAGCTTCGGAGGGAAGGCGGAAAGGCCCCCGGAGGCTCCGGAGTTCTCGATGGCCGGTTTTTCACAAGGTTTTTATGGACGTTTCCGGGAACCATGTGGTACAATCAGATGCGATGAGAACGACACGCGAGCGGGAAAGGGGGCGTGGACGCGTTGGATATCCGCGAACTGCAATACTTCGTTCAGGTGGCGGACCTGGGGAACTACTCCGCAGCGGCGGAACGGCTCTACATCTCTCAGCCGGCGCTGAGCAAGGTGGTGCAAAAGCTGGAGACGGAGCTGGGCTATGACCTGTTTTACACGGACCAAAGGCAGCAGAAGCTGACGCCGGAGGGCCGGGAGCTGCAGGAAAAATTCCTTCGGGTCATGCGGGAATTCCGGGATATCTCCCGTCTGGTGGTCAGCGCCCGGCATCCCCTGGCTGGACGGACCTCCGTCCGGCTGGAGGAGCTGAAACGAGAGGCGTTTATCCTCTCCGGAGGGGAATACGCGGTCTCCCGCACGATCCGGGCCGCCTGCCGCAGGGTGGACTTCGAGCCCAACGTGGCCCTGATCTCTTCCCGGTGGGACTTCATTGTGCAGCTGGTGCAGCAGGACTGCGGCGTCGCCATCCAGCCCCGGCCCTCCAAGTGGAGGGCGGCCTCCCGCGCTGCCTTAGTGACGGTGGGGCGGGAGTGAATGGCGGCGACCAGGTCTGGCACGCCGGCCCCGTCTGGAGGGCCAGGGCCCCTTGGGCCTCCAGAAGTTCGGCGCTGTGGAGCAGGCACTTGGTGGGAATGCAGCCCGCGTTCAGACAGACGCCGCCCGGGCGCCGCTGTTCGACCAGCGTTACCTCCGCGCCCAGCTGGGCGGCCCGGATGGCCGCCACGTATCCGCCGGGGGCGCGGTATTGAAAAAGGGCCCTGCCTGTGGTACGCTGGACTTGAAAGACGGGGATGGAGACCTATTGAAACAACTACAATACGCAAGGGAGCGCTGCCTGAGGGGCAGAGCGGGTTTAGCAAGGAGGACGCGCGATGAAGCGGGTTACACATTATTTGGAGACCGGTTCCACAGATCCATACTACAATCTGGCGTTTGAGGAATACGTGCTGGCCCACCGGCGGGAGGGGGATTACCTTTTGCTGTGGCAGAACGACAACACCATTGTGATCGGGCAGAATCAGAACGCGGAGGCGGAGATCAACCGGGCGTTTGTCAGCGCCCACGGGATTCATGTCGTCCGGCGCTCCACCGGCGGCGGCGCGGTTTATCATGACCTGGGGAATCTGAACTACTCCTTTATTACGGACGCGGAAAACGCGGAGCAGATCGCCATTCAGCGCTTTACCGAGCCGGTCGTGCAGGCGCTGAAGGGACTGGGACTTGCGGCGGAGGCCTCCGGACGCAACGACATTTTGGTAAACGGGCGCAAGGTCTCCGGAACAGCCCAGCGATGGAGGGAGGGCCGCATCCTCCACCACGGGACGCTGCTGTTCGACTCTGACCCGGATATGGTGGCCGGGGCGCTGAACGTGGACCCGGAGAAGTTCCGCTCCAAAGGGACGAAGTCCGTCCGGAGCCGCATCGGCAACATTCGCCCCTGCCTGGAGCGGGACATGACGCTGCCGGAATTTTGGGCGTATCTGAAAACGGCGCTGGCGGGCAGCGGGCTGATCCCGGCGCGCCTGCTGCCGGAAGAGCTGGAAGGCGTGGAAGCGCTGAAGCGCGAGAAATATGACGCCTGGGAGTGGAACTTTGGCCGCTCGCCGAAATACAACATGACAAACAAGCGGTACTGGGAAGGCGGTATGCTGGAGGTTGCCGCTGGCGTGGAAAAGGGCAGGATTACGGACATCACGTTCTGGGGGGATTTTTTGGCCGTGGACTCCATGGAGCCGGTGACACAGGCGCTGCGGGGCTGCCTGTTTGAGCGGGAGCAGGTTCAAAATACGCTGAGCGCGTTTCCGATTGCCCGCTATTTTGGGGCGGTTACGGAACAGGAGATTCTGGAGACCCTATTTGATTTCTGACGGCGGGTTCCTCCGCCGGGGCTTTGCAGGAGGGAGCATCCGATGAAGAACAGCCGCCTGTTTGAGATATTGTATCTTCTGGTGGAGAAGCGGGCCGTGACCGCCGGGGAACTGGCTGGGCGGCTGGAGGTGTCGGAGCGGACGATTTACCGGGATATTGACGCCCTGTCCGCCGCCGGCATCCCCGTGTTTACCCAGAAGGGGCAGGGGGGCGGCATCCGGCTGATGGATCAGTTTGTTCTGGACCGGGCGCTGCTGTCCCAGGAGGAGCAGGACGAGATTCTCTTTGCCCTTCAGGCCATCCTGGCAGCCGGCGGCGGCACGGAGGCGGACACCTTGGCCCGGCTGTCCGCCCTGTTTCGCCGGGAGGGCGGGGACTGGCTGGAGATTGACTTTACCGACTGGGGCAGCGGGGCGGCGGAGCGGGAGAATTTCGCCCTGGTGAAGCGGTCCATTCTGTCGCGCCAGCCGCTGTCCTTTACCTATTACAGCTCCGCCGGGGAGAAGAGCCGCCGGACCGTGGAGCCCGCCCGGCTGGTGTTCAAGGGCGGGTGCTGGTATTTGTCGGCTTTCTGTAAAAAGCGGCGGGACTGGCGCATCTTTCGTCTGGTGCGGATGGAGGAACTGGTTCTGGAGGAGGGAATCTGCCCGCCCCGCCGTCCCCCGGAGCGGCTGGAGGCCCCGCCATCCGGCGGCAGTCACGAGGTGTGTCTGCGGCTGCGCTTTGAGCCCTCCGCCGCCTGGCGGGTGCGGGATTACTTTCATCCCAGGCAGATCACTCCGGAGCCGGACGGCCGCCTGCTTGTGGATTGCCGGTTTCCGGAGGACCGGTGGCTGCTGTCCTTCCTGCTGTCCTTCGGCAGCCAGATGGAGGTGCTGTCGCCGGTTTATTGGCGGGAAATCTTGGCCGGAGAGATTAAAAAATTTGGGGCGGTTTATGAAACCGGACAGACCTTGTCAGGTTTGAAGGCGTATCCTTATGACAAAGGCCGGGGAGAAGCCCCCGCCAAAAATAAGGAGGTTATTTCAATGGAAGAACGGAAATTTTGCCAGTGCTGCGGCATGCCCCTGGACAAGCCCGAGGACGCGGGCACCGAGGCCGGCGGAGCCCCCAGCGGTGATTACTGCCGCTACTGCTATCAAAACGGCGTCTTCACCGCCCCCGACGCCTCTATGGACGACATCATCGCGTTCAATCTGAAGTTCAACGAGGAGAACGGCCACCCCTTCGGCTCTCAGGAGGAGGCGGAGAAGATGATGCGGAGCTGGTTTCCGACCTTGAAGCGGTGGAAGAAGCCGTAAGAACGCCCGAAAGGCGGCGGAATCCCGGGTAAAGGCGGGCGGAAGGCATTCCTGTGTTCCGGCGCTGGGCTCCTGTCTCGGAGGCTGCGGGGCGTTCCGGCGGGAGCGGACCGGAAAATCTGAAGGAAAAGAGCGGACTGACAACGTCAGCCGGCTCTTTTTCCATGTGCCGGCAGAGTGGACGGCGGAAGGCGTCGGCAGCCGTTTCCGGTGTTTTTGCAAAAAGCTCTTGACTTAGAGTCCGCTCCAGGTAGTATGCTGAAAGAAAACGGCGCGGTTTCGGCCGTGCGTTTCGGGAGGGCAGAGACATGAATATTACGGAAGTGGGCAAGCGGTACGGCCTTTCCGCAGATACCCTGCGGTACTACGAGCGGATCGGCCTGATTCCCCCAGTGCCCCGGACCAAGGGGGGCGTCCGGGATTACGACGCGGCGTCCCTGGGCTGGGTGGAGCTGATTAAATGTATGCGGTCCGCCGGAGTGGGCATTGAGGCGCTGATCGAGTACAGCCGCCTGTTCCAGCAGGGAGAGGAGACTATGGAGGCCCGGAAGGGTCTTCTGGTGGAGCAGAGGCGGCAGCTGCTGGGGCGAATGGAGGACATGCAGCGGTCTTTGAACCGGCTGGACGAGAAAATTGAGAATTACGAGCGGGGCATCGCCCGCAAGGAGCGGGAGTTGCGGCAGTACCAGATGGAAAAAGGAGAAGCGGAGAGTTGAGGGGCGCGCGTTTTTTGAAAGGGCTTTGTTTTTCGCTCTTGCTTTTTTGGCAGAAACGGGGTATAGTGATAAAAGAATTTTCCGCTTTTAAGGAGGTACTAAAATTATGTCTACGAAAGCTTATTACCCCAGAACTGAAATTGGACCTGGCAAGGTCGGGTTCTCCAAGACCCGCTCCATTATCGAGGCCCCCTTCTACGGCAACAACGTCGTGAAGATCAACTCCCTGCGGGAGGCCTATGATATGGCCAAGAACTCCCCCGGTACCGTCGTCACGGATATGCCCGTCTATCGCGGAGAGGAGTTCGGTCTGGAGCCCGACGCCAAGGTGCTGCTGTTTAACGACGGTTCCATCACCGGCCGTTACGCCGCCGCCCGCCGCATCACCGGCAAGCCCGGCGTGGACACCGCCGCCCTGGACAAGATCGTCATGGACGCCGTGTACGATACCCGCTGGAAGACCATGTATCACGCGGAGGTCTTCATCGGCCTGGACCCCGAGTTCATGGTAAAGGCCCACCTGCTCATCCCCGAGGGGGAGGAGAACCTCCTCTACAACTGGATGCTGAACTTCCAGTATCAGTCTGACGAGTACGTCAAGATGTATAAGAAGTCCAAGCCCGTGGGCGACGGCCGCGAGTCTGACATCTATATCTTCTCTGATCCCCAGTGGACCGGCGCTCCCGGCCGCGAGGACATCTGCGACCCCAAGTGCCTGTGCTACTTCAATACCGACACCAACTGCGCCGCTATCCTGGGTATGCGCTACTTCGGCGAGCACAAGAAGGGCACGCTGACCCTGGCCTGGGCCATCGCCAACCGCAACGGCTACGCCTCCTGCCACGGCGGCCAGAAGGAGTACACTCTGGACGACGGCAGCAAGTACGTGGCGGCGGTCTTCGGCCTCTCCGGCTCCGGCAAGTCCACCCTGACCCACGCCAAGCACAGCGGCAAGTATCCCTCCATCAAGGTGCTGCATGACGACGCGTTCATCATCAACTCCGATACCTGCGCGTCCATCGCCCTGGAGCCCACCTATTTCGACAAGACCGCCGACTATCCCGTGCCCTCCGAGGACAACAAGTACCTGCTGACGGCCCAGAACTGCTCCGCCACTCTGGACGACGAGGGCAAGATCGTCCTGGTCACCGAGGACGTCCGCAACGGCAACGGCCGGGCCATCAAGTCCAAGCTCTGGTCCCCCAACCGGGTGGATAAGATCGATTCCCCCGTCAACGCCATCTTCTGGATCATGAAGGACCCCACCATTCCTCCCATCGTGAAGCTCAGCGGCGCATCCCTGGCCTCCGTCATGGGCGCCACTCTGGCCACCAAACGCTCCAGCGCGGAGCGGCTGAAGGAGGGCGTGGACCCCAACGCTCTGGTGGTGGAGCCCTATGCCAACCCCTTCCGGACCTATCCTCTGGTCAATGACTACGAGAAGTTCAAGAAGCTGGTGGCGGAGAAGAACGTGGCCTGCTATATCATCAACACCGGCGACTTCATGGGCAAGAAGGTCCAGAAGGAGGACACCCTGGGCATTCTGGAGGCCGTGGTTGAGGGTAAGGCTAAGTTCGAGGCTTGGGGCCCCTTCGAGGACATCGAAATCTTCAAGTGGGAGGGCTTTGTGCCTGATCTTGGCGACAAGGAGTACGTGGCCCAGCTGAAGGCTCGGATGCAGGACCGGCTGAACTATGTCACCAACCTGGACACCGAGGAGGGCGGCTTCAACAAGCTGCCTGCCGACGCCGCGGCGGCCATCAAGAAGGTCGTGGACGAGGCGAACACCCTGTAAAAGACAATCGCGCAAAAAGACTCCATTGGAGGAGAGGACTTCGTAACGAGGTCCTCTCCTTGTTTTTGGGGAGAGATGCGAAACGCCCAGCCTATATTGGCTGGGCGTTTTAAGGGCCTGTGCGAGCGGTTTCCCGCCCTTATTGGACCAACAGTTCTCTTTGAATGCGCTCCAGGGCCTCGGGGGCCTGTTTGTCCATCTTCTCGGGGAAGCCGAAATAGCTGACGCAGATGATGTTGTCTCCGCCCACTTTCGGCGCGTCGGGCCGGAGCTGCTTGCCCGCGAAGTCCATCTCCCGCAGCGTCTCGAAGATGCCGTCGAAGTCCACCTCGCCCTCGCCCATGGCGGTGTGCTGGTGGATCGTCACGTCCGCCCGGCCTCTGGCGTTGAGCCAGGGGGGATTGAGGATGTAGCGGCAGTCCTTCGTCTGGTTCCAGGTGTCCGCCAGGAGGACGTGGGTCAGCTCGTCGCCCGCATACTTGAGCATGTACCGGACATCCCCCTTGCCCTGGTCATAGAAGAAGCCGTGAGAGGCGGAGTAGACATAGCCCAGGTTCTTGGACCGGAAGGACTTCACGATGTCGCAGGTCTCGTCGTTCAGCTCGCAGAAGTCGTAGGGATGGGACTGGATTTCCACCCGGAGGCCCTCCCGCTCGATGATGGGCAGCAGCTCCTCCATGGAGCGGAAGAACATGCCGTTGCAGATTTCCTGCTGGTTGGGGTCGCCGGAGA
>Ga0073908_1001435_pt1 | contig 33946 bp, 32 predicted proteins | sample MucameincwithD2O_FD_65484 | JGI IMG/M metagenome (GOLD analysis project Ga0073908, IMG submission 65484) | Mouse cecum microbial communities from Vienna, Austria - Mucus amended microcosms incubated with D2O | ecosystem: Host-associated > Mammals > Digestive system > Large intestine > Cecum... | reverse complement strand
CAAAAGCTCCGTATGCAGGCATACTCCGTTTTTCCTCCTTGTTTCTTTTTCTGTCGCAGTGCCCATTCGCGAATCCTGCGGATTCACTCATGCGGGCTAACGCCCTATGAAATCAAGCCTATCAAAAGCTCCGTATGCAGGCATACTCTGTTTTTCCTCCTTGTTTCTTTTTCTGTCGCAGTGCCCATTCGCGAATCCTGCGGATTCACTCATGCGGGCTAACGCCCTATGAAATCAAGCCTTTCAAAAGCTCCGTATGCAAGCATACTCCGTTTTTGATCGTTTTGATTTCGCACTGCTTATAGATATACACATTATACCTTTGTCAAAAATGTTTTGCAACGATTTTGCTATTACCGATTTATAAAAATCTTCCCTCTCTTCTCCTGAAATTTCTGCATTTTTTTGTAATATTCAAACTATTCTACGCATATATATTCCTAAATTGCAAACAAATGTTTTTATTTGACATCTTTTCCCATTGAAAAGGAATGTGTGTTTTATTATAATAAATACACAGACAAACAAAAAGGAGGCGTTCCAGATGAAACTCTTGAACAAGCAGATTGACATGATTTCATGGACTTCCAGCGAGGGCATCGTTACGCCCATCCGATTCCGCATGGAGGAAAACGGCAGGCTGATTATCATTAAAATCGGGCGCATACTCCAAACCGAAAAAACGCAGCTCTGCGGGGCTCCAATGCTCTCCTTTCGTTGCAGCAGCATCATCCATGGAACAGAAAAAATTTACGAATTGACATACAACTGCGGCAGCCAGAAATGGCGGCTGAAAAAAATATGAAAAAGTCCGGAAGGTTGGTTTTCCGGACTTTTTCATATTTTTATTGTATAATCCCGCAGGCAATTTTCCTGCCGGAATTTCCTGAAGGCTGCGTTGTAAAATCGTCCGGTTTGTCATGAACCACAACCGTTCTGCTCAGAATCTCATTCAGCGTGAATCGGTTCGTCAGCACTGCCATCCATGCCTCACCATCATTGGCAAACAGCGGCGGTAAATCCCCCGCATGGTAAGGGTGCGGGCAGCCATTCGGATTATAATGCCCTTTTGTATCCGCAAACGGGTCCTGTTCATTGCCGCAGCAACAGTTCCCCTCATGGATATGAAAGCCGAACACGCCGCCACAGACATTCTGTTTCGGCAGATTTTCGATATCCGCCGCCACCAGCACGCCGTCATCCGTCTGATAAAACCAGACTTCTCCCTCAATTTCGGGATATTCCGCCGAGCCTGTAATTTTTGCCACTGCAAACGGATATTTCTGTTTCAATGTTTCAAAAAAATCGTCGTCGTCCCATTCTTTCTGATTAAAATTCATGCCTCTGCCCCTTTTCCCGTTTTTTATCAATATATCCTGCATTTTGCCGCGTTGTGCAGGTACGGCTCAGACTTTTTCCGGCTCAGGGGATCCTCCTTTACATTAAGAAAATCTCTTGCGGCAGACTTTTGAGTGTGCTATAATCGTTTCATACAAAAGAAACAAAACAAATATAAAGGAGGTCTTGGTTTTTATGCGCAAAAAACATTTTGCTGCCGGTTTCATGGCACTCATGATGCTTATACCGGTTTCCGCATCTGCTCATTGCGGCGGCTATTGGCGCACAGCAGCGGCTCCCGTGAATGTAAACTGCGAAGTTTGCTCCATAGAAGACTGCACAACTGCCGGACGCCATATCCATGACGGCGTTACCTACTGCGGCTACGCCCATGCGGACGGCATCTGTGACGGCACATGCTATGCCCTCTGCGCTGTGGAAGGCTGCACGCTTTCCGGGCGCCACAGCCATGATGGAACAGTTTACTGCGGCGCAAATCATGGATGCGGCTTCTGTGATGGGACCTGCCAGCAGGTGCTCACCGTTGTCAGAGGCGGCGGTCATCATGGACGTCATGGACACTGCTGAAATCAGGTAATCATATTTGCAGTGTCATAAAACAAATGCGCGAAAACCGTCTGGAAAGTATTTTTCAGACGGTTTTTACTGTTTTCACGTATCTGCCAGTTTTCGGATGATGCCACAGGCTTTATAGTGCCGCAGAGGGTAATATTCCACCGGCACTTTTTTTTCCTTCGCCAACGTCAGCAGGTGATGCAGTGCGGGGTCCTCGCGGCAGCCCTCAGCAACCAGTACACGCCACGGCACACGCCGCAGGAGTACCCTTGTCGTTTCCCCAATGCCGGGTTTTACCATGTTAACATCTGTAATCCCAAAATGCCCTGCAATCTCCTCTGCCTCTTCTCTGCCTGTCCCTGCCGCAGGCGTTTCCATTTCCGGCTGGTTATCCATCTGAAAACAGCTTTCAATCTCCTGAATGAATGCATAGGATATGTCTTTATCCTGCATTTCTCCATAATAAACAGCCCCATGAAAATCCTGCGGCCCAATGATATCGTCCCGCAGCACCGTCCGGCTAATCAGACCGGAAACCGTACAATTTAAGCAGGAACTCGGTATCAGAATATCCTCATGCGTGCCACAGAGCCGCGTGATATTCGCCGGGTCTGCCAGTGCGGCAAGCTCCCCCGAAAGCCCCGGGAAATCCTTTACCGCCTCCCGCAGTTCCTTCCCAATCGCACCTTTTCCGATCCACCCATCCACGAATAAAAGGCGTTCTGCCGCATAGCGTTCCAGCAGGTACGCTATGGCGTTTTTGTCAATACCTCTGCCCCGTATGATGGAAATTGTGTAATGCGGCACATCCACATCATATTTTCTTTTCAGATAACGTTTCAGCAGTATCCCGATAGGGATTCCCGCCCGCGCAAGCGAAACAAGGACAACCTCCCTGCCTTTTTCTATTATGATACGGTCTGCCAGTACACCCACCGCCGCAGCGGTTGCTTCCGCACAGCTTTCCAGCGCAGCATAATATGCCCGCATGTATTCCTCTGAAGGGACATATTCCAGAGGGAGCATTTCCGAATAATGCCGCCCTGCCTGTATCTGGCGTTCCCGTTCTTCCGTAGCTTCTGGCTGCAGGAGTCCGGTAATATCCTTTAACAGCAGCGTAACATCCTCTTTTTTGTATGTGCTTTTCATCTGCCGCACCACCTGACTATCTGTATTTTCCGGTTTCCGGCGTACTCCAAAGTCCCACAAATGCCTGCAAGCCCCTGCCCGTCCCGCGGTGCGTCCGTCATCACAAACACCTCATCATATTCCGCCAGTTCATATACATACGTCGCCCGTTCTGCATCGTAAGGGCTTTTCAGTTCATATCTCCTATGCAGGGGATAGCTTTCTTCACTGCCGGGAAGTATGGGGCTGCGTGTTGTCGCATGGAACCGGACGTAATGTCCCAGCTTTTCCATTTCCCGTGCGGCAAGCAAAGCAGGATACATAAATTCTTCTGTTCCCAGCACCAGTATGGAACAGCCTTTATCCGGTACAGCCTTATGGATTTTCTCCCAAAGTCCTGCACAGGCTTTCCGGTATGCCTCCCCTTCTGTCAGCCTGCGCGCATTTATATATCCGCCTATTTCCAAAACAGAATAGCTGTTTTCTGAAAACATGGGCGCGAAGCATGCGCCATCGCCCTGATATTGCTCTGCCTTTGCCTCATAAGACTTATGGTTCGTCTTTACCAGATATACCAAATCAATCCCTTTTTCCGCAAAACGCATCTCTGCTGACGCATCCATGCCATTCAGCAGGGATACCGCCGCAAACGCTTTTTTCCCATATGCCTGTTCCAGAACATCAACAATATTCAGAATCGTCCGGCCTGTCGTGACTTCGTCCTCTGCAAAGAGAATCCTGTCAACATTCGGCATAATTTCATCCAAAGCTCCCCGCGCCAAAGTCTGTTCGACCGCGTGGCTGTGAAGCTCCGAAAACGAGAAATACGCCGTATCGTATATCGGTTCCCTTGTTGTCTGGATATACCAGCCCCCCAGCTCCGCCGCAACAGCTGCACCGATGGCAGTAGCCGTTTCCGCAAAACCGATTACAAGCGTCCGTTCTGCGCCATACCGCTCCCTTGCAGCGGCTGCCAGTTCCTCAAACATCTGCATGGCTTCTCCCGGCGAAACCGGCACATGCTTCCCCTGCAAACGGTTCACGACCAGATAATTCCGCTTTGTATTATTTTCCCGCTTGGCAACTGCCACAAGTTGTTTTTCTGTATACATATGTATGCATCCGTCCTTTTATCCTTTTTCCATATTTTCCATGACAGTATAAGAAACACAGTTCCTGTCCATTCCAGCCAGAAACAGCCCGCCGAAAAAGTTATTTTCCCTTCCGGCAGGCTGCCACTTTACACAACTATCTTTTTAATCTTCAATAATTACAGGCTTCAAATCCCAGATTTCCTCCGCATACTGACGGATTGTACGGTCACTGGAAAATTTGCCGCTCTTTGCAACATTGGTAATTGCCATTTTCGCCCACTTATCCGTATCGCGGTAAGCCGCATTGATATCATTCTGCGCACGCGCATAATCCGCATAGTCCTCCAGAACGAAATATTCATCTGCCCTGCCGCCGAAGCCATTCAGCAGTGCATCATACAACTCGCGGAACAGGTTTGTATCCGGGTCGAATGTGCCGTTAATCAGGGAATTCAACGCCATGCGGACCTCCTGATTCATGTTGTAAACCGTCCAGGGGTCATATCCGCCCTGATATTTCTGCTGTACCTCTTTCGCGCTCATGCCGAAGATGAAAATGTTATCCATGCCGACTTCTTCACAGATTTCCACATTCGCTCCGTCCATCGTGCCGATTGTTACCGCGCCGTTCAGCATGAATTTCATGTTGCCCGTACCGGAGGCTTCTTTTCCGGCGGTAGAAATCTGCTCGCTGACATCAGCCGCAGGCATCAGCCGCTCCGCAACGGAAACACGGTAGTTTTCCATAAAGACCACCTTGATTTTGCCATTGATAACAGGGTCGTTATTCACAACCTCCGCAACGCTGTTAATCAGCTTGATAATCAGTTTTGCTCTGCGATAGCCTGCCGCTGCTTTCGCGCCAAAAATAAACGTGCGCGGCACAATATCCATTCCGGGGTTCATCTTCAGCTGGTTATACAGCCCGATGACATGCAGGATATTCAAAAGCTGGCGTTTGTACTCGTGCAGACGTTTAACCTGTATATCGAAAATAGAATCAGGATTTATCTCAATCCCTTTTGTTTTCATGATATAGTCCGCAAGCCTTACCTTATTCTGCCGTTTGATTTCCATAAAAAGCCTGCAGAATTCCTTATCCTCCGCATAAGGCAGTATCTTCTCCAGTTCTTCCAGATTTGTTATCCAGCCCTTGCCAATTTTTTCTGACACCAGTTCCGCAAGGCCTGGGTTCGCATGGAGCAGCCAGCGTCTTTGCGTAATGCCGTTTGTTTTGTTGTTGAATTTTTCCGGATAAAAGTCATAGAAATCCTTCAATTCCTGGTTTTTCAAAATTTCAGTATGCAGTGCCGCAACGCCGTTGACAGAATGGCTGCCAACGATGGCCAGATATGCCATACGAATCTGACCATCCGCAATGATTGCCATATTCCGGATTTTTTCCGGATCGCTGCCGTAACGCTCTGTCAGTTCCAGACAGAAACGGCGGTTGATTTCCTCTACAATCTGGTAAATACGGGGCAGGAGGCGGCTGAACAGTTCCATAGGCCATTTTTCCAAAGCCTCGGACATAATGGTATGGTTGGTATAAGCGCAGACCTTCTGCGTAATCTCCCAAGCCTGATTCCAAGGCACGTCGTTTTCATCGACCAGCACGCGCATCAGCTCAGCCACTGCAACGCTGGGGTGCGTATCATTCAGCTGGAACGCCACTTTATCCGGCAGCAGGCTGAAATCGCTGTGTTTCTGTTTGAAACGCGCGATTACACGCTGAATCGTTGCGGAAATGAAGAAATACTGCTGGCGCAGACGCAGTTCCTTGCCCTGATAATGTTCATCGGCAGGATATAGCACGTCCGTCATCGTATTAGCAAGCAATTCTTCCTCCGCCGCCTTCTGGTAGTTGCCTTCATTGAAAGATTTCAAATCCAGAGGGTTTTTGGGCTTTGCCTCCCAAAGGCGCAGCGTATTTACCGTATTATTCCCATAACCGATTACAGGGTAATCATACGGCACAGCCATTACGGATTGGTAATTTTCCTGAATGAAACGGTAATCTCCGTTGCTCTTGGGCACTGCACGCACACTGCCGCCAAATTTGACCTCTACAGCATATTCGCTCCGCTTTACGCCCCATGGGTCACCGTTTTCCAGCCAGTTATCCGGCACTTCAACCTGATAACCGTTTTCAATGCGCTGTTCAAAAATGCCATAATGATAGCGGATGCCGCAGCCATATGCCGGCAGGGACAGTGTGGAAAGTGAATCCAGGAAGCAGGCCGCAAGACGTCCAAGGCCGCCGTTGCCCAGACCGGGACCGGGTTCTGCATCCTCCACCATATTAAAATCTACGCCCAGTTCGTCAAAAACTTCTTTTACCTCTTCGAACATTTCAAGGTTAATCAGACCATTTCCAAGGAACCGCCCCATTAAAAATTCCATGGAAAGGTAGTAAACAACCTTTTCATCTTTTTCATAATATTCGTCATGGGTTTTAATCCAATTTTCAGAAATGATATCTCTGACAGTAAACGCTGCCGCCTGATAAATTTCCTCAACCGTAGCTTTTTCCAAAGCCTTGCGGTACAGCATCTTTACATTGTCACGGATCATTTCTTTCAGCGCTTCTTTGCTAATACCAATTTTGCTCATAACTACTTCCCTTCTTTAGCCTTTATTTTTTGGTTCTTAAAGCATCTTTTTTCTGTATCTTATCATACCAGAGAAACCGCCATTTTGTAAATCAGAATATTCCCATCGCGGAAAAAATTATCGCGGAAAACAAAAAGCCCATGCCGCCGCCAGCCGCAGGACGCAGCTTTTCCCATGCGCCGCCATCAGGCAGTATACCACAGCAAGCCGCATAAAGCCCTGTCCCGCTCAAAAACGCCCAAAAAATGGAAAAGCCCGTTTCCCTGCCCCACTGCCAGAACCATGATGCCGTAAGGATTCCAAAAAGCAGAGATACAAGCAGGAAAAAAACACTTCCGGCTTTTCCTTCCAGCCATACTCCTGCCGCCGCGCCGCAGACCGCCGCCATGCCGCAGAAAAACGGCGTTTCCATCACAGGCGGCAATATGCCGAAACAAAGCAGCCCAAGAAAAAAGCCATGCAGGAAACCCTGCAAAAATGTGCCGCGCCGCCCCTTTGCCGCCCAAAGGCAATATCCTATACAGGCAGACAGCCAAAAAATCGCCGGCATACCCATTCCCCCTTTTTCTGGCTTTTATTCAGCATATGGGAGAAACAAAAGGGAAATGCCGCTTTGCCCGAAAACTGCCGGGCAGACGCTTCCGAAATATTTTCAGAAACCCAGTACAATTCCGATTACCGCACCGATAGCAATATAAAATACAGGATGCTTTTTCCACTTATTTGTCGCAAACAGCAGAACAGCAAACAGGATACATTCTTTTATCCCGATCATGCTGCCCAGCGTGGAAAATTCCAGCTCGTCCAATGTTGCCGAATGGAACAGCGCACCAATCAGCACGCCTGCTCCTGCCGAGGCAATCAGCCCCGTTACAGCCGGACGCAGACCATAAAACGCATATTCCACATATTTATTATTCCGGAATTTTTCCAGAAATTTGGAAATGATTACAATGATGACAACAGACGGAAAAATCAGCCCCAGCGTCGCACAGACACTCCCCAGCACGCCGCCGAACTGGAATCCTGTATATGTTGCCATATTTACGCCCAAAGGTCCGGGCGTAGATTCTGAAATGGCAATCATATCCGGTATCTGATTGACAGAAAACCATGTATATTTATCCGCCAGACGGTAGAGGAACGGCAGTGTCGCCATACCGCCGCCCACAGAAAACAATCCAATCTTGAAAAATTCGATAAAAAGCAGGAGCAAGCCGTTCATTGCCTCCGCGCCTCCCTTCCAACGGAAATAGCTACGCCCAGCACCCCGGCTGTCAGCACCACCCAGACGGGTGAAATTTCAAAAAGAACAGACCCCAGAAAGCCGCCCAGCATGATAAGAACACAGACCTTATCCACAACGGATTTCTTCCACATTCCTGCAACAGCATTGATAATCAGCACGCTGACAACCACACGAATCGCCGCAAACGCATGCTGCACAGGGGCAAGCTCGGCGAAATTGCTCAGAGCCGCCGCAATAACCATAACAATAATCAGGGAGGGGAACACGCTGCCCAGCGTTGCGGCAACCGCGCCTGCTATTCCCTTTTCTTTATAGCCTACAAACGTGGCTGTATTTACAAAAATTACGCCCGGCGTACACTGCCCGATGGCAAAATAATCCAGCACCTCGTCCTCTGTTGCCCATTTGTGCTTTTCCACCACTTCTTTTTGCAGCATTGGCAGCATTGCATAGCCACCGCCGAACGTAAACGCGCCAATCCTGCAAAATGTTGTGAAAAGCATCCATAAATCTCTCACTGCTCTCGTTCCTTTCTTTCATGTGTTTCAGTTTCAGGGAGCGTTCCTGAGTTGCTTACCTGTTTTCTTTCCCGCTCATTTCTTCTATATCCAAACGCAGGACAGCGGTTGCCGTAAGCATTTGCTCCGGAAAATCCCAGTCATTACGCCCCGTGTAGTGTGCCATCACCGCAAGCAGCCCTTTCCGCTTTTCCCCGGCGTCCTCCAGAACATGGATTTTTCCAGTCCCGATGATGCTTTGATACAGATTGGTATATCCACAGGCTGTATCGGCTTCTTTCAGATGAAAATTACAGTCACATTCAAAGCCTGCCGCGCCGTTTTTCCGTATCAGGTCTATTTTCCGGCCTTCCTTCGCACCGTGGAAATAAAACGCCTTTTCTTCCTCCACATAGCCAAAGCTGACCGGCACAATATATGGCGCGCCTTCGTCCGCAAGGGCAAGCCGCAGGCAGTCGCAGTTCTGGATAATTTCGTTTATTTTCGCCTGTTCCGTAATTTCCCGTTCTTTTCTCCTCATTCTTAAGTCCTCCTTAATATAATAATATCTTTCCTGTTATTTCAATTCCACCACCGTCACGCCGGCTTCACCCTCTCCATATGCACCAGGGCGATAGCTTTTCACATGGGAATTTGTGCGCAGATAATTCTGTACGCCGGCACGCAGTGCGCCTGTCCCCTTGCCGTGGATAATGATAACCTGCTTCAAGCCGGAAAGGTATGCATCATCAATATATTTGTCAATATTTGCAAGGGCTTCATCTACCAGCTGCCCGCGGCAGTCAATTTCCGCAGAAATAAACTGGCTTTTAGTTGTTTTCGCCTTCGGCGCAGCCTGACGTTTCCTTTCCTTCGGCTGGGGCGTATCGTCCAGCATCAGTTCCGCAAGCGGCACTTTCATTTTCATCGCACCCATCTGCACCATAACATCTTTATTTTTATCCGGTGCAGTCAGCGCGACGCCATTCTGGTCAAAGGATATGACATAAACCCTGTCGCCTGCCTGTAATTTATCCGGTGCTTTATGGGCAGGCTTGTTCTTTTTGGATTTCAGGAAATCTACCTGCATGGAGGAAAGATTTTCATTCAGCTTCGCCCGCTGGTCCAGCATCTGCTGGCGGTTATTCTTTTCTTTTGCCTGCCGGTTCATTTCCTTGATGATGCTGTCGGCTTCCTCCTTTGCGCGGGCGTAAATCTGCCTGGCTTCTTCCCGCGCTTTTTCCAGAATTTTTTCCTTTTGCTCTCTCGTTTTTTCCTTCTGCCGCTCTACTTCCTGCTTGAGCGTTTCCGCCTCCCTGCGGTACTGCTCCGCGCGCTCCTGCTCAAACGCGACAGATTTTTTGCTGATTTCCAAATCTGTTATAACGTCCTCAAACCTTGCCTCATCCTGGCTGATAAACTCCCGCGCGCTTTCCAGAATATAATCCTGCAGGCCCAGACGTTTGGAAATGGCAAACGCATTGCTCTTGCCCGGTATGCCAATCAGCAGGCGGTAAGTCGGCCGGAGCGTTTCTACGCTGAATTCACAGCAGGCATTTTCCACGCCTTCCGTAGAAAGTGCGAATACCTTCAATTCACTGTAATGCGTTGTCACAGCAGTGCGAATATTTCGTTCCAGCAGGGCTTTGATAATTGCAATCGCCAGTGCCGCACCTTCCGTCGGGTCTGTTCCCGCGCCCAGTTCATCGAACAGCACAAGAGAATTGTCCGTCACTTCGTCCATAACGCGCACAATGTTCGTCATGTGCGCGGAGAACGTGCTCAGGCTTTGCTCAATGCTCTGTTCATCGCCAATATCGGCAAATACCTCATCAAAAACAGCCAGCTGGGAATGGTCAAACGCAGGGATATGCAGCCCAGCCTGCCCCATAAGAGAAAACAGCCCCAGCGTTTTCAGCGCAACAGTTTTGCCGCCCGTATTTGGACCGGTAATCAGAAGTGTTGTAAAATCCTTACCCAGATAAATGTCGATCGGCACAACTGTTTTCGCGTCCAGAAGAGGGTGCCTTGCTTTCTGGATATTGACATACCCCCGCGTATTGAACAGCGGCTGTGTGCCGCCCATGGAAAGCGAAAGCGCCGCCTTGGCAAAAATAAAATCCAGCTGTGTCAGCAGTTCCAGATTCGCTTCCAGCGTTACGGCATTTGCTGTTACCATATCGGAAAGCGTAATCAGTATTTTCTCGATTTCCTCTTTTTCTCGCGCCTGTAATTCCTTGATTTTGTTATTCAGCTGAATGACACTCAGGGGCTCCATAAACAGCGTAGAACCTGTGTTGGACTGGTCGTGTATCATTCCCGGGAATGTACTGCGGTATTCGCTTTTTACCGGCACACAGTATCTGTCATTCCGGATTGTGATAACAAAATCCTGAAGCATATTCCGGTAAGCAGAGGAGGATATGATGCTGTTCAGGTGGTCTTTCACTCTATCGTTTGAAATTTTGATTTCTTTGCGTATACTCCGCAGTCCCGGGCTTGCGTCATCGGAAATTTCCGTTTCCGAAACGATGCAGCGGCTGATTTCATTTTCCAGAGTGGCAAGCGGCACAATCAGCTCAAAATATTCGTCCAGCCGTTCATAAATCTCCGCTTTGTTTTCCCGCTTCGCATAATTGATTGCCTTGCGGCAGACATACAGAAATTCCCCCACTGCCATCAGCTCCCCAACGGAAAGCATACCCGCCATAGACGCACGTTTCAGCTGAGGCCGTATCTCCCGGAATCCGCCAAAGGACGGCGCGCCCTTGCGCAGTACCATGCTGACTGCCTCCGTCGTTTCCTGCTGCCAGAGTATGATGTCGCTCATGGCGCTTGACGGCATCAACGCTGACGCGCGTTCCTTTGCCATGGGCGAAACCGCATAACCCGCCAGCTTTTGTATAATTTTGTCGTATTCTAATATATGAAGTGCTTTTTCATTCATAATGTTTACCCCGTTATTCTTTTTTCTGGTTTCCGTTTCAGTGTATCACAATTCCACTTTTTTCACAATGCCGCACTTTCCCTCTCTTTATTCGAAAACATACTGAAAATCCATCACGCTCCTATTCTACCATAAAGAACCGGAAAATGCAGAGAATTTTTTCGGACGCAAAAAACGGAAGAAATGCGGATACCTTACATCAAAAGGTCCCAATCTCTCCCGTCTTTTTTTATCTCCACTTCCCAATCATTCTTTGCAGCATCGTCTGAATGGTAGCTTTCGGTGCGTCCTCCGCAGTAATCAGCTCTGTCCGCCCAACTTCCTCACCATTGATAAGGTATACCAATTCGCCGACCTTCTCCCCCTTCGCAACAGGTGCGTCCAGAGAAGGCAGAACCTCTGTACGGGTTTCCCAGTCCCCCGCGCCGCCCTTTTTCACCAGCATGGAAATCTCTTCTTTTACAACTGCGCCAACATCATTCCTTTTTCCTTTTGTTACGGGAATCCGCGTGACTTCCTCACCCTCCGGCAAGCCTTTTTCTGCACTGTAATTCGCAAATCCGTAGTCCAGCAGTTTCATGACCTCCTGAAAGCGCACCTTGAAATCCGGTGCAGCCATCACAACGGCAATCAGCTCCAAGCCGTCCCGTTCCGCCGTACCGGAAAGACAATAGAGGGCTTTGCCTGTGGAACCGGTTTTCAACCCTGTTGCTCCTTCATACCATTTAATCAGCTTGTTTGTGTTTGTCAGCCCGAATTCCGTTTCGCCCTTCCGTGTTTTATGGGTGATGCTGTCCTGCCATGTCGTTGTATAATCCCGTATCTCCGGAAAATTCGTCATCAGTTCCCGGCTCATCAGGGCAATATCATACGCGCTCGTCACATGCCCGTCTACGTCCAGCCCGCAGGCATTCACAAAATGCGTATCCTTCATTCCCAGTTCCTCCGCGCGCCGGTTCATGCGCTCTACAAACGCCTCCTCACTTCCGGCAACAAATTCTGCCATTGCCACAGCAGCGTCATTTGCTGACGCTATGGCAATACATTTCGTCATATCCGCCGCCGTCTGCGTTTCTCCGGGTTCCAGAAAAACCTGAGAGCCGCCCATGCCAGCCGCATGTTCGCTGACCTGCACCATGTCCTCCCATTCAAATTTTCCATCCTTTTCCGCTTCATAAATCAACAGCAGCGTCATAACCTTTGTCACACTGGCAGGCGGCATTGCTTCATGGGCGTTTTTCTCATAAAGCATCGTACCCGTTGCCCCATCCATCAGCACCGCGCTTTTACTGCTCAGCGCAAGGGGTTCCGTTTCCTCCTGTCCAAAAGCAGTCATACCCACGCCTAAGGCAAAAAACAGCGCCGCTATTCCGGCCAGAAGACCCCTTTTCAGCTTTTTCATATCAGATTCCTCCCAAATTGGCTCTATACCACAAATTTATGTCCCATAGAAAAAAGATATGCCCTCCTTCCGCGAAGCATTGCAGAGAAGAAAGACATTTATGCAGACTGTCAAAAACCTGTTTTTGTATCGCGGAAGGGTTCGGGAAATGAAGCGGTTCCGCACGAAGAAAAAGGGGCAAGGCTTTTTCAAAAGCCAAAGCACTGCGCGTACAGCAGGCATAGCCCGCTGTTGCCACAGCCGCAGAACGGCTGCACGGAAGGCGTAGACTGAGCCTTTTTTGATATGCTGATATCTTTTATTTGTTATCTCCTGTTATTCCTCAATAAAGGCATGGCTCATAATATAAAACTCATCCTGACTCGGCTGGTATTTCTTTTCCAGCTTTTCAAGCGCATCATCATAGCGTTGGGCATCTTGTTCATTGATTGCCATTACAGGGCTGTCCTGATAAACCCACTTTTTCCCAGCAAGCACATCCGGAATAAGTTCTTTTACCATCATTGCCGCCGGATATTTTCCGTTTTCCACAGACACCTGATATTTTTTACAGCTTTGAAACCCCCTGCCCACATAATTGGCAGGGCTCCCAAATATGACGATCGTGTCATATCCCATTTCGGCAGCTTTCTCAAAAGAATACTCAAGAAGCATTTTACCGTAACCCATTCTTTGATATCCGGGTAAAACACAGAGCGGGCCAAACGTCAGAATTTCCTTCTGATGTCCGCTTTCGTCCGTCAGCTTTGACCTTGTATACATGACATTGCCAATCACTTCACCGTCCAGTTCCAGCACAAAATCCAGCTCCGGTATAAAGTCTTTATGTTCCCGCATGATATGGACCAAATAATGCTCCGTACACCCTGGCACATAGAGGTTATAAAAGGCCTCTCTTGTTATTTTTTCCACTGTTTCATAGTCGCTTTTTCTTTCGTTCCTGATTTTTATTTGATGCTCCATGAAATCCTCCCATCATTTTTACAGGCTTCTGCCTGCGGCAAATGTAAAACAACTCAAGCATAATCAACCTCTGTCCGCTTGTCAAGCACTTTCGTTTCAGATTCTACGCTCCGTTTGTTGCAAAAACCTTCAGGATTGGGTATCATAAAGCGCAAGGAGGGGAAAACCATGAATCTGACAAAAACCGGCAAGCTGTTGAGCCGTCTGCGTAAAGAAAGAGGCATGACACAGAAAGATGTTGCGGACGTCCTGCATATCAGCGACAGGACAGTATCCAAATGGGAGCGCGGTTCAGGACTGCCAGATGTTTCCATGTGGAAAGGCATTTCCGCGTTATATGGCATAGATATTGAAAAACTTCTGGAAGGTGAATTATCGGAAAAAGGAACGGAGGCAGGCAATATGAAACGAATGAAATTTTACCGCTGTGAGCATTGCGGCAATATTTTCTGGAGTACCGGCGGCGGCGAAATCTCCTGCTGCGGCAGGAAGCTTGCACCTTTGCAGGCGAAGAAAATCGACGAGGCACATGAATGTAAAACGGAAGAAATCGATAATGAGTATTATATGACTTTCGCACATGAAATGACAAAGGAACATTTTATCTCCTTTGCCGCGCTGGTTTCGTGGGACAGAGCCACAGTTGTACGGCTTTACCCGGAACAGTCCGGAGAATTGCGTTTTCCACGCACCCGCCGTGGAGAGCTTTACCTTTGCTGCAACACAGACGGGTTGTTCTGCAAAAAACTGTAATTTACATGCTGTTTATATAATGTTTACAAAAAACGGAAGGAATTTCGTATACAAAATACGCTATCCCTTCCGTTCTGCTTTTCACTGTCCGGCGAAACTGTTTCTATCAGATTTCGATTTTTGCGCCCATCAGTTTTACAAATTCCGCAACGATCGCAGAATCCCCGGGCCATGCGGGAGATGTAACCAGATTGCCGTCAACAACAGCCTTATCCGCATCTACAGCAACATATTCGCCGCCAGCCAGTGTGATGTCAGGGCCGACCGCAGGGTAAGCCGTTGCCTTTCTGCCTTTCAGCACGCCTGCTGTTGTCAGAAGCTGAGGGCCATGGCAGATTGCCGCAACAGGTTTGTTATCTTTGAAAAATTCCTGAATGATTTCAATGACTCTTGCATTCAGTCTCAGATATTCAGGAGAACGTCCGCCTGTAATGAACAGACCTGTATAGTCCGCTGTATTTACCGCATCAAAATCCGCTGTCAAAGCGAAGTTATGCCCTCTTTTTTCGGAGTATGTCTGTTCGCCTTCAAAGTCATGAACCGCCGTACGGATAATATCGCCGGCTTTTTTATCCGGGCAAACAACGTCTACCTGATAGCCCATTGCCTGCATTGCCTGAAAAGGTACCATGGTTTCGTAATCTTCTGTAAAATCGCCCGCCAACATCAAAACTTTCTTTGCCATATGAAATTCCTCCTTTGCTATGTAAAAGCAGCAGCCTGAATACGGCTGAAATAATAAAATGTATAACTATAAAAACATTATACCCCCCTTCCGGCAAAATGACAATAGGGACAGACGAAAAATATTCCTGTAAATGACTGTTTCGAAAACCGGACTGCCCAGACCGGCAAAAATCCTCTTTCGTGTCGCGGAAGGGTCCGGGAAACGAAGCGTTTCCACTGGCACAGCCTTTGGCGGCAGACCTCTGGTCTGGTTCGCAAAGCGAACTGCTTAGGAATCCATCGTGCGGTCAGCAAAACCGGCGGCTGGTCAGCAGCGGCTCTGCCGCTATACGGCAAGGCAGGCTTGGGCTGACGCCCGGTGCGAATATCGGTGAAGCCGGAGCAATCTTTGAGCCGATACACGGTTCCGCGCCGGATATTGCAGAACAGCACAAAATCAAAGCAGCCGGAACCATGTACCTTCGGGTTCCGGCTGTTTTTTATTCTGCCTCTGCGTCGTTTGTTTCTGGCGGCGTGCTTTCCGCAAACTCCGGCGGAACCATGCTGACAGCAAGCTGTTCCTCCCGCGTCAGGCTGTTGTACCATTCCAGCCATTCCACTGTTTCATCGGAAACCACCTCTCGGCTGAGCACCTGCCCCTCGTACCAGACCAGTTCGTCCCGCCGCTCAAAAATACACCATTCGTTCTCATAAAATACCTCTATCGTGCCGTCCGAGCCATATTGATACCCAAAGCCCGTGCCAAAATTAGACTGGTTATCCTCCGACGGCTCCTCTGACCGCCCTGCTTCGGACGTAATTTCCCCGTCCATCACGCCACAGCGCGCAGCGGTGCTCCTCCTTCCAGAATCGACGTAAACCGTACCATCCACCATTACCATCAATGGTTTTTCCGGCAATTCCGAAACTTTCGCCGGATCCGCCTCCAGCGTATCCAACGGTTCCACAGGCGCACTACACCCGTAAACTGCCAACGCCAGAAATATCGGCAAATACAATACATTTTTCCTCATAGGTAAAACCTCCTTCCCCCTTCGGACGTTTTTTATATGCCAAAAGTTCCCATAAAGTGGCTTGATTGAAAAATCATAATGTTTTTTTGATTAGGTTCTAAGTCAAACTCCTATTATCCCGCGTTTCGTTTTCCTCGAATTCTCTGAAAAAGCCCACAGAAAGCAGCCCGACAGCACAGACAAAACTCCCTGTCAGAAGCAATACGGCGGAAACAGTATGCCGGAATATATCAAACAAAAAGCCATACGCCATCTGCCCCAGCGGCTGTGCGCAGAGCGTTACAGCGGCGGTATGCGCCATCACCCGCCCCATAAGGGCGTTTGGCGTTCTTTGCTGGATAAGCGAAACGGCAAATATGGAAAAAATGCTGACTGCCAGCGACATTGCAAAAAAAGAAGCTATCACCATCGCATACCGCGCACCAGCCCCGAAAGGCAGGAAAAAAGCCACGCCTGCCGGAAACAGTGACGCTCCCATCGCCGCAAGCACAAATGCCAGCCGCCTTGTTTTCCATTTTTCCGCAAGAAGCCCTGCCATTGCGCTCCCCAGAATCACCGCGACCGCCGATACGCTTTCCGCCACCCCCGCATATTCCGCGCCCAGCCCCAGAACCGTACGCACCAGAAACGGCAGTCCGACAACCGTAACCCCCATCACAAAAAAACGGGTACCCGCCGCAAGAAGCAGCAGACGCAGGACGTCCCTTTCCTCCTGCAGCAGGAAACGCATACCGGCGGCAAAGTCATTCCCCATGCCGGAAAAATGCCTTTCCTGCCCCTTTGTCCGCTGTTCCTCCAGCCGGATAAAACATTCCGCCAGCGCAGTCAGGAAAAAGCAGGCAACGCTTGCAAACATCACGGGTTCCAGCCCCAGCATGGCATAAAGCACGCCGCCAAGCGCGGGCGCGGCAAGGGCAGACAGCGACGCCGCCTGATTGACAACGGCGTTCCCCTTTGTAATATTGCCGCATGTCAGCATCACCGGGATACATGCCTGGACTGTCGGCGTTTCAAACGCGCCTAAAACGGAAAGCGCAATCATCAGCGCGCCAATCAACGGTATGGTGTTCCGCTCCGTCAGAGCAAGCGCGGCGCAGAGCACAATGCTGCCCGCCAGAACGTCAAGAAAAACCATAATGTGCCTTTTATCTCCACGGTCGGCAAGCACGCCGCCAAATGGGGAAAGAAGTATTGCCGGAAGGACTGCCGCCGAAAGAAATCCGGCGAATACTGCAGCTGAGCCTGTTTTTTCCAGCAGGTACATGGACAGCGCAAGCCGCAGCATGGTATTGCCGAACAAGGAGCAGACCTGCCCCAATACAAGCAATATGAAGTTTTTTGTCCAAAGCCGTTCCAATGCTCATTCCTCTCTCCTCGAAAGCCTTTCAATGACGTCCTCCGCAAAAGCTGCCGTTTCCCCTTCCAGTATCGGCAGCCCTGCCGCAGAAAGCAGCTCCGCCGCAAAACGGTATTTATGGCGGATTTCCTCCGCAGATGCCGGAAAAACGGAAGGCAGGAACCAGAAATTGAGAAGCGGCAGAAGTTCAGAAAGCTCTTTCACGTATTCCGTATGTATGGAGCCGTCACGAATGCCCTCCTCCAGCAGTTCCCTCCAGAGCGGGGCCAGCACACGTCGGTTTGCCGCCACAGCCGCCGCCAATATACGCGGGTCTTTCAATATCCCTTCCGCCTGTATGTTGATTTCGTTCCGTTTTCCGTCCGCCTGATTCTGTGCCAGAAGTTCCCGTATTTTACGCAGTCCATTCCATTCCGAATGCCCGCGCACTGCATCAAACGGGTTGTTCTCCAGAAACATCCTGTCCCCCAAAGCATGCGCAGCTTCTTCCTTGCTTTCAAAAAAACGGTAAAACAGCCCTTTTGCTCCGCCGGCTTTCTGCATAATATCCGAAACCGAGGTTTCCTCATATCCCTTTGATAAAAACAGCAGTTCCGCCGCATCCAGTATTTCCTTTTTCCATTCTTCCGGTGTTTTTTTCATGGGACGCGCCATTCTCCTCACCCTTTCCTGCCTTTGTCGTTTTATTATTGACCTAAAGTCAATAATTATATTATCGGAATCAGGGCGTTCTGTCAAGCTGTTTTCACACAGCTCATGCAAAGAGTATGTCCCTGTTTCATTTCCATGGTTACATTTCCGAAAAAATGTGTTATACTATCCGCAAAGATGCGGAGAAAACTCTTTCTCACTCCGCCTCATCAGGCAGTGTCATCACAAATGTCTGCACACGCCTTTCCGGCAAATTTGCCGGCTTTTTCGCTAAAAATTCCTGCCGTACCGCCCATCTGGCGGCTCCGCCGCTGGGTCGGCGCGGCAATGCCGCGCCACATTGTACGCCTGCGAATTTCTGCCTGAAATCTGCCCCGATTCTGCTCGGAAATACGTATACATGCCTTATGACGACACTGCTTAAAAATAAAGGAGATTATTATGGAAACGAATGAAGTAAATGCATTCAAAATCGGGCCAATCCGCCCGCCCAGCGAAGCCAACAGCCTGCTTTTGCGCGTGACGGAGAACTGCCCCTGGAATAAATGCAAATTTTGTATGCTGTATAAGAAAAATGATTTCCACACCCGTCCCGTTGTGGAAGTGAAAAAGGACATCGACTGTATGGCGGATTACCGCGACCGCATACTGCGCCATTTTGAAAGCGGGACATATGACATGGAAGCCATCAACGCGGAATACCGCACACTGGCGTATGATGAAGAAAAATTCTGCTACCAGATGGTGTTCCGCTGGCTGACAGAAGGCGACAGACAGGCAATTTTTTTGCAGGACGCCAATACAATGGTACTGCGGCCAGATTGGCTGGCGGAGATTCTGCGGCATATCCGGCTGAGGTTTCCGGAAATCCAGCGTATCACGTCCTATGGGCGGGCAAATACGCTGGCAAAAATCGCCCCTGACGACTACGCCATGCTCCGCGAAGCCGGCCTGAACCGTATTCATTCCGGCTACGAATCCGGCTCCGACAAAGTGCTCCAGCTCATCGCGAAGGGTACGACACAGGAAGAACAAATCATCGGCGGCAGAAAAGTACGCGAAGCAGGGATACAGCTTTCCATCTATTTTATGCCCGGCGTAGGGGGACGGGAGCTTTCCGAGGATAACGCTGTGGAAACTGCAAAAGTCATCAATGAGGCCAACCCTGATTTTGTGCGTCTGCGGACGTTCGTACTCCGCACAGGCTCTCTGATGGAGGAAGTGCGCAATAACGGCGGCTGGACAGAAGCCGCAGATATGGAAAAACTGCTCGAAATACGAAATATGATTGCCCATATTGATCCGCAGAAGGCGCATGGAAAAATCACCAGCGACCATATCATAAACCTTTTGCAGGAAGTCGGCGGGGATATGGATACCGATATCCCCTGGATGCTGGACTACATTGATTCCTTCCTTGCCCTGCCGGAACTGGAAAAACGGAAATACCAGCTTGCCCGCAGAATGGGCTTTCCACTGGATTGGAAGCAGCTTTGGCGGCTGAAGGAAAGCGACCTGGCAAGAATCGAAGATACCGCAAAAAACACTGCTGATGAAAGGGACTGGGAGGCTAAACTGCACATGTTCTTAGACCGGTATATTTAGAACCTATCCGTAAATTATCTGTGCAATCTACATGTATCTTATTTACGGATTAGTCTTAATAAGGAGGCTTTGCTATGGAAAATACAGACATCTTTACCAAAATCATCCCCGCAATAATGGTCTTCTGTATTGTATATTATAACGTACGCAAAATGCAGAAACGCGCGCAGGCAATGCGGCAGGAGCATACCTGCGGCGGCGGCTGTGCAGGCTGTGCGCATAGCGCGGGCTGCAATAAGCCTGAAAAAACATCCGTACAGGATAACTGTCCAGAAGAATAAACCTGTTTCGTATAAAAATCTGATGGAATCAGGCGATGCTTGCCCTCAATTTCCGAAATCTTTGGAATGAGTGTCTTTGCAGCCGCACCAGCCCACATGTACTCCCCTGTGCCAAACCGCCTTATTTCATCAGTTTTTTTGCGCACCCCAGTCTATTGGAAGATTTGCAAATCGGCTATATCGACAGCCTTTCATAGCTCTGCGCCTGATAGCGGAAGCGCGAAAGCGTCATTTCACATTCCTCTGCTGCCGCAACACCGCTGATTTCCCCCGCTTTCCAACGCCTGTATACCTCAAAATAATTTTCCGGCAATGGCTTTGGCGGACGCCCGAAACGCACGCCCCTTGCCTTTGCCGCAGCAATGCCCTGCGCCTGCCGCACGCGTATGTTTTCCCGCTCATTCTGTGCGACAAAAGAAAGAATCTGCAAAACAAGGTCCGCAATGAATGTCCCCATAAGGTCCTTCCCGTTGCGCGTGTCCAAAAGCGGCATGTCTATCACACAGATATCTATGCCGATTTCTTTCGTCAATATTCGCCATTGGTTTTGTACTTCCTCATAATTTCGTCCCAGCCTGTCTATACTGAGGACGTACAGCAAATCCCCTTCCCGCAGCCGTTTTACCATTTTTTTGTACTGCGGTCTGTTAAAATCCTTTCCTGACTGCTTATCCATATATATATTCTGCTTGGGGACCAGCCTTGTGCTGATTGCAATTTTCTGCCTCTCCTCATTTTGGTCCGTACCGGATACCCGTATATACCCGTATATATTTCCCTGCATTTCATCTCCTCCATTTTTTGCCTGCCAGTATTCTACTTTCCTCCATATCATCTTACATCTTAGAAATTCAAACGAAAAGCCTGTATCTGTAATGTTTTTTGATTTTCCGGAGTTTATATGGACCGACAAAAAGCCTTCAGCCTGCTTACTGCCCGCACACTGTGCCTGTAAGTAAAAGGGTTGCTCTCTTTGGAAAGAATAGCCTTTTTTTCCCATGAATAAACCTCTTTTAGACCACAAAAATTTATGCCTTTGTTCATCTTTTTGCTTGACAGAATTTTATCTATGTGATATATTCCCATTATAAGTTAGTTTCAACTAACTATTGGCAGGAATGGAAACTGCTTCAATTTTACTAAAACTACCTTCACTTGTCAGTCAAAAGAACCATATAGAAAAAGGAGGCATCTTATGAGTGTTGTTATTGTCGGCGGGCATGACCGCATGGTACGCCAGTATATGGACATCTGTAAAAAATATAACTGTAAAAGCAAAGTCTTTACACAGCTTCCCGGTAATTTCAAAGGGCAGATTGGCCAGGCAGACCTGATCATACTCTTTACCAGTACCGTTTCACACATCATGGCAAATGGAGCTGTGCAGGAGGCTGAAAAAAACAAAATCTCCATCGCACGCTCGCACAGCAGTTCATCCTCCGCACTGAAACGTATCCTTGAAGAATACTGTCATACATGCTGATGGAAGAACCGCATATCCTGCTGCCATATGGGGGAGCTGATGGTGAGTTAAGCGCGTCGATTCGTTACCTCAGCCAGAAATTTTCTATGGTTACGCCAGAGGCGAAAGCAACGCTGAATGATATTGCAACGGAGGAATTTGCACATTTAGAAATGATGGGAACCATCGTCCACCAGCTCACACAGGGCCTGACAAAAGACCAAATCATCGCCGCTGGCCTTGACCCCTATTACGTCAACCACGGGCTTGGCGTATATCCCGCATCGGCGGCAGGCGTCCCCTTCACCGCAGCAGCTTTACAGTCCAAGGGCGACCCCATCACCGACCTGTATGAGGATATGGCAGCAGATGGGGCGATGGCGTAAGCGCAACATGACCGGAAACGGTTGAAAACACTGGATTGTTGGTTGGACAAGCCTTTTCCGGCGGCGATGGTGCAAGGACAACCTGTTATAATTTTCGATGGGACAAGCTGTTTCCATACGCAAGTTGCAATAAAACTCTCCACTCTACCACCAGACTTTAGAAATGAGGTATAATAGTGTGTGACAGGGGGTGAATGACTTGACCACATATAAAACTGCCGAGGTTGCGGCGATAATCGGAGTACACCCGAACACCGTCCGCCTGTATGAAAAATGGGGGCTGATCCCAGCGGCAAAGCGGCTGAAAAACGGCTATCGTGTTTTTACCGCCTTTCACATTCAGCAATTCTGGCTGGCCCGGACTGCGTTTCAAATCGAGGTATTGCAGGGCGGCCTGCGAAAAAAGATTGTGGAGGTCGTGAAATTATCGGCCCAAGGAAATTTTGACGGAGCCATCCTGCTCACGCGGGAATATGTCGCTGATTTGGGAAAAGAGCGCGACCATGCGGAAGAGGCCATCTGTATTGTTCAGCATATCTTATCTGGGGACAGCCCGGACATTCCGGTTTTCTTGAAACGGAAAGAAGTCTCCGATTACCTGGGTATCTCAATGGACACGCTGCGGAATTGGGAAATGAACGGGCTGTTGACGATCAAGCGGAAACAGAATGGGTATCGCGTCTACTCGGAGCAGGATATAAGGAGGCTAAAAATCATTCGTTCTCTGCGGTGTGCAAATTACTCCCTGGAGGCAATTTTACGGATGCTCCAGCAGCTCTCTAAAAATCCAAACACCGATATTAAGCTGGCACTCAATACGCCACGGCAGGACGAGGATATTATTTCCGTCTGTGACAAGCTGATTATCTCTCTTTCCTCGGCGGAGAAAAACGCAACAAAAATGCTGGATATGCTGCAAGAAATGAAGAAAAATTTTTGAAACCCTCCATCTTACCACCAGAGTTTCCTCTGGTGGTATTCTTATACCATGAAAAAAGGAGGTATCAATGTGGAAGAAGTTGTAAAAGTCGAAAGTTTGACCAAGGCGTATGGGGCACTCCCTGCGATAGACCATGTGAGCCTGTCGGTCAAACGCGGTACGGCCTTTGGACTGCTGGGGGCCAACGGAGCCGGGAAAAGTACGACCATTGAGTGCATCCTGGGGACGAAACGGGCGGACAGCGGAAATGTTTCTGTCCTCACCCTCGACCCCAGAAAAGACCGCCGCCGCTTATTCCAGCAGGTGGGCGTTCAATTCCAGGAGTGCGACTATCAGCCGGAAATAAAGGTTTCCGAATTGTGCGAGGAAACGGCCTGTCTTTACAAGTCCCCTGCCGATTGGAGAGGGCTGTGTAAACAGTTTGGGATTGGGGATAAAACAGGATCACTCGTCAAGAGCTTGTCCGGCGGGGAACGCCAGCGGCTTTTTATCGTGCTGGCCCTTATCCCAAAACCGCAGGTCGTTTTTCTGGACGAGCTGACAACCGGACTTGACGCAATGGCGCGGCGGGGCGTTTGGAAAATCCTGAAAGAGCGGAAAGACGGCGGATTGACAATTTTTCTGACCTCCCACTTTATGGACGAGGTAGAGGCCCTCTGTGACGAAATTTGTATTCTCCAAAAGGGCCGAGCTGTGTTTTATGGAACGGTGGCACAGGCGAAAGAGAAAAGCGGCTGTGAAAACTTTGAGGATGCCTATCTGAAACTTTCCGGGGAGGAGATTGAATGAAAACCTTTTGTACTCTACTGAAAAATGAACTGAAATTGAATATCCGCAATATGAACATGGTGATTTTCGCCATCGTCCTGCCCCAGGTGGTGCTTGTGATCCTCGGCTTTTTGTACGGGACGAACCCGGCGGCGGACGGCGCAGACTATACATTTTTGGAACAGTCCATCGGTGCGTTGTGCGCCATCTCCGTCTGCGCGGGCGGGTTGATGGGCCTGCCGCTGGTGGTGGCGGAATACCGGGAGCGAAAAATCCTGAAACGCTTTCAGGTCACACCCATCAGCCCCGGTATGCTGCTTGCAGTGGAATTTCTGATCTATGTGCTTTATGCGCTGGTGTCCCTGATTACCCTGCTCCTGGTTTCCGGGATGGCCTGGGGCGTTCACCTGCGCGGCACCTGGGTGAGCTTTGCTGGCAGTTGGCTTCTGACCGTACTTTCTACCTTGAGCATTGGCATGATGGTGGGCGGTATCGCCAAGAATACCAAGAGCGCAAGCGTTATCGCCTGTGTACTGTATTTCCCCATGCTGATTTTCTCCGGGGCCACCTTGCCCTTTGAAGTGATGCCGGAGAGCGTACAAAAGGTTATCCGTGTGTTCCCCATGACCCAGGGCATCCAGCTTATGAAATCGTCGTTCCTGGGCCTGTCAGTTGAACATTTCACATTTCCCGTTCTTATGATGCTGGCCGCTACTCTGGCTTGCTCTGGAATTGCGGTGAAATGCTTTAAGTGGGAGTGACTTCTCCGCTATCCCAATAGAAACGACTTCATCATATCGAGATGCAATATAACATGGAAGTGATCATCCGCCCAACGGGATAATAAAAAAACCGTTGTTTTGGCGGCTGGTATCTGCGCGCCCGAACAAAGTACAAGCAGCCCTACGGCGGTTTTGAAATAACAAATTTCAAGGCCGCCGCTTTCTTTTGAAAAAATGGAAACCGGAGGGTGTGTTGAAGCCACCCATTTTTAAGGACATGGCGGTATCCAGGAGGTATCGTTGTGTCTATTTTTATAATTGCATTACCTGATTTTTCATCAAAAAAAGCCTGATCCCCGCAACGGCGAACTCCACCCAAGATTGCGAAAATTGTCAGTTTCAAGTTAATCATGTCGTACCCAGCGTCCGAATGGTCTTGAACCATCCGGGCGTTTTTGTATCCCTATGGGCTATTCAGAATGGTCTTGAACCATCCGGGCGTTTTTGTATCCCTATGGGCTATTCATAGTCTGCCTTTGTCCCGGTGCCACTCCCCGCCCTTCCCCGTTCAGACCCCCAAAAATCTGAACGGAGGAAAGGACATTGGAAATCACCATCAATTACTATGGACAAGCTGTGTCCGTGTCGGTGGAGGTCTATGAATATCTCACCCAGGCCGACCACAAGGCGGAGAACATTGCCCACGAACAGCGGCGGCATTGGGACGGGCGCGAGTGTGACGAGTACATAATCAGCACCGAGGGCCGTTTGCCCTACTGTGCCACGCCGGAGGAATTGGTCTGCCGGCAGGAAACGCTGGATGAAATTCTGGCAGTGCTGGCGCTCTGCACCCCCACCCAGCGGGAACGGTTCTTGCTCTATGCCCTGTATGATTTCAGCTATGCGGAGATTGCCGAGATGTGCGGCTGCTCCAAGTATGCTGTCCGCGACAGCATTGTGGCGGTAAGATGGAACGCCTCCAGCGCAAGATTGACCGCATCGCCGATACGATTTAGTGCCATTTTTCGCCGTTTTTTGCAATAATGTTGCACTTTCGTGATTGCACCAGATGCTGCACACGCACAGGCGCAGCCTTCCCATCACACATAAAACTCCTCCATAGTATCCAGACAAAGGCAGCCCAGCTGCCCACCCCGAAAAGCACAACCACAGTCAATATCAATCCACGTTTCCCGCCGGAGAATCTGATTTTCCCCGCCCAAAACAGCCGTTGGCGTATGCCCGAACACAACGATTTTATCCGCGTAATACGTCTTTTCCAACTCCGCGCGGCAAAACAGGAAATCTTGCAGCTCATACGCATTCAATGCCTTTTCCGGCGCAAAATGCTCCAGGCCGGAATGTGTCAGCACAAAAGACTGTCCCCCCGCCTCGACTTCCTCATAAAGTTCCATTTCCTGAAAATACTCCAAAATCTCAACGCGTTCCTCCGCGTCAAGTCTTTGCAATGCATAAAGTGTTTCTGTCCCCCCGTTGGCAATCCATTCGCTGAGCGCGGCAATCTGACTTTCGTCAAGTCTGGAAATTTCCAGGCTTGTCACTTCTTCCATCAGCCACGGAAGGCATACGGCGGCGGTAAATTCATGGTTGCCCAATATCGGGAACACGTTCACCCGCCCCATCATATCCTGCAATATTTTAATGCCGTCAGGCCCCCTGTCGATTACGTCCCCCAGCACATAGAGCGTATCCTCCGGCGCAAAATCAATCCGCCTGAGCATTTTCTGGTACTTGTCAAAACAGCCATGTATATCTGACATCACATAAATCACACTGCCGCCTCCATTCCGAGCTGCAAAGCCGCCCGTTCTTTATAAAATCTAGCATAGCACAAAATCGCAAAAATGCAAGCCGACAGCGAAAGCGGACAGCTCCCCGCGCATATCATATACAGAAAGGGGCTGTGTCTATGGGAAATATTTCGACCTGCAAAAACATATTTCAAAACGGGACAGACGCACCGGAACCGGAGCGGTTCACGCTGGCGTGGATATGCCTGATCAACGAAATGGAGCGCGCCAAAATGTTTCCGGCAGAAACGCAGACAGCGCGGCAGACATGAGGGCGGCGGTCTACTGCCGCCTTTCGGAGGAAGACCGTGAAAAACGTTCTACATCCGAGGACAGCGCAAGCATACAAAACCAGCAGTCTATGCTCTTACAATACGCCGCGCGGCAGGGATGGGAAATCTACCGCATTTACAGTGACGACGACTATGCAGGCGCAGACCGTTCCCGTCCGGCATTCCAGCAGCTCCTGCGGGACGCTGAGGCGCGCCGCTTTGACGTCATACTCTGCAAAACACAGTCCCGCTTTACACGTGAGCTGGAATTAGTGGAAAAATACATACACGGGCTGTTCCCGCTCTGGGGCATACGCTTCGTCAGCATCGTGGACAACGCGGACACCGCGAACAAGGGCAACAAAAAATCCCGCCAAATCAACGGGCTTGTGAATGAATGGTATTTGGAGGACATGTCTGAAAACATACGCAGTGTGCTGACAAACCGGCGGGAAAACGGGCTGCATATCGGCTCAACGGCGTTATACGGCTACCGCAAAGACCCCGAACGCAAGGGGCATCTGCTCATTGACGAGGAAGCGGCGGCAGTCGTGAGGGAGGTATTCACGCTGTTTGCGCAGGGCATGGGCAAAAGCGCCATTGCGCGCCTGCTGAACGACAGGGGAATCCCAAATCCGACAGAATACAAGCGGCAGAAGGGCCTGCGGCACAGCCAGCCAAAGCGTAAAAACAGCACGCTCTGGAAATACGCCGCCATTGCGGATATGTTGGAAAACGAGATGTACATCGGCACAATGGTACAGGGCAGATACGGCAGCGTGTCTTACAAAACGAAGCAGAACAGGCCGCGCCCACGGGAAGCGTGGTACCGCGTGGAGGGCACGCACGAAGCCATTATCGACAGGGAACTGTGGGAGCGCGTCCGTCTGCTGCGCGAACAGCGGGCAAAGCCCTTTGCATCCGGCAATGTCGGATTATTTTCCCGAAAGGCACGCTGCGCCTCATGCGGCTACGCCCTCCGTTCCACGAAAAGCAAGGGGCGCAGATACCTCACCTGCCCCAACCGCCATGTCGCAACGAACGCCTGTGACGGCGCGTTTATTTCCGAAGAACGCCTTGAAAACGCCATACTTGCCGAGCTTCTGCGGTTCACTGACGCATATCTGGACTGGGACGCTCTGGAACGCGGCGTTTCGCTCAACGGCAGTCTGGACGCACAGCGGGCATACCTTTTGAAGCGCATTTCCATCTGCGAAAAAAAGGCACAGGATTGTGCCAAAGCCACACGAACACTTTATCTGGATAAAGTAAAAGGTATCCTTTCCGAAAGCGATTATATGGAGTTTGCGCAGGAATTTGCCCATGAAAAAACGCGCCTTTCGGACGCATTGGCAGAGATGCAGGCTGAGCTTGCGGAAACCGAAACACGCATCACAGCGGGGGAAAGCCACAGGGAACTGCTCCGGCAGTACACCGCGCCCAGCCGCCTGACGCGGGAACTTGTGGAGCAGTTCATAGACCACATAGACATCGGACGGCGGATTTCCGGAACGCGGAACGTTCCCATATGTATTTACTGGAAGCTCTGACCCGTCAGCGCAGCGAAAACATCAGCAAAACGACCAGAAAGCAGAGGTTTGTAAACGTAAACCAGCGAAAATATGTTCCCTTAACATCGCCCTCTTCCCGTGCAATAAATTTGTAGGAAATCAGGCTTGCCATCGAGGCAATCAGTGTCCCCAGCCCGCCGATATTCACACCGACAATCAGAGAAGAAAGGTCGTTCGTAAAGCCCGAAAGCAGCAACGCCGCGGGAACATTGCTGATGATCTGGCTGGCAGCCGCTCCCGCCAGAAGCTCGTTTCCGGAAACGGCACGCCGCAGGAAATCGTAAAACACCGGCAGTCTGCCGATATTGCCAATGAATATGAAAAAACCGACAAACGTCAAAAGCAGGCTGTAATCTACGCGCGCAAACATCGACCTGTCCACTATCAGAAGTCCGAGAACCGTTGCCGTCAGAGCGATTTCATACGGAAGCACCCTTGCCACCGCCAGCAGGTCCAGCCCAAACAGCGCAAGATACACCAGCAGCCCCTTCCGGGAAGGGCAGATACTTTCGTCAAAAGAAACTCGTATCGGCGTGTCATACGCCCGAAACTGTATTGCACTCCAAAGCAGTATAAACAGGAAGGAAACGAGCGTATACGGGAGCATCAGCCCGATAAAAGAGCCAAGGGAAACGCCCGCCCTGCCGTATAAATACAGGTTCTGCGGATTGCCCACAGGCGTCAACATGCTGCCAAGGTTCGCGGCAATGGTCTGGAGCGCCACAACAGGAACAACAAGCCGTTTCCGTTCCTCCGCACCAAGCAGGCTGAGGACGATAAATGTAAACGGAACGAAGGTAATCAGCGCGACATCGTTCGTGATTGCCATGCTGGAAAAAAAGCACATCAGCACCAGAATGCACACCAGCTGTCTGGCGTTTTTCACCCTGCCCAAAAGCCCCTGTGCAACCCATTGAAACACGCCTGTTTTCTGCAGCCCCGCCATCGCGCCCATCAGGCAAAACAATATGGCAAGGGTGCGGAAATCTATGTATGACAAATATTGCAGGTCGGGGTGGATTAAAAGCGCGGAGCAGGCCGCCAGCAGCAGCGCGACGCACAACACCGTTTCTTCCTTCAGAAAATGTTTCAGCTTACTTTCCATCAGTCTTTTCCTCTCATAAAAATTTTCTCAAAATATTTTTGCCAGAAATTATCATAGCTCATCCGGCCCTAAGAATCAAGAGGGAATTTGCCGCTGTACGGAAAGCGGCAAAAAACCGGAAGCCTTACGGATTCCGGTTTTCCTGCCTTTTCCTCCAGGTTTATTCAAATTGCAGCCTGCTTCCGCCCCCATTGTTCCTGACGCGTATCTTCTGCGGGATGCTTTCCTCCAGCCTGCCCACATGCGAAATAATACCCACAAGGCAGCTGCCCTCCGTCAGCTGGTTCAGCACATACAGCGCGGTATCCAGCGTGTCACTGTCCAGAGAGCCAAAGCCCTCGTCGATAAAGAGCGCATCTATCTTTCTGCCACCTGCATGGCTTTGCACCACATCTGAAAGCCCCAGCGCAAGTGCAAGCGAAACGAGGAAGGTTTCACCGCCTGAAAGCGATTTGGAGCTGCGCTGTCTGCCCGTTGCCATGTCCAGCACCTCCACCTCAAGCCCTGCCTTGGCGTTCCTGCGCCCCGCGCCAGTCTGGTGGATAAGCTCATATTTCCCGCCGCTCATGATGTTCAGCCGCTGGTTTGCCAGTTCCAGAATCTCCTGGAATACCGCGCCCATAACATAGCGGTCAAAGCTCAGCTTTCCGCCCTCTCCGCTTGTGCCTGCCGCCAAATCCGCCAGACGGTCCAGCCGGTTCCATGCCCTGTCCGATTCAGTCAGAGCAGATTTTGCCCCGGCAATGCGTTCCCGCGTGATGCGGTGGTTTTCCAGCCGCTTTTCCCATTGCACGCAGGCCTCATTTGCGGTACGCAGAGCCGTTTCTGCCTGCGCAATCTGCTCCCCGAGAACAGAAATGTCCGTATATGCCGCGCCGCGCGTCTGTTCCGCAAGTGCGCATATGCGTTCACGTGTATTTTTGCAGTCATTGCGATATTGCTCCAGCGTTTCGCGCTGTTCCCTCAGCCATTCTCCGCCGCTCCTCCCCTCAAGAGGAAGCAGGGCGCGGTCAGCCTCCGCAACGTCAGAAAAGCCGCTTTCCGCCAGCGCGCCCCGCAAAACGTCTGCCATGTCTGCCCTGTTCTGCGCCAGTGCGGGAAAGCTGTCGCGTTTGTTGCGCAAACTGCCGTTTGTGGTGTCCCGCTCCTGCAAAACAACTGTGAGCCGTTCCTGATTCGCCCTGACCTGTTCCACAAACTGCTTCCGCTGTCCCTTCCGCGCCTGAATCTCGGCATCGGCGGCGGCTTTATCCGAATATTTCAGCTGTTTTTGCAGTGCGGAAATTTCCGTTTCCAGTCTGCCAAGCGCAAGCAAATTTGTATTCTGTTCTTCCTTCTTCTGTGAAAAATCATCTTCCAGCTTTTTACAGATTTTCTCTGTTTTTTCACGTTTTTCTGCCAGTTCCCTGCTTCGTGCCTGCTTTGTGCGCGCCTCCTGCAAGGATGCTTTCCTGCCTCTTTCCGCCTGCCGGAACGCCTCTGCTTTCCGCGCAAGAAAGCCTTCCGCCGCAAGCATATCCCAGCCTTCACACTCTGGTATAAGAAGCTGTACCTCCCGCAGAATGCTTTCCTTTTCCTTTCCAATGGCGGACTGCAAAGCAATCACGCTTTCCGCCTGAGCCGCGCGTTCCTGCTCCTTCTTTTCATGGCTGCGTTTTGCGGCGGCGACTTTTGCCTCGGTTGGGGTATCCTCCGCCAGCGGTGCAAACGCACATTCTTCTCCCGTCCGGAACACAGAACGGCAGACCGGACAGCATGCCGAGCCCTTTTCCGTAAGCTCCTGCCGCAGACCTTCCGCGATCAGCCCCGCCTGCCCGCCGATAAACGCCTGATAAAGGCTGTGATACTGTGCTTCGGCGTCTGCCGCTTCAGCTGTCTGCACCCGCAGAGTTTCCCGCTGCGCCTGTAACGTTTTTTCGTCCAAAATGACGCTCTCCACACGGAACAGTATCCCCTTTTCGCCCATAAGCGCGGCTGTGTCACGCTTCATCTGCGTATATTCGTTTTCCAGCACAACAGTCTGCGCGTCGATCCCCGCAAGGGCGGCAAGCTCCGCGCCGATGCGTTCCAGAGCCGCCTTTTTCTGCTCCTTCTGCGTTTCCAGCTTCGCAAGCTCCTGCGCACCCTCCTTTATCTCCGTTTCTTTTTTCTGCTTTTCTGCATTTTTGCCGTCCAGCTCCTCATACTGCGGCAGGGTCTGCTCCAGAGTCTGTATGGCAAGGCTGAGGCTGTCGATTTCCGTTTTCACACCTTCGTCCGCCTTTACATCTGCCTCCGCAAGCGCGGCAGTCTTTTCCTGCTCTTCCAGCTGCTTTTCCAGCTCTGCAATCTCCGTTTCCGCACGCAAAAACGCCTGCTCTGCCTGTTCCAGCAGTTCCCGCTTCGGCTGTACCATATGCAATGCTTTTTCCGCCGCGTCATGCGCCTTTTGCAGCCGCTCCATTTCCTCCGCCTGCCCTTCCAGCGCGGCAAGATGTTTCTGTTTTGCCGCAAGCTCGTCCAGCAGGGCATTCTGTCCAACAGCTGCACCCTTTCGCTCATCCAGCGCACTTTTCTTCTGCTGAGAGGTTTCTCGTTCCGTTTCCGCCGCACGCATACAGCCCTCGTCCGTCTGAACCAACATGGACAGGTGCTCCAGCAGCTTCGGATGTTCCGGCAGGAAATCCTCCTGTTCCGCTTCTTCCGGCAGCCGAAAAAAGTTCTGCATGGTATCCGCCGCCGCATTACGGTGCGCCTCACGCTCCTTCCTGAGCAGTTCCCGCGCGCCTTTCAACAGTTCACGGTAGCGCACATAAACGGAATTGTCAAACAGCTTTCCAAGGATCTCGTTTTTCTTGTCGCTGTCTGCCTTCAAAAATTCCTTAAACTCCCCCTGCGCCAGCATCACAATCTTTTTGAACTGCTCCGCATTCAGCCCCAGAAGCTGAGTACAGCGTTCCGTCACCTTCGTCGAGCCGGTCAAAGGGTCTTTTTCCGGCTCCCAAAGCGTTGCATCCAGAAGCCCATCGCCAAACTGATTTTCCGCGCCTCGTTTTTTTCGATAATGAATCGTGCGCTCTGCGGTGTAATCCCGTCCACCCTGCCGGAACGTGAAGCGCACCGCCGTATCTGTCGACTTGTCCACAAAATCGCAGTGCATCATTTCCGGCGTACGGTCAGATCCGCTTGCCGTGCCATAAAGCGCGAACATTATCGCGTCAAATATCGTTGTTTTGCCCGCCCCCGTATCTCCGGTAATTAAATAGAGCCCCTGCGTGAGCCGCCCAAAATCAACCTCTGTTTTCTCCGCGTAAGAGCCGAAAGCAGTCATTTCCAGTAAAATCGGTTTCATTTCGCATCCCCCTGTTCCAGTGCAAAATCACGCAAAGCTGCCGCCAGTTTTTCCGGCGCATCCTCCCCGCCCAGCTGTTCGGCATGGCGCAGCTGTTCCCCCGCAAACCGCAGAAGCTCCTGCTCTCTGCTGTCCGGTGCCGCGCCGTCGCATCTCTGCGCATAAAAATCCATAAATAAATCCTCTACTGCCCGCTCCTTCGCCGACCGCGCCGTCTGCGCCGCTGAAACCGCACCAAACGGGCTGTATTCCGAAACAAACTCCATCAAAACACTGCCCCTGCTCTCAAAAAGCTCCTGAAAAAACGCGCGTATCTCCGGCGTGGCTTTCCGGTCTGTCAGCACAATACGGATATATTCCCCGCGTGTGGTATTCCGCAGCTCTGCCTCCCGTATTTCCTCATATGCGCCCCTGATTTCGCGCATAGGATGCAGCGGTGCAATCGTTTTTATTTCTGTCACAGGCTCTGTCCTTTTCTCCCCCAGCGTCACAAGAACAGGGCCTTTTGCAGGCTGTTTCGTTTCATCGAAATGATAACAGAGCGGGGAACCGGCATAACGCACTGTTTTCCGCCCGACTGGATACGCCGCATGGATATGGCCCAGCGCAGCATACTCAAAGCCATCAAACGCAGTATAATCCACCTGCCCCACACCGCCGACCATAGACTCTGAGCCGCCGCGCTCCGTTTCCTTCCCGCCTGACGTCACGTTCTGGTGCGCAACAAGGACGTTCCTCTGCGAAAAATCAATGTCCTGATGCGATAAAAGCCTGCGCACAGCGGTGTCATAATCGTGTATGCTGTCGTCCTCCAGCTTCTGCGCCACAAGAGCCGGAAACACATAGGGCATCAGCCAGAAATGGACCGGCCCGTATTCATCATAAAGCGTGACGCAGGGCAGCTTCGGGGAAAGCACACCCGCAATATGAATATTCTGCTTTGCCAGCAGGCTGCCGCCAAAGGAAAGCCGCTGTCCGGAATCGTGGTTCCCCGCAATAATCAATACTGCCGTCCCCAGCTCCGCCAAAGCCGTTATGACGCTGTCCAACAAGGCAACCGCCTCCCCCGAGGGCGCACTCCTGTCGTAAATATCCCCCGCAATGACGACCGCGTCTGGCTGTACCTCCCGCACCAGCTCCAGAAAACGTTCTGTCCAGATTGGCTGGTCGCCGTTTTCCAGCAGGGAAACTCCGTGAATGGATTTCCCGAAATGTAAGTCTGCCAAATGAAGAAACTGCATAAACTTTCCCCTTTCTCAAATATGTGGAAATACCTGAATCGAAGCGGAGCCGCAGAAAAATTACTTTTTCTGCGGTCGCGTTGCTCTGCAAAGCGAAAAGCAAAAATAATTTTTTCCTCAAGCGGCAAAGTCTTTTCCGCCTTTCTTCGCTTTTATTTTACTTCAATTCGAAGCGGAGCCGCA